>JGI24022J15233_10008023_pt1 | contig 11731 bp, 10 predicted proteins | sample Ectturendosymbi2_FD_15233 | JGI IMG/M metagenome (IMG submission 15233)
CCCACCCTCTGACGCCCGNGAGTAGGAACATGTTTTACATTTTGTAAGTGCTGAGGGAATTGTCACTGCCATTACTTACAGATAGCTCGCAATCTGTTCTCTCGACAAAGCCCATGTGACTAAATGACATGAAATTGAATTTTTNNCCAGTCGATTGGANTTTGGCATTTTTACACTGATCGATTTAAAAAAAGATTTCAATCGTTTTCGACAGCATGGCTGGATCAGCGGATCNAAACTCTTTTGAGCGCCACCCATAGGAGTTTTAAGACCTCGCGACCCAAACCTCAAAAACGTATGAAAAACATACCATTGTATGAATGATTTTTGGTAACAAGTTGCTAAGTTCATTTTTTAATGTTAGCTTTTCTCAAGTGCCTATGCTACAGGCGGACACAAAGAAGCAACGTTGAGTATACACAGCTCAAGTTTGGAGCCTCTACTCATTTTTTGACCCTTCTCCATCATTGTTTGGGTTTGGCCCATACTTTAGGAACCACTGTGCTANATCATCTAAGCTACGGCGACAAGTATTTCTTAACTTTAGTGCAGAGCCGTGGCGATAATCAATTGGGGCTTCGTTTGCGCAAATGCACAATCATTTTCACACTTTGTGTGGACTGAGTGGGTCAAACATATGCAAGTTTGTCTAAAGGCCATCTATAACCTTCACCAACTTACAAAATAGGGCGGCGACTACCTCAGTGGTAGAGTGTCCGCCTCCCAATTGGAAGGTTGGGTGTTTGGTCCATGGCCACTGAATGACTCACCGTAGCGCTCCTTGGGCAACAGCGTTCACCGCAACCACCCTGATAATAAGCATTATTCAGGCTACAGCTTGCCGCCAATTGTTGACAGCTAAATAGCAGGATCAATATAATCCAGCTAAATAGCTGGATCAATATCTTGGGAATACTGCGTAATGCAACTGCATACAAAAATGCTACGGCAGTAGCATTTTATAGCGTGTAATGACATAAAATCCAAACATGTTTCAAAGACGTTGTGGGACTAAAGCAATTGCATACGTCAGGGTCTCAAACTCAAATTGCTCCGTGGGCCACATGAGAACTTACAAGGTAACCGCGGGCCACATTATGACGCTGATGCAACAGTAGCGGTACTTGAACCTAAATTTTACATCTTATTTACTACGAAAGGTGTCATGAATTACAGGTTAATCATTTCTAGCCGTCTGTACGTTCGTATTAATCAATTCTAGTCGTCTAAGGAACTTGTTCACTCGCTAGCTGAGCACTTTTAAACACCGGTGAATAAACTAACGTAAATGTCATTCGTTTCATTTATTTTCATGTCTGCGTTTCCCCTAGGGACGGTTGCAGGCGCAGGGTACACGGCTTTTCGGTCTGGTCGATTCGATCTGAGTCGTTTCGGTCACGGGACTTTTCGGTCTTGGTCGTTCCGGTCTCGAGACATTTCGGTCAGGCCATGAAATCTTGCAGAAATCTTATATGTTCACTTTTTAATGCAAACGTACTTAAATCAAAGAAAGGTTTTATTTACAAAAAAAAATCAAACATGATCCACGATCCAACAGTTAATCAACATGAACGTATGATTTTCGTTATCATCAGCAAGCAAATTAAATCATGATCGACATTTTCAATTAAATACAAATATTTCAAACTCATAATTGCAATTCAGATTTAATCGCAATCATGACTTCTCAAAAGGGAGTTGGTATAACACCAGCTCGCGTGACATTTCACCTGCCTATATAATCATTTAAATAAACAAATGCAATCAGTTGTTTATGTACAGAAATGTCGTGATCGAAATGTCCCCAGACAGAAACAGCCAGACCGAAACCGCCCAGACCAAAACGGCTTATACCGAAACGGCCAGACCGAAAAGTCCTGTTCCGGCGGGGGCAACATCCATAGGCTGACTTGGAAAACCTCACGATCAACAGCAATTTCAGATATTTCTGCGGGTCCACACCAAGACGGGACCAAGCAGGGTCTGTGATGAAGTCACGCCACCTGGTCCTTGGACGACATTTGGGTCGCTTTCCCGTGGGTTTAGCCGACAGGACTTGCCTCACCAACCTTTTGTGGGGCATTCTGGATACATGGCCGAACTAACGTGGTTGTGTTCTCTCAATTCGGAGAAGTGTTTCGACATTCAGGGCTCTGCGAATTTCACAGCTGCACAATTTGTCGCGAAGTGTCACACCAGTGGCGTAATGAGGGCGGCACAATGGCCGGTCGGCGAATCACTGGGAGACGCCGAAAAGTCCCAGCAGTGTCGCAAGTTTTTTCTTCAATGCAGTACATTTACTCCCAAAAGATCTTAGGTTCAAATACGGAAGCGCCAAACTTGTTTCTTGTCCCGGATGCAATCTAACCTCCGTGAGCCCCTCTGTCACACCGTGGACTCTTCGCAAAAATCCCATCTTTGGCACTTGCACCTGAGTTAATATTATTACGGTCTTTACCCAGGATTCATGACCATACAGTAGGTAAGGATCGGAACAAAGACCGATTTAAAAACTGACAGCTTTGCGGTGTTTGAAAGCTCCCGTTTTCTGACTACAGAGCAAAAAAACTCACGCAGAACAGCGTTAGCTTTACCAACCCGTGTATCAATCTCCTCGCTCCGCCTTTCACCACTCGTAAATACCACCCGTAGGTACTTGTACTTCTCCACCTGCTGCAGTGCATTGCTGCTCACTTGCCGCATACAGTGCCTTGGGTTTTCAGAGAGACATAGTAACCTACCTCGGTAGTTTTCGCATGTTGAGAACATGCAACCAGTACCCCAAATCGTATGCAAAGAGTAAACGGTTGATCCTGCACCTCCTGAATGTGACCCTCGTCAACTCGGTTGTGACTGTCTATCCAATTCATGTCGACCAGTGGTGCTCAACCCGGTTCTGAGGGCCGCATTCGGCTCCCAGGCACCCTTTGCGAGGCCATCAGCAGTCTTTCAATGAAACGTCTAAAATTTTGTGTAACAGACTTCGTTCCACTATAAAACAAAACGTGTCAATTGAATTGCATTAAAAATTTTTACTGAGGTTTTCCAACAAAACAATCATGTAGGTCTGGATTTGGTTCCCATCAGCGAAAAGGTTGAGAACCACTGATGTAGGCCATGAAAAGGAACGGTGACACAAACCGCTGTCGGAGTCCAACACCAACGGTGAGCGGTCGTGATTTAACTTCCCCGACATGGACGCAAACTTCTGAGCAGAAATACAGTGACTTGACAACCAGTCACAGGCGGTTACTTCCCCAACACTTCCCAAAGCTTTTCACAAGGGACCCGGTTATATGCTTTCTCGAGGTCGACAAAGCATGTTAAGATGTCTTTGGCATACTCCGAAGATTTCTCAAAATTTTGCTGGAGGGTGAAATGTGGCCTGTAGTGCTACGGCTGTGACGAAAACCGCACTGGATATCAATTGAGTTTATTTCACGAATATTAAGAATTTCAAAGACGAGTATCATTCAACTTTGGTTTAATTATTTCGCGGCATCTTTTTTCATGGCACTTGGCAACGTAAATGTTAGTCATTTGAAGATTCCCAAAAAGCATCGCGGGCCGTTCAAAAGGCCGTCGCGGGCCGCGAGTTTGAGACCCCTGGTATAGTGTGTGTTTGTTTTATAAAACATCTGAGCAAGAAGGTCTTGAATAAGTTTTGGCTGTTGAGTTGAGAAATACTGTCGATGTGGAACCAAACCATGTTCATTATATTAATTTACACATTCATGAATTTAAGCATAAGAGTCTGTATTGTACATGCATTCATAAACAGTAGAATTTTGCCCTAACTTATAGGCAGTTAGTTGTTTATGAAATAGACAATTACTATCTCTTTTTGCATGATTCAAGTAGCAAAAAAACTGAGAGAAGATACTGCTAGGTAACTGATAATGTGAAGCACGTTCCCAGCCCAAGCTGTAGCCTACTGCTTTGCAAGTTGAGTTTTGTTCACATTTGAGATAAGAACGCATTAATCGTGTTCATTAGTTGCAAGTATGTAGTTTCTTAATTCTATGCGAATTTAGTTTTATTTTGTTGCTAAATGAAGGATTTCCGATTGCCTTTCTGCTATCAGTCACGCTGTACTTGCAATTCATTCTGTTGTTTGCAAATTTAAAGCATGGAATGTACACTGTGCATATGCGACAGACAAGAAGTGTGCAGCAGATTTGTATTTAGTTTCAAAATTGTTTTACAATTATAGAGTGACCAGATTTTTTACCAGTGTTGTTTGGCAATCAAATCAGTTTACTGTGGTCTGTAACATGAGTGGAGAAATGGATTCACAAAAGGGTCAAGAAAAATATTTTCCAAACGTATAAATTTAATTATTTTTGATTAAAAAAACATTTTTAAGTGCTTTGGTGGTTTTATTGTTCAAGTAGAGGTGTTTTTAAATGAAAACCCAGCCTAGATGGAAAATCTACACAAAACCTGGGCAGCTGCCTGCCACAACCCTATGTGTTTATTCGCTCTTCAACATAACAATATTGTTAAGTTAAACGCAGATGAGTTTACAGATGGAGTTGATTTGTGTACAAACATTCAGTCATTAAAAATGTTGCGCCTCTGTGTGAGGCTGTATGTTAAGTTAATGATCGGTTTGCACAAGCACTAGAAGCGCAGGAAAAAAAATTTGCTGAAATTTTGCGTGTTGTTTTTCCATGACTACACTGTCAGAAAGTCAACCAAGTATCGGAGCGACGTTTATGTTTTGTTGCAATTTCCGTTACGTGGCATAAGTCTCATTCGTGGAAAAACGTCATATGACGTTATGCGCTATGTAGCGCACCAGCTGTTTCCTGCTTGAGGAACGGCTCTGTATATCCATTATTAAAAAAGGATTGTGTTCATAAACGTGTTTGCTCATATCCAAACTTAACTTGGTTGATAGGTACGAATGCGCCTGTGGACGGGTTGGTCCTGGAAAGCACGTTCAGTCAACTTGCCGTGAATGATTCCTCGACGCTTGTGCCCCAGGTGAGTTGTACAGGCACTCGTTTTTTTTAAAAAAAACTTTGCATTTATTTGTTTCCGCAACTTAACTTGATGTCGTTGGTCTGACGTGTATGTTTTTTTAAATAAAAAAGCAGTGCAAATGGTTCAACTGTTTCACACCCATGTGACCTCAAACATTTACCTCCGCGTCGAAGACTGTTGAACAGCAGAGCACAGCCTGTGTGGCAGTGTACTGCACAGCATAGTAATCGCCATGCTGATCTGCAAGCTTTCAAATGGTACCTGGTGCGATTAGGAAGTCGTGATTGGCGTATTATTGCCGGAACCGCGTGTTAGCTCAACACGCACACATGCTTAGTTCTAACAAATGTCAGCAAAAAGCTGCACTTGCACACGTTAAGCACTGTGTGACAACCTTTGCATGAATCAGGATAACCAGCACCAGCTACCACGTTGTGTCCCCGGAATGTGCACCATGGCACTTGCGTCCACTGCGTTCTCTTAAACTTAGAGAACTCGTAGCTTAACCGCAAAGCTTCAACCGTACAAAAAAGTAATGCTGTGGACAGGGTCGGATTTTGCTGATGCGAGGCCCTAGGCTAATCCACTTGTGAGGCCCCCTCGCCCACTGTTGCGAGGAAAAATAGAAAAACGCTATTCGGTTTGAGCTTAACCGAAAATGACGATGTGGACGCTCTAGAAGTACGGTCAGTAAAAAATTATGAATCATTATTAGAGTGCCCCACGATCACTGCGCTTGTTGCTGCCTTCGACGCAAAAGCGTTCAATGACACGGAACTGTTGAAATCGCACTTGGTTGGCAGGAACAGGATTATCAATTTTTGCAGGCAAACCAACCGGAAATTTCATGGTTAAATATTTGACACAACACATGGCCTACGGTTTCATAACTTGCACATCTGATTTTTCTTATCTCTGCTAAAAAAAACAAACACCTTGCACATATGTGTGGCGGCATAAGGACGTTAAGCACAACGTTTGGACCACGTTGCGACTCGCTTACCACGGATGCAAAAATCTCACATACACGAGCAAAACACGTCAAGTAAAACGCACCCAGATGGTGGCAACAGGTAGGTTCACGATTCGCGCCTTTCTTACTTCTCAGACCGCTAAGAATCGAACGCAAGTCGCAACGAGACGGTCGCGCGAAAGCATGTGAGATTTAAACCAGAACCGCCGCCAGAAATTCTTCGCTATAGTGGGCTTTACATTCGCGCAACGGGACTTGACATTCTGAAAATTTGATAAAATTTCCATTCTCCACTGATTACAGCGTTTCGTATTTTAATTTGGAGGGGCTGAGTGAGCCCACCAATTAATGCTCCCCGTGGAGACGGGAGTGTTTTAAACTTCCTTTACGCTGTCACTGTCGAAAAACGTACAAAATGCTACAATTACCGAAACAAGTAAGACTGAACAGAGTACAGTAAACAATTAAAAAAGTTTTTTTGTCCTGGCCTTCATAACAAAATCATCTAGGAATTCATTAAAATTTGTTTGCCTAAGTTTGTCACTTTTAATGCACCGAATGCTTCATGTGGACAACCTCTCTTGGAACACTGCGACCCTTTAATTCAGTTTTAATTTTGTGAATCTTGCAAAGACCTTCCTCCGGAGCAGTTGCTGCCTTTAATTGGCTTTTGTAAGACAGCAAAACGTCATCACTTTACAAAATGTGTGATGCTTGCGAAATGTTATCCTTTATTTTATCATTGTTGTACTCCATAACTGATAATTTATGTCACAGTGGTTTTGCCTGAACAAGATTCATCAACTGTTCATTGAAAGTTACACAACTCGTTTTCAAGTACAGTTTCAAGTAGCCTACTGCAAAAATACACTCATTTAGCATGACCTTGCCCAACACCTAGAATGGCCTACAGTAGATGGTAGATTATGTCGCACAAATCACGACTTGCTTGCGACAAAATCTTTAACCAACAGTAGCTGATCAATCAGGTAGGCCGGGTCATGTCGGCCTAAACAGTACAGCAGTTTTGCAGCCTACCCCACTGGGCCTACGGAAGACTACATTAATTTTTCGTAATTCCAGTGTGTTTCAGCTATTCACAAACTATTAGCAATTGTTCTGTGGTCGTTCTGCATCCTTTTCTTTACCTCAGTACAAAGCACTTAAACAATGTCTACGTCACCGCTCTTTCCGGAACCCTGGGCAATGAGTCTGATGCGTCAATATAGAAACAGGTTCCACGCGAACGCAGACCATACCAGACGCATCAGAAAAGGACGTGACGTCACGAAATCAGACGCATGCGCCCAAAAAACGCAGAGGACACAAGCCGTGGGCATATAGCTTTAGACTTAAGCCTATATAGCCTGTAGGTAAATCCGGCCCTGGCTGTGCATAAAAATCCAGAAAAGCACGCATCAGGTTTTTATGAGTAACATGTCCCTGCTCATGACAAAAAGGCCGGTGGCAGTACCATAGAAATCGCAATGGTTGGTCTGACGTGAAAGGTCAGTTTGTCAGATTTGTCTGGTCGAGCAGTTCGGACAGAAACGAGTTAAACGTGACTCTTCCTATCGGAGGTTCCGCGCGCAAAGCTGATTGTAGTTTTGATTGGATGGCCTGAGCAGCAAGTGCGCAAAGCTTCACAATGTGGCAGGACGAAACAATAGAGATAACACGCCATCGTATTACTGCTTGTTCGCGCCACGTAAATAAAGGTGCTATTCTTAGCACGCATCCCGTTCGTGGTGCATCGCGCGTGTGACGCCGCGCCAACCGAGCGGCCTCAACAAATTGTCTCATCGATCCGGTAGAAAGTATGCCGGTTCGTTTTCATGGTTTCCACGATATAAGGCTTTTGGTTGTTACAGGTGCACCTTAATCCAAGTGCGGCAGAGTTCTTGCCTCAAGCCAGGAGGGATTCATAATAATCCGAAGCGAACTGTGTTCTAAGACAAGAGCGCTGGCAGGGTTTTGTGCAAGTAGTGCTTCTTTCTACGTCAGCGTGCTGATTGATTGCAACGTATTTGACAAGCGTTCACAAGTGCCGTGCTGTTTCTGGTAGATGACCCGCTTTTGTTGCATCATTCTTTTACGAAGAAAATGTTGGTGATAATCCTCTTGGGAGATGGTTTTTAGACGTTTGCACGGAGAAAATGGGGATCGTTCGATTGCATTTAAAGCACTTTCTTTTGCTAATTTAAACTGCCTGCGCTTTCACCTGGGAGAAAGTCCAGGGTGTCATTGAACGCTCTTTTAAAGCAATGCCGCTTAGTTCCCGGTAATTCGTTTCGTTTCCTAACACTTTTTGTCTTTCAAGCATTTCGTTTTTTTGCTTTGCCTTCTTTACCCGATGTCTCAATGTTTGGATTTAGACGTCAAATCGCCATGTGTATGGTTCTGTTATGTTTTGTTTTCAGTCTCGTTCCACCGCGTTTCCTTTTCGATGCACCCCTCTTCTGTTTCTTGAGTGCGTGCTCTTCGTTCTTGCGCGAACTTCGATGTTTCTTTGCTATGTTCAAAAACGTAACGCCAGTAAATTTCCATCGCTTTCCCAACAACTTCCTTTCATGAAGCTAATCACCTAAGTGCATTCGCTTTTCAGTCCTTAAAAAATTGGCGAGGATAAAATCGCTGTGGCTGTTTGGTATTCGTTGCTCTCCGCTGACCGCTCGCGCTTTGATATTGACCCCTGTGCCACACGCAACGCTTCGCTGACGTTTGTCCAAACGCAACGTTGCCTTAACCCCTACCCGTGAAAAAAAACGTTTTCAACGGCGATTTAATGTCGTCAAGTGGCAATAGATTTTTATGGCTGTTGGCGAATTAGTTGCGTTTGTCTGCGACTCTGAGTTTTTCCCCTTGATTGGGGTCGCTGCTATCGCAAACCACTTGTTTTTATCTTGGCTGCCGTCGTGTTTTATGATACGTCGCGGTCGCGTGGGCTCATATACGCGCAGCTGTTTTTCTATATTGTGTTCGAATATTTACCGCGTTACTGTGGACGCTTTAACAGAAAACCGACGGTGCTAACTTTTGCGAGCTTGTTCCTGCAAAGCGAGCGCTGCGAACTTTGGCCGCGGTGTTCTCGTAACTTGAAGCAATTGGCTGTCGGTAATTAAACACATAGTTTCGTTATACCCGGAGAAAAGTTAGAGCTTTTAAAACAAANAAATATGCTCGCAGACGCGAGTTACGTGTGCAAGCACAACTTTTGTTTACCCAGCAAAATCTTTGCAACTGGCCGCTGATCCTGTTNCTGCATGCAACTGCGCATTGCTGTTTCGATTGATTGTCGATTACACTTCTATACTTTTCACGTTTGTTGTCTCTTGAAGTCGGTGCAATCCCAATTACCCAAATAAGTGGAAGGCACCAAGAGGTATTTAAAACCTGGGTTACTACCAAACATTAACAGAAACTGAGGATATTCAATAAACACTGCGGCTACAAAAATCGAATCAATCACATCGTATCAACTGATATGACATAAAACTCTCGCTCAGTGAGAGGGAAGTGACGTGCAACATGTGGATCAGTGATCAATCGTTTTTTTCATCCAAGTGAAGCCACGGTGTAGTGGACAAAACTGAAATAGGGTCAGATACGTCAAAAGGACGTCCTGCTGAAATTTATATTCTTGCAATGGCTTGAATTTAAAGCGGCGGAAGTTTTGCCAAAGTGTTCAGCACTGCTTTCAGTGCATTAGCTAAAACTAACTTTAGTTTGCTGCGATCAAAGTAAGTCGTTCAATGTACGTCCCTGGTCAAGACAGTTACATAACTTTAACTCAGTAAGCAATTTCGGTTGGACAGCTGATCTAAATATTGTCGTCTTGGCCCATAACCCTATATTTTAAGGTCGTAGGGGCGCCACAGTTAAGGACTGTTGCACCGTTTTAAACACCAAATTAGAGACAAAAGCTTTTCTGCACTTGCCTGGCATGGACTCGACTTTTAGTTTCGTTTCTACGAATCTGTTTACAAACTTTAAGTCGTGTGACCTACGTTTTTCCTCGTTGGTTTTCAATTTTTAGCAGAGCCGGAGGAAGGGCCCCCCGGCCGTGGGTGGCCCCGGGCAAAAAGGGGGCCCCCAAATCTGACTGAGTACCATTGTTACGGAACATAGAGTCAACAGAACTGATTTGACACAGTTCTCCTTTCAATATTCATATTTATCTAATACGTCAAAGAAATTCATCTTCACACGACCCATAATTTCTTAAAACCGACCATTGCGAATAGCTTCGTTGTCAGTCTTGGTACGCTGGCTGTTGTGCAGGTAACGTTTGCTGAATCCACGTTGATTGTAAGCACGTAGGGTGGGAAACGTAGCTGAAAGAGGGCCACCGTAGGGGGCCCCCGCCAACATTCAGAAAAAAAGTTTAGAAATAAAAGTGCATCCGGATGTTGATTTCTATACACTAAAACCAGAAATCATCGGAAAATGACAGTCCAAAAACTTTCGAAAAACGCAAAAAACAACAACTTACTGAAAACCAAAAAAGTACTGAATATCGAAATATAAGCAAATGGGGGCTCAGTTTTTGCATTTATCTTGTCAGGAGGGAGGTTCGCACCCTTGTACCTCCGTCAGTCACGCCACTGTTGTAGACCTGTGTTGTATCCTTTCACTGTACAAGAATAGAATAACCCGTATACAATCATTTGAAATCGCATTCGTAGCCCGCACCTGTAATATCCAGTGTATCTTGCATCAGAGTTGTCCAATGAAAACTCTGAAACTTTACACCAATGAGAAGTTCAGTTGTTTAACGAATAACACTGCCCAGTGGGGGCCTCGGCCCAATTATAGGCTGTTCAGCAATTTTTATTGGGCCGCGCAACATTTGTTGTTGTGGGCCGTGTTTGCTGCGCCGGTTACGTGGGATCAAACATAGGCTACTGTATCAAATATATAGAACATTGTTTATTTATTTGATGTTAACACTGTAGTGATATTGTCATTATAGTATTTATTACATTAACATAGCATTGCTATGTTACAGATAACTGAATAAAACTAAGTTTGAAATTGGGCTTTCAAAAAAAACACGGGCGTTTAATTACGACTGAAAGGGCATGCGGGCGTCCCCAATAGTGGGGCAAAATGGTCATTCGGTCCCTCTTTTCGAAATTGTAAAAAATTTCAAAATTTCTAGAAAACCTGAAGTCAGCAGTTCAATTCCGATTAAAGCCAAACTGATTTAATTTTTGCATTGACAGTATATTTGCCGGTATGACACCCACAGAGCACAAAAACCAGGTTCACTGTCCTGGTGTTGTGCAGTGGTGAGTTTGCAGTTCACTCCTGTCCCCTGCTTTGTCTATCTGCAGAGACAAGTTGCGAAACGTGAATGCTGATTGTTCTACTGTTGGACTTTTTTGCGTAACAATAACATGGCAACGAATCTTCACGTGTTTGCTTCAAGTTACGGTCGAGTTGTGCGAGTGTTGAACGCAGGGAGACAGTGAGTTCAGTTCTGATAGCGGATTGCCACATATTTCATAGCCTCCTTCCTAGCTTGAAGTCATCTTCCTAGCTTGAAGTACAGCAATTGGTTAAGTCTGTCTGCTTTATACGTTGTGTTGATGCTGTAGAAAATGCTTTCATAAGCATTTGTTAAAATAGACCGATGTTTTTGTTTACATAAATACTACATAAATACTATGTGTTAAATGCAATGTATTGTATATTGGGGGCCCCAACGTCCAGGTTTGGGGGGTGGGGTCCCAACCACCTAGCGCCGGCCCTGATTTTTAGTACATT
>JGI24022J15233_10008028_pt1 | contig 11730 bp, 12 predicted proteins | sample Ectturendosymbi2_FD_15233 | JGI IMG/M metagenome (IMG submission 15233)
CCCCCCCTTGCGTACGCCCTTGAGCGTAAACACGAACACAAAAGAATTAAACTGGTCCCATCAAAAGTATGACGCATAACCACTGCCACCAAAGCTGCAAAGACAAGAGTCGAACCAGTACCACTCGCATACCAAACTTGGAACGTTCCGCTCGATCACCAAAGCGTTATTGTTAATAAGACAAAGCTTAGCATTTTATTCAAACCGAGTCATGGCAGCAGACCTAGGCTGGAGCCACTTTATGTGAGCTGGTAGTTTAATCATGTTCTTTCAGATGAAATTGAAATTTCAAACAGTTTATGATTTTACACAATTTTTTTTTTCAACTGGGTTGTTGTGCTTTTCCAGTGACAGTTTGTATCCAGAATCAATTACAGCTGCAATGTTCACCTTTCGCTACCAAAAAATGAAAGGTCTACTTGAATGCTTATAGGCTTGCCAGATTTCACTTGCTTCAAAAATTTTCACATTTCAATGTTTTAAATCAGTCACACCTTTTGTTGTCCAAGAAAGATATCCACCAACTACTGCCGTACATCTTCAAACGCCAACCCTAGACAGCTCATCAGCTTAGCCTACTGTTGCAAGCTGCACTGGTGCAGACTGCAGATAAACGAAGAGTTGTATTTTCGCAGCCCGAGATTGGCGACCAGAATTGAATCCAATGCCGCCAATATCGCCAATAAGTACTAGTAAAAGCATTGTTATACTTAAATATAAAATTCAATATCCAATAAAATCAGGTAGTATAAAACAATCTAGATCATATTTCCTCCGTTTTTTCTTTAAAAATTCATCGTTAAATAGCCAATTGCTTGGTTTCTTTCCTTTAGGGCTGTGCCGAAGACAGCCCCGAAATTGCCAAATTCATCGGCAAGTGTGCTGAAAACGTCATCGCGTAAGCGGCGTCGTTGGAAAAGAGCGAAACACTGGTTTTGTTGGATTCCTGGGAAACGTTGAGCCAAAATGGTGTCGGAAGTACCGAAAATGATCGTGTAGTGAAATTTCGTAACTAAATCCAAACTTAAGGCGAGTTTGGCCGTTTGGCGGAATCTTTTGCCTTACATTTTTCAGGGAGGGCTGCAGCCCGGCAACCTGTCTAGACGAGCCGCCCCTGACTACCACGGTTGACTGAGTTTGATGACGTCATCAGATGGCCCCTTTTTAGTATTGCCTCGGGCCCCCCCAACCCTAAACCCACCACTGAAAGGGGCAGCTTGGATTTGCTACTATTGCTCAAAATCAAAATACAGTCAACTGGAAAATATGAAGTTGGTACGAACGAAAGAAACCTTTCGCTTAATTTTTCGAATGTTTTCAATCTTTCAATAGTCAAAATCGTTACTGAGTGTTGGCTAAGTCAAAATATATGTTTGTTGACTTTTGATCTTCACTACATCAAATTAACATGGTTATTCAAAGTAAAGAAGACTGAAATATGGTGCCGCACATCCTAGTCTCTGAACCTTCGTTTGTAGATTGTTTTGCCCAAGTACTTTTGATAGTTGCATGAACCCTCGAATTTAATGCTACCTGAATTATTAAATTGTGTGTTCCGTTGTGAAATTAAAACAATCTGAGTGCAACTGCCTTGGTTTCACGGGCTGGCGCAGCAACGTTGATGACAAATTACTGAAGCGTGTAATAAAAATCCTGTGACGTAGTATACTGCTGTTCGACAAAGCGATCACCAGGGAATGCATTGCTAGTGTAGTTTACATATGAGAAACACATCAGTAGAACTTACTTGTGAAGTGATCCAGAGGCTGCTGGTTCATGTGTTTATTTACATCACATAGACGCAAATCGACCTTTACAAGTAATTTTATAGTTGCGTGACGTCGTTGTAGGTTGTCATCCATTTGAATATTTTGTATACGTCGTTAAGCCTCGGCTGCTACCTACGTCCTTTTAGTGGTTTTATTGGCCCGATTGCTTCTAAACGCTGCGTGCAACGAGATTTCATGTTTAAATATTTCACCTGGACATTCGGCAGTGTTGCATATTCTCATTTTTGTGACTTGACCGTCGCATCCGTCTTGTCCGACGTCTCCATTCATGCACTGTCTTCTTGAAATCTGCTTTCCTCCACCGCAGGTCGCGTTACACTCGCCCCACGTCGTCCATTCACCCCAAGACGGGCAAGGTGCTGTAATAACAAGTATCAGCATTAACACTTTTGTTCCATTTTTAGCTTAACCTGTAATGTTCACAATGAGGGTCTTGGCTCCCACGTTTCAATCTCATCCCATTCTATTCAATTTACTCAACCCCAGGCGCGTAGCCAGAAATTTTGTTTGACAGACCCACTCAACACAAAGTGTGAAAATGACTGTGCATTTGCGAAAACGAAGCCACAATTGGTTATCACCACGGCTTTGCACTAATGTTAATAAATACTTGCCGCCGCAGCTTAAAACAGCGGTTGTTTAGCTGATCTAGCCCAGTGGTTTCAAACTATGAGCCGAAACCCAAACGGAGGTGGAGAAGGGTCAAAAAATTGGTTGCGCGGAGGCGAGTCAAACTGGAGTTGTGTATTTTGACGTTATGTCTGCTTCTCTGTGTCCGTCTGTAGCATAGGCACATGGGAAAAAAGTTGATGGCTAACATTAAAAATGAACTTAGCAACTTGTTACCAAAAATCATCCATACAATCGTTAATTTTTGATACGTTTTTGAGGTTTGGGTTGCGAGGTCTTCAAACTCAGATATGGGTGGCGCTCAAAAATGTTTGGGATCCGCTGATCTAGCCATGCTATCGTAAGCGATTGAAGTCTTGTTTAAATCCATTAGGGTAAAAGTGCCAAAATTCAATTTCATTTCATTTTAGTAACATGCTGGCCTTTTTCGAGAAAACAAATTGCAAGCTATCTGCAAGTAACGGCAGTGAGAATGTCCACAGCACTTACACAATGAAAAATATCTTCCTACTCGTGGGCGTCGGAAGGTGGTACAGGGAGGCCTTGCCTTCCTGGTTTTTGAAATTTAACATTTTTCTATCACATTTTTAGCAAACAATGTCATTTTCTTAGATTTGAGAAGGAAAAATGAAATTTCACCACTTTTGCTCCCTCTAGGGAAGATTTTTACGGCTACTTCTAGAAAAACCACTAAAGGCCTTTCCCTGGTGAAAATCCTTCTGACGCCCATGTTTCTAATTACGGTAGATTTTGGCGCTGACTCTTCCCTTAGCAGCTGAATGATTTCAAATTTACTGTAGGGTAGGGTAGCAAGTAACATCAGATGAAAGTTGAAACACTTTCAGACTATGTACAGGTCGGACCAGAACCGTCGCCAGAAAGTCGTCCATAGGTGGGCTTTACTTTTGTGCAGGGGGGTTTGGCATTCAAATTTGACAAAAATTCCACTAATTTATAGCTGACAAGGGTAAGTTAAGGTAGGTTATACAGTTTTTGTAGCACGCCAGAGTTATCAGAGAGGAATTTTTGCGATGGTCTTGAAAGGAAGTTTACATCACCAGTGGGTGGGATGCAGCAAGCTGGTGCATCAGAAACAGCGTTACTCCTTGTTTTTACTTTCTTTTGGTGATTACAAGCGCTTAGATACAAGTTTAAAGTTTACATTTCATGATCACTAACTTCCACACGGAGCTTAAACCTCAGCTAAAGTCAGTCATGGCATGATTTCTCCAGCATTTACACTATACACATTTAAATATTCATAGTAATATTATTGGTAAACCACACTGCTTTGATCAGGTTCGGCTGAAAGCTGAAATAGGATAGGTTTTTCGTTGATTTGTACTGAAATATTTATTTGGCTCACACACCAAAAGCTTAATTAACTGAAAATTGTTGGTATAACTTGTGGAATTTGGGGGGGGGGAATTGCGTGCTAAATGAAACTCTTGTAGATGGGAATATCTCTGTCTGACTAAATGCGGGTAATGCAACATTACCGAGGTTTATCTGCAAATTGTTTTGGTAACACAAAAAAGCAATGACTATTGATGAACTGGGAAAACTTTTATTCTGTGTTTCAAGGTATGACGAAACGGCAAGCCTTTCATTCGCTTAGCTTTATTTTTGGAAAATATTTTATGCGAAATCGGATGAAAAAGGGTTCGAATGTCTTCGTACAAAAAGTGCCATGTGTGGAAGCGAAAATAATATTTTTCATGTGCGAGGATGAAGAATAAGAAACGAAATGAGATAAATAACTTATGGAGTGATTGTAATGGCGCAGAGGCGATTTTACTTTGCATAGATCCGAGATTAGATGCCATTCTATATTTATAGCTGCAGTCAATTTACATAGATGATTCATGATTGAAACTGGTCTCAGTCTATATGTATACGTATGGCTGGTTAACTCTCATTCTATCTCTGTTTGTCTTAGTTCGTGAAAGCTGCTTCTGCAGAAGTTCAGCATTTCATATTTTCGACGTTTGTGGTTTAAAGCAGGGGTTCCCAACCAGTGTTCCCTGTACGAAAATTGTACACTGAGCAAATGTTTGTTTTGTTGCGCAAGAAACGCATGCAGCTGCGCAACCATGCACACACAAAAACAGTGAAGCGTTCCCATGTTTAAAGGGCTATGCGATATATTTATATATCGGATTAAACTTAGAATGTTGGAAGTGCGCGAGAATGAGATAGCACTGCGCAAATTGTCTGGTGGTACTGCTCAATTGCGCAGTTGCGGACATTAGAGGGAACACTGTTCCCAACCTTTCTCTGACCATGTCCCGCTTCAGCATTCCCGCAAATGAGCATCTACGCTTCAGCATTTCGGCAAATGAATATGTACCCCTAAAATTTCTTATGACAAAATATTTTTTCATGATTAATCATAGATATATTTAACAATAAGCATATAATGGCTTTTGAAAATAATATTCACTGATATTTATATAAATATTTGCAAATAAAAATATTTCTGTTACCCCTTCGTATATGCAAATAATGTACCCCTAGGAGCACATGCACCCCAGGTTGGGAACCTCTGGTTTAAAAGCAACTATTAAAGTCTCGAAACCTGGTCTCCTTTTCGGGAATCGTATCAAAACATTTTTGGTTAATATTTGTCTCGAAGGATGCGCGCCTCACGCTCGAATCCTCCGACTCAAGACTTGCAATGCTGAATTTTGACCTGATATTTCTGTACGAAATATGACGTTGAAACATGTTTCAAGAAACTTGATAGTCAAGTTTAAAGCACCATGGGCTTAACCTGTTTGTTGTTAAGCTGGTCGCACGCTGCAGCAAGATTGGGGTGAATTTTTGTATGGTGGATCTTGTTCGCAAGAAAACACAAAACAATCAAAATCTTTTAAGAAACCGTAAAATTTAACGAAATTAACGCATGTATCAGCTTTCAGCACAAATTTTTAGGTGTCATGTGTCATTTTTGAAGATGCAGATCTGGCTATCTGTTTTGTATGTGTCTACAACAGTGGTTCCAAAGTGGGGATAAATTACCCCCCGAGGATAATATGCGGTTCTTCGTGGGGTAACGCGGAACCAACACCACAATGTTGTTCTGTATTTAGGACTGGGTTCAAGTAACACAAATTTATTGTTTTAGGCTAATTATAATCAAATTCAAAATGTCTATTCATCAAAGGCTTTCCAATTATATTATTTCTCATACATCAGATACTGAGACAGGCAAAGATCGATACGCATTGCGTAGCTACTTCAAGCATGTAAGCGGAACCAAACGGGCGTCAATAATAAAACCAATATAACGCTACATTTGGTGGGTTTAGCCTGTCGTTTTTGATTTACGAGCATATAACTCAGCGGTAATGAAATCAAATAAACATATAAAGGAAAAAGAGCCAACTGCACGACTGCTTCATAGCCATCAGGGGTGTAACGAGGGGGCAGGGGGACACAATGCTTCGGGCGCCAAAATGTCCCAACAATGTCGCAAGTAGTCTACTTTCTTCAATACAGTACATTTAATCCCAATAGACGTCAGGCTCGAACATGCGTAGCGCCAAATTTGTTTCTGCCCCGGGCGCCATCTATGTTTGGAGTTGTTGTTTGCTAGTTCTTACAAGATTGATTGTTACAAGATCGCAAAACATTCATATAAAGTTCATGAAACTGTACGGACATAAAAGGGGACCAGAATTGGGAATCTAGTAACGGAAAAGGTTGTTTGATCGTTATAAATACAAGCTAGAAAATTGTGAAGGTTTTGATTTTGTCAAAAAAGTAAGAAAACGCCTATAAGCACGATTGAGAACACTACACTGCAGAAAAAAATAACAACTTGATTCCAAAGTATCGTATTTCGCTGAAAGGCAAGTAAACGACTAATACATCAAATCTGAAGTGTCTATTTGCATAAACACTATATCGTCGGACTTGGTTTTGAGTACTTCATTTTTCAGAAAGTCAAAAAGAGGCTTGCAAAATTAATTCTACATTGTTTTTTCAAATAAAAGCTGCCAGGAACGGTACAAAATATTTCTATTAAGTTGTTTTTAAAAACAGTATGAAGATACGCACGGGATTTGACACACCTTTATTGCACTTTTCCGTTTTCTGGGCTACGCCTGTGCAACCAGCTTGACCAACACTTCCGTGCAAGCAAGTTCTGTCAGCAGATCTGTTACCACCTCCGCAGCTTTTCGAGCAGGACGTCCACACGCTCCAGTCAGACCATTGTGGGCAAGCATCTGTGGAACATTAAATGAGAACAAATTTTTCTTAAAATGCAGCTGAACAGAAAGCTATAAATTTGTAAAATATAATGAGCGTCTAACAAACACTGAGGCAGAGCAAAGCAAGCACTGTTACACGAAAACACTGCGGATAGTCAAACACACTTGCGAAATAGGTACAAGTTTCAACTTTTTGTAGCGGAACAAAAACCTAGTTAGGTGCGGTTGTTGCTGACTGTGATGAGTTATGAATAGCTTATGATTTCGATTTCGAAAAATTTTATTGATCATGTAAAAACTAGCTTGCAAACGCCGGTTATTTTAAACATTTGCAAAGGTTAAGAGCTGTGTTTTCATGGATAAAGAACTTGGGCCTACAAAACTGCCGGCAGTATATTTGCAAGGCATACCGGTATGTTCTGTGTTTATGAGTTGTCTTTGGAGGTTTGTAAGCTACTTTGAATGATCGTGTTGCACGTGTTTGACTTTGAAAATTTTGTTTCTTGGAAACAATATATATATAAAATAGTGATATTTCTAACGTTATCAGTTCACGTACGTTGTACCTATATCTTGTCGCTTGGTTGAACCAAATTATGGCATGTATTGCACTTGCCTCTATACTTGCTGGAACAAAGTCAAAAATCTGGCTAAACCTGACCGGTTTCTGCCACCGGTTGTCCAGTACTTTCAGGTAGACATGCATGCATTAGATTTCTCCGTTTGCTTAGTAAAGAGAGGCTTCAGCTCATATAAATGAAAAAACGCTATCCAACAGAAACTTCAAGGCAGATTAAAAAAAAACTATTCGTGAATGACTGCCAAGGCGATTTGTGAACCTTGCAACTTACGCATGTTGCAGTCTTTTTCATCTGTTGCTGAACCAACACAACCTTCCTGGCCAATTTGTCCGTTCAAGCATGTTCGAGACCTTGTAATCTTTCCCTTCCCACAGCTTCTGGAACAAGAACCAGTTGGACTCCATTCACCCCAAGATGGGCAGGTGTTGGTGTTGCAAGTCTAGGAAATAAACCAACATTTATCAGGAGCGCACCAACTTGTACCCATTGAGCAGCACTAGCCTAGCGAGAAACGTTTTCTTACTTTGGTTTTGATAGCTTCTCCTTTGCTTCTTGTCTGTTGTCCTATTCCGCACGTTTTGCTGCATGCAGTCCATTTACTCCATTCTAAATTTTAATAACATTTCATTTCCAACATCACAGAACGGAAAGGGATGAACAGAAATCTATACTATACATTTCTTAACAAAATGATCATTGTGGTTCCTAATATTAGACCGACCGGCTTGTACAGTAGCTCAGTGATTAGTTCGTCTACTGAGTTAACTATTGAATTCTACTAAATGTTGACTAATTTGGAACCAGGTATTTTTGCATGGCGCAGAAAACAGAGAAAACCGCAGAAACATCTCACGTACGTTGGAACGAAGGGGTTTAGCACTCGGAAAAGAACAAGTTGGGCACAGTAACGTAGCCATCCCAAAAATTTGGGATGAGCCAAAAAAATTGGGGGGTAAAATGCTTGATTTTAGGCAAATAACTATTTTGTTTGAAATACAGCCTCTCAAAGCACAAAATGACTATATGTTCTGAAAATTTGGGGGAGCATGGCCCCCTATACCCCCTGGTTACGCGTATGGTTGTGCAGTTGGCTTAGTTTGCTATGTAACAGTAATACCATCATAGTGTGTGGAGTGAGACTGAGGCATGAAACAAACCATGCACTGTCTTTCAACGTCTCTGCCCAGGCGCCACTGTCTATGTGTTCGTGCCACCGTGGATTAAGTTGCTATTTGTCGCGTGCGTGCATATATATACATATATATATATTTTTATTTATTGACTTGATCTTTACTACGTCAAATTATCAAGATTATGCAAAGTGAAGCAGTCTGAAATATGGTGGCGCACATCCTAGTCTGAACCTGTGTAGATTTTTTTGCCTAAATGCTGTTGATTGTGGCATGAATTTTCGTATTTAATGCCACCTGAATAAATTATTTGTGTTTCATTGTGAAATTAATACAATGTGAGTGCAACAGTCTTGGTTTCACGTGCTGGCGCAGCAGTGTTGATGACAACTTGCTGAAGAATGCAATGAAAATCCTGTGACATATATTACCATTCGACAAAGCAGCCGTCAGACACAGTATATCGCTTCCTGCGCGTGTGAGTTTGCATATGGGAAAGACATCAGTGGAACTTCTTTGTAAAGTGACACAGAGGCTGCTGATTCGTGTATTCATTTACATTGCACAGACGCAAACCGACCATCACCAGCAATTTTATGGTTGCGTGACATCTTTACAGATTGTGGTTCGTTTGCCTTAGTCACCTGAAAACCCTCCATAGTTTAAACCTTAATCTGTTTTCTCAGTTGAATCTTCTAGTCTGCTCCGTGCGAGAACGAGGTAAATGATGTTTGCTTGAAGGTACATGGCGTTGTATTCTTCAGGAAACTGAGACACGGCAGGAATGTGCTCAATTGCCGTAATGTATAAGTATTTGACATCGAATTTTGTTGTATAAAGTAGATGTGAAGGATTTTGGAAAATTTTTGAAAATCAAAATTGACTGACCTACGAACTACTGTTGGGAGGTCAAACAACCTGTAACAAAGCCATTTTAACGAATGATCAAAACTGTAAACCCATAGACAACTTTTTTGAGAGCAAAAAGAAGCAATTTCGCCCAGTGTTTGCTCAAACCCCTCTCAAAGAATTTCAACGATTGAACAAAAAAATAAAGAGGGTCACTATATGTTTGATCAAAAATTCCAAAATCGTTAAAAATATTCACAAATGCTTCTGAAATTATTAAAAAATGCAATTGTTTTGGATCAAATCACTAAACATAAAATTAAGCCAATTAATGCAATCGTGGTACTCTCAACTACAGGACCCACTCTAGACGAGTTTGCATTAGACACGCCCTCTCATGTTTTACAGATATTACCTAGTTATCTGCTAGACACAATGAAAGAACAGGTATGAGCACATCGAAATTGTCTACAATTGCCAAGCGTAGCTGTTTTTAGTGGGTGACTGCATTTTCACTATCCCAGGCATATAGGACCATACTAGATGATTTCAATTAACCTTCTGGCAGTAACTCATCGCATAATTTTAACGAGCAATTTCGGTATTTTATTTTATGAAATTACGCCTACACGGCCTATAAGGGGACTCATCTTGGTGTACTCCTTTTTAAAAGCGCTTGCTCTAATTTTTTTAAATTGCACGTGTAAATTCGCCTTTTTAAACTGCGTATGTAAATTCGCCTGTTAAAAGGAATTCATGTCCAAATTCTACATTTTGGAGACCGGCCTGCACACAACGTCTGCATGGATCCCAATACACTGTTAATCAATTGCAGGGAACAGCCTTGCAAAGAGCCCTGCACACACAGTTATTTTGGTGGCCTATCTCGACGTTTTTGCATCAATGGTCAATCCACAAAATCCTATATTCAAAGGTAGCTGCGGATCCCACTAAAGGGGGACTTAAGAGCAAATTGACTGATTTAGTACTTTGCGTGTTGATCAAGTTTTTGGCGATTTAATCAAAGCACGACACTACTAATTACTCACACCTAAGGAACTATTTTGTCGAATGCGGATTACAGGCACTGCACAAGTGTAGCGTCGTTTAAAATCTAAATTTATCAGTGACGATTGTGGCTGCCGCTGGCGTACTTCTACTCTTTTTTCAAGTACGTGAGCAAGTCGGTTACACTTGTACATCGCAGCCTCACCTTTTCGTAGTCCGTAATTTTGTACTTTTGTGACAAGCCTCCTACATGATTTCGCATTAGGCATACAAAATAGCCGAGTTAAACATACCGCAACGACCCAAATTGTTGATGAAGGGCATAGTGCTTTTGTTAAAAGGTATGTTTAGTTACTCACCTGCAGTAAGACGACATGCCTGATTTGCGCAGTCGCGATATTTGTAGGCTCCACCTTCACAGCCTGCCTGACCCGCGTTTCCGTTTGCGCAGCTTCGACTCGCTGTTTGCATTCCTCCCCCACACGTAACATTGCAAGAAGTCCACGCTGACCATTCTCCCCACACAGGACAGTTTTCTACAAAAATGAACGACGCAATATCGCAAGAGCATTGCAAGACTACGCTCACCTGGAAAAACATGAAATTACAGAAACGAAAGGGGCATATGTTAAATATAAACTGCCGTAGGCTACTTTATTATAGAACGAGGTCAGTAAATCCATGTCATCCCACCTCAAGAAATCATTCGAAAGGCATTGATATGAACGACACCTGACTTTCCAAGAATGCAAAGTACCATAAGAATATTTTAGCTGGGATAGTAACAGCACATTTTTTCTCACTTTCTTGCATTGAGCGAAAAGTAATATAGGCAATTTTACGAGAAAGCTATGTCCAATGTCTCGATCAGACGATTACCTGGTTCAAAGGGGAGCTTATTGGGTGAAAATCAAGAAAATGGCTGGAAGATTTTTGCAAAGCACTAGAAATTCATAAGCAAATATTTTGCAAACGACGCTGCAAAGTTAGCAATTAGTACTTTTCATAATTTTATCATTTATAAAGTTAGTTAGTGAGCTGTAGTCGAAAAACACATAAAGCTTCGATGTTTAAACCAAAGACCTACGTTTGTAAAATGATTTTGTTGCCCATATGTGCTTTTCATCGATATACTATGAATTGTGAAAAATTTTGGTTTTTCTTCAAACCCGCCCATTCCAAACTTTGTAACTGTATTGCGCTTTTCAGTTTTCTGAGCATTTCCAAAACATCTTACTTGTATTGCAGCTAACCGATTTTGTAGTCAATCCATCGCATCCGGGTCCGTTGATACACAACCGACGTGCAGTTCTATTTCCTGATCCACACGTCTTTGAACAGGAAGTCCAAGCGCCCCACTCACCCCACTTTGGACAGTCCTGTTTGTTGCAACTCTGTAACACACAGGACTTTCTGTTACACATCGCTGAGTGCACATTACCTCTTAAAGAGTTCATGGCAAGCGAACGAACCCTGGTCTCTGTTGCGCTTCCCCGGTCGCAGCCGGCGTCCCCTGGATTTCCAT
>JGI24022J15233_10008029_pt1 | contig 11729 bp, 8 predicted proteins | sample Ectturendosymbi2_FD_15233 | JGI IMG/M metagenome (IMG submission 15233)
GATGATTCAATTTGGGGGCGCTTGGAGCATTGTTTGAGGGGACTAAGCCCTCAAAAGCCCCCCGTGGCGACGGGACTGGCGCAGATATAGCACACTAGCCTGAGAATTGAGCACGTTTAATAACGTTCGATTTGGAGGAAATTCAACACATTTGTTCGAACAAAAGCACTGCTTGCTAGCAATGAGATTTATAGGTCTTTTCTACTGAATATCTTGAGCGCAATGAGTATCAGGCAAAAAATGAACAACTTGCCCAAACACCATGGCGCGGGGCCCAATGAAGCTGCATCGGCTTAAGGCCGGCTCTGGTAGTTAGTTCTCAACGGCTTCGCTACTGCACGAGGGATGGATTATACTTCACAGCACTGCTGTGACAAAATAATAGACGACAAAATGGCCTTATATCACGAATACTGTTTTCCGAATTGCAAAAAATCATGGTGAATAAAGTTACTTTCGTATAATTTTTAGGGGGGAGATCGCCCGGGCCCCGCGCCATGTTTTTGGATAATAGTTCATTTTTGCCAAATACGCCTTGCGCTCAAATTCAGTGGAAACGGCTGATAAAATCTCATTGTTAGCAAACAGTGCTCTCGTTGGAACGAACATTAAAACAAAAGATGAAAGGTTTAAGCCCGTAGACGCAGACCTTCTATTCGAGTCCGAAGACTCGAAGAGTTGGCCATTCAACCATAGCACTAAAAGGTGTTATATTTTGCGTTTTTTGCTTGGTCTGTACTGGACACTGAACCGTGTCAGCCTGTCTGAGCAATCGCCCAAAAGGTGTTGAGCAGCATGTAACGCTAGTTGTGCTAAAAAGCTTGTTGGTCGTTGTTCTGAAAAAAATTGCACGCTGGGGCCTTGCGTTGGGAAAAATGTCTAGTGCGTCAAACTTTATTTTCACTGTGTCCCCAAACTTTTTCATTTGTGATGGCCCTAATTTTAGCTTTATCGAAAATTGTGGGATCCTGCGTCTTGACCCAAACCACTTTCAACAGCTAAGCGAGATTTCCCAACTGCTGAAAGCCCAGATAATTTAGATTTGAATTACGTATGAATTTTCCTATGATGTAGCAGGCAGGACTTTTTCAAGTTGTTCTTTACAATGTAAATTATCCAATGGGCAGGTGATGCAACTGAAATGGCTGGCGCACTCAGCTGGATAAAGTGGATATTTTGCTTTTTTGTAAACTTTTTTCAAGGTTTATGTCGCGCTGTCCATTCAGTGGCGTAGAGCTGAGGGGGAAAGTTCACCCTCAAACGTTTTGATTTGCCGAAAATTTGGGTGAAATTCCTGAAAATTCGGGTACAGAGGTTTCTACACATTTGTTTAATACTGAGTTATCTGATTTTTTTCTCCGAAAAAAACCAACAATTTTAGTCCAGTGCAAGTGTGCACATAGCTGAGCATGAAAAATCCAGTTGTCACTTTCAGGCAAGTGTTCAATGGTTTGAAGCTGAGCAAAGACTAACGAAGGGTTGCTCGTTGGATTCAAGTCATCACATTTATCATTTGCCGCTCCACCAAACTCTCATTGTGTTTGGCTGTTTGCGAGTGTAAATAGGTAAAAGAAACACTACTTCAAAGCCCAGGTACATCAACGTTAAAGACACCCCCAGCTCCTACAACACTGAATGAAAGCTTCAGTGCGTCTTAACTGGGCAAGGCAAAAATTGTAAATGTCATCCAGCACACTCGTTCCTGCTTATCATATTGTGCGGCTGTATGCTTCTGTTTGATCAACCAACCATGCGCACTATGTATTGCGTTTTGGTACTTTTTTTCTACATTCTGTGACGTGATAGTTGTGAAATATTTCTACTGTATTTCATGAAGAACAGTTTGCACTGGTGTCCAAGTCCATGCATTAAGAATGACTATAAAATTGGGCTTTTGGGGAACTTTGGGCGGATGTATGGTTTGCTCACTAGTGGAGTGTGGTTTTTTCGTGTATTGCGTCATATAGAATACAGTTGATCGTGCGCCCAAACCTTATCTTTATACAAAAATGCGTCTGCGCTTCTGGTTGTCAAAAGTGAGAAAGGTTAATCAGTTTATGTTAGCAACTTTCTCCGCGTCGCTCATTCTTTGCAGGCACGTAATCAGGTTTTAAGGTTTGGATGGAAAATACATTTTTAGGAGACAATATTTTCGTTTTTATTATATGTTTAAGACAATTTTTTTGGACACAACAAAATTAGGGAGGGACACAAATAACTTCGGGCGCCCTGCCCGCGAATGCCTCGCCCGGCCTGGTCCTTCGAACGAAAGTGGCGTTGACTCTTGCAATAGTGAAGTATATTGCATTATAGGTTCAATTTGCTTGTTCGGTTTCATTGAGATAACTACGTAACTTCCCACTTACGCTCGCCGCTCAAATCTCCATTGCAGAGCTTCCTTTAGATTTTTCGGTTTAATTACGAGTCGTAGCAGTACACTGTCTAATGTCCATCACAGCAGCATATTAGTCATAAACATGGACGTAGTTAGGGAACACATTAGCTATGCCCACACCCCTCCAAATGAAAAGAATACTTTGTGTCTACATATCACCTACATACAGATAAATTTCAATAATTCGCCGTGTTTTTTGACATTCATATAGGCAAAATTTGCAATGATAACAGGAGTTATCGAAACGTTTGCAATGTGTCGTTTGTATCATATAGGCCATTTTCTCAAAAAAGTCTTAGCACGGTTGATCGAGCACGATGAAGTCATAAAGCACTGCTCAGAGGGGCCCCGCGCCTGAGTCTTGCATTGGGCCCAGCACCTGCTAGGGCCGGCCCTGAGTAGGCGTATTTCCGTATGTGATCATAGCTCCCACTGCGGGGTTTTCCACCCAGATCTGTTTTTTTGTCGGCCTGAGTGTCTAGGCTTAGTTATGAAAAATCGCGTTGAATCTGTGTTTTGGAAGTGATAAATTCATCAGCAACTTCAATGTGTCCAATAATATAAAGGCAGGTTTACATTACAGTGCTTACATGCGCACATCAGGTGAGAAAGTATGCATATCGGATGAAGCAGAACGTGTTCAATCGGTTTCATATTCTCATATAAGATCATTGTCAGGGTTATACTCAGTGGTGTGTTTTAAGGGAAGGCAAGCGAGACACTTGCCTCACCCCCTCTTTTTTAAGGGCCCCTCTCAAGGTACTTCGCGCGTAAATATTCCTCATTTTTGGTAAATATTTTATTATCCACTCATATAATATTTTCCGAACCACATCATAATTCAGTACTCTGCCTTCAAAGGGGTCCCCGAGAGCAACTGCAATGTGCAGGTATTCTGCTTTACAAGGGTGCCCAACAGCAACTGCATTGTGTAAGTATTCTGCTTTCAAAGGGACCACAATAGCAACTGTAATGTGTAAGCAAGCTCACTACGTTTTTAAACGGGCCCTATACAGCAACTGTAATGTGTAAAGTATTTTGCTTTCAAAGGGGCCCAACAGTAGCTGTAATGTATAAGTAAGCTACTTTGCTTTCAAAGGGGCCCTCAACAGCAGTTGTATTGTGTAAATACCTTGCTTTCAAAGGGATCCAGAGTAATTGTAATGCATAAGCACTTTTCAAGGGGCCCCCAACTTCACTGATTTCTAGTGCTTCATATTTCAAGTTGGGGGGTCGAAGTTTTCTTTGGGGAGTTAAGTGGCGACGGGACTGAATTTTAGTCCCCTGTGATAGTGTGGGCCCATCCCAATTGGGGGTATGGAGTGCTGCTGATACGGCTCTTGGCAGGTTATGGTCAAAAAACAAATTAATCAACTAAGGCGGTTTTTGATGCTGAGGTAACCTATCTTCTTTTGATTGAGAAGCCTCAATTTTGTTGTCTTTCCGAATGCGATTCACTAATTTTGTAGGTTTTACAAATTCTTTACTGACAAACCCAAAATCATCCTTAGTAGTGATGCAATGATTTATGTCGATGAATTCCACTTTGTCCGACTGGTCAGCTGTTCAGGATTTTAGAGAAACGTTATTTCCAAGCCATGGTGTGCAAATGCTGAAGTTGTTCGTTCCTGCCAAATGCGTTCATTTGACATTTCTGATGCGGTTATCCAAATTACATCATCGACGAATCTACGGAAAAATACCACCTCACGTAGCACATCATCAGTCGGTTGTAGGATGTACTGTACAGTACTGTTTGCCAATGAAACAGAGTTATTAGCACTGGTTATAAGTCCGTTTGCTTGGGTATATAAATCATTGCCATATTGGGTGACAACGACAACGTTGTTAAGGAAAGTTTTGTTCAGTTCAACAATAATTTTGCGGTCCTTGGTGTTTCGAAGAGAGATGCTTATCCAGGGCACATTCACGAGTTCTAATCACAGTGTCTTTGCACAAGCTTGGACAAAGTGTTTTCACATCTGCCGCTACAATGTATAACGCGGGCTTTTCCTTTTCAGTTCCTAGGTTTTTTATCTGGCGATCTTTACAGTTGAGCAGATCTCCTCTCCAATGTATTGGCAGCTATCTTGACAAAACTCGTCTGGGCCGTTCTTCCAAAAGTTCACGCTAATAGGTTTCAGAATAAATTATAAAAATGTGGTAATGCATTCTGACTTTCTGATGTTCGCAAAAGATTGTTAGAACCGTACCGATATGTTCTTGATACCAATGCTCAATTAAGTTTGTGTGGTTAAAACGTGTGTCTCCTGAAAAACGGGGGTAAGCCGAGCAAGTTGTCAGTTTTGATTAAACAGAAATATTGGCCTAGGCAAGCAACTGGCAACGTTTGAACGAGCTCAAGTCCCTCATGCTTCAAGAGAACCGTGCCAGAATTAATGGATTCCTGTCAATTAATCTCTTACAACAATGGTCAATAATAATATCATCCTTGCCTGCTAATCTCTACCTCCGGGCTTTGCAAAGTCACGTTTTGAGCAGCATTCAGTTTTGCTGAGAATCAGAACAGATGTATTTTGAAATATGTATCAGTATAATTTAATTAAAATCATTGCTTTTGCCCTGTTTTTTCTGACCAGTACATGTTATTGGTCGCTTGTTGCCTTCCTTTCGTATAAAGCAGTGCTGATCTCCAAACTAAGGTCCGAGGGCCAATTTCGTTCCGCGAAACCGTTTCATCCGACACCCGAAAACACTTTGGTCAAAAACCAAAAAGTTATATTTTTTACGAAACATTTGTTGATTTGGTAGAATGTCACATAATGTATCCTGAAACAATCACATTACGTAAGATATCTGGCTTCGAACTGTTGTGTATTAGCTTATGTGGCTCTCTGAGATGAATGTTTGGAAATCCCTAGAATTAGATAGAGAAACAAAATTTACACTTCGCTAGAGCAAGGATGAAAAATGGTAACACATACGAAATATTAAAATTTTAATGCAAAATGGTAAATTATTTATTTTACCCGGTAGGGTTGTATTTCCATGCTTTTTCGACCAAACTGTTTTCATTTTATGCTTTCGAAGGAGTCCTCAACAGCAACTGCAATGCGTAAGTGCTCTGCTTTCAAAAGGGCCCCCAACCAGGACGTAGCCACGGGGGGGCATTCGGGAGCAATGACATTCCAAATTTTTTCATCCCTCCCAAATTTTGTACCCAGAAAACATTATTTTAACAACATGTAACAAAACCAAAGATCTTGCCTCTTAAATGTGTATTTTTTCTCTCTCAAACCACAAAACCTGGCTACGGGCTTAGTGGATACTAGATGGCTATACGCCGTTGTCCGATTGAGATCCAAAATACACTCAGGAAGTCGCTGTGATGATACCGATAATGTTGCGTCAAGGGATGTAGGCCTAGAAACTAGTAATAGAAGTATAGAATTGAATGATGCAATGATTATGATCATGCTGTGTATAGAAACGCGCCAAAGAGTTTGTGCGAAAAAAATTGGGCAGTGCCCCGAATGCTCTCTGTCGCAACGGGCCCGAATGTGCTGCAGCGTTTGATAATATTCAAAGTATAAAGAGTGGCATAACTAGAGGTTTGATCCAGGTCGGGAACTTAGCAGAAACGGGCCCATTGGCCACTGTAGAGGACCCACTGGCCAATACTCAGAAAAGGACTTGAGAAATGATGGTAAATTGGATGTGGATTGCTCTGCTAAAACCCAGTCATGTAACCGAGATCGTAACCTTCGAAACCGAGACCGAGACCTGGTTAAAACTCCGAGACCGAGACTTCATAAAAAATCCCGAGACTCGAGACTTCAGAATTTGTGCAATTTGCCGAAATATTTTATGTCGTGATAATTTCTGAGTTGAATTTTTTTCAAATTTCTGGCATTTTTCCGACCAGTTTTGGTTGGTTCTTTCCTGCAAATGCAACAGACAAAAAATCGTTGAATTATAGAAATTGTGCAACACCATTTTTTGCAATATTCGAAGTCTCGAGACCTGTAGCCTTCGAGACCGAGACGAGACCTGAAACCTTCGAGACCGAGACTCGCAAAAATCGGTCTCAAGACGAGTCTCGACCGAGATCAAGTCTCGAGACTCCATCACTGCTAAAACCCTAAATCACCGGAAAATACTCCAACAAACGCAAAAAACGGCCTACGGAAAACCTAAAGAATTCTAAAACCAGAATACAGTGGAATTCGCCCATAACAATTGTGGCTACAACATCAGTTCACCGATAACGACCTTTTTTCTCCGTTCCCTGAAGTGACAATAAAGGGCAATTCTACTGTATAAGCCAAGTGGTGATCGGTTTTTTTCGTTTAACTTTCCAGGAGATCGACTCGCCCCTCTGACCCCCGTCAGTTACGCCACTGAGTATAAATCAAAACCAGCCAGAAATGTTCATCTATCTAAAATAAAAGGTATAATCTCTCTCAAACAAAAGAGGTCCGACTTCACGGCTAAAGTGTTTGGTGTGCAGTCTCACAAAAACAAAGCCAGCGCAACCTATTCTTCCGGTACGGCCATGGCCGAACGTGTTTTCTGACTCAACAATACGTTGCAGCTTTAAGAAACGTGCCCATACAGCTGCTGATAGAAATTGGAAAGCCCAAAATAACTGCTCTTTGCTGTGCTCCACCAATTCGGGGCCCACTGCAGTTGTATCCATTGTTGATGCATGGATGTTGAATACTGAATTAGAAACAGGGTTGGAAATCTACAAAAGATGATCTTTCGAAGCTTGAACTCGAAGTAAGCTAATATGCTCCCACTTCTGAAGCCGCACTGTAGCCTAGATAACGAGATGGCTACTAATATTGCACTATTCACGATGCCATAAAATTTTGTCGAAACTGTCAGTCTCTGAGAGTGAAAGTTTTGTATTTTTTGGTAACTGGAAACTTTTGGGTCTACTTTTGTTTTTACCTGCTGCTAACGCCACATTAGAGCACCAAATCGCGTAAAAACGTATATGCGTATAACCAGGGCCTACGAGAGGGGATAAGATATACATCACATTCGGGCCTGGAGGATGAAAATACGTACCTTAAATTTTTTGTTTGGCAATATAACAATTAATATATTTCTAAATCTTAGAATGGTAGCTTTTTTATATAAGATGATTACTACAGTAACAAACTACGCAAGTTTCGACGAAGGAATCGGAAGTTAGGGGGGACGGTATCGGTCTTCGCACAACCATGACTTAACGACGATTAAATGATTCGACGATTTTACATGTTCACAAAGAAGGAGTTGACAGACTTGATTTGGACAAAATTGCTGAAAATTATGTTTTTGTTAGAAAGGACCCATTGAGATAGTTTGGTTGATTTTTTGAAACGGTTTGAGAAATTTGTTGGCTCGTAACATTGCTTACCCTTACTGATCACAGGCACGTTTTTATAATTGTCTTTTGACTGAATAGCGAAGAGTTAGAACAACTGTATAGTGTGCATTGCCAGCAATGGTTTGCAGAATTCGAGATGTAGAATTGTGGAGAGAAATGTCTCCTCTAATTTTTTGAAACTTCAAGGAAATGGATAGCCTTTTATGCAGTAAATACTTAGTTTACGATTGTAGCAACGTTTTCAGTTCAGGTTAGATTTTGGACTTTGTTCCGCAACTGTGCTGTGGCAGAAAGTGCTTACAGGGCATCGCTTACATGAATGGCTAAAAAAGGTCATCTTTTTCTAGGGAGCATCGAGTCGCAAAACAACCGCTTGCTATGGGACCAATAGTTCCATTGACGCACGATTTCTCCTGGTTTGGGCCGTACCACTAAAAACTAGCCAGATCCGGCTTTGATAAACTATTTCCACTGATATTGCTTACAAGTTTTGATTATGTACCATGTATCATCGGACTCCACCTGCAGTTTATTTATAACGATAATATTCTGATAATATAACTTCAAACCCATTATTAATAAAATGTGAATCATGTTCTAGCAACAAATCGACGCATTATAAAGAGTTTGAAATACTTTAAAAATATTTCCTAACTGAAAAGAGGCTGCAGTGATTTCCGCCCATTGTGCAACCCGGTCCTCATCGGCATATTTTCAACTCACTACAGCTGCAGTCAACGACCATGCAACGTTGTATTGTCGTAGATAAGTTTGTTTCACTTCGTTCTTACTCTCGCTCGCGGTCCTTTTTGCTCTGACGTTGCTATAGTCTGTGCGAACCCTTGAAATTAGTCTTATAGACCAGCGTTTCTCAACCTTTTTTGTATCGCAATACAGGCCCGTAGCCACCGCGGGGCATTGTCCCTAAATTTTGTTGTGCCCAGAAAAATTTGTTTTAAACATACAATAAAATCAAAAATCTTGCCCACCTAAAAATGTATTTTGACCTCCCCAAACCTGAAAACCTGATTACGGGTCTACCCCCAACAACAATTGCAATGTGTAAGTAGGCCTACTCTGCTTTCAAAGGTATTCCCAGTAGTAAGTGTAGTGTGTAAGTACTCTGCTTTCTAAAGGGGCCCCACAAGCACCTGTAATGTGTAAGTACTCCGCTTTCTAAAGGACACCAATAGCAACTTTCATGTGTAAGCACTGTACCTTGCTTTGAAAGGTGCAGCCAGTAGCATCTGTAATGTGTAAGAGCTCTGCTTTCAAAGGGGTCCCCAATAACAACTGTAATCTGTACGTGCCTTCCTTAGAAAGGGGCTTGGAACAGCAGCAGTAATATTTAAGTGCTCTGCTTTCAAAGGGACCCACCAGCATCTCTAAAATGTAAATAAGGAAAAGCTTCAAACCAACTTCAATAGTTTAATGTATAAAAATTTAAAAACTAGTGTTTCGAATCAGCTTGTTTGTTGCGTATGGTTTCGTGGAGTCCATCAAAGGCATGGCTGTGAACAGGCTCCCGAATCCAAGCATGTTTTCAGGGGTAAATAAAGTGTTTGTAAACTTTCTACTTCATTGATGGTGAAAACAGAGAAATGGGAACAAAACGAGAGAAGCGGGGGTGCTGCCAACTTGCTGTCGCTTAATTTTTATGAGTTGCTAGCTTTTTATTCCCAACTTTCAGTGTTTTTAAAGTTGTCTTTTTGCATTTTCTGTAATGTCAGTCATGCCGTAGTCTCAGGAACGTATTCTTGGTGGCCTGCATATCCCCTTCGAAGGCTTGATCAAAAGGTTTTGTCACGGTTGACTGAGTATGGTAATGTCATCATAAGGTCCCCTTTTTCAGGTTTGCCTCGTACCCACAACCGTAAATCCACCACTAAGCGCCCCCTACAAATTTTTTGTGCCCAGAAATATTATTTGAAATCATATAACAAAAATAACAGTTTTGCCCTACTAAAATGTGTTTTCCAACCAAACCTTGTAACCTGGCTATTGGCCTGCGCAGCATTGCGTTTGCTTCACCAATCCGTAGAACAATCTCCTTTTTCCGTTTCACGTCACTCGTGAATACCACCCAAGGTACTTAAACTTATCCATCTGCTGCAGGTTAGTGCAGCTCGCTTGCAGCAAACGCGCACTGGCTTGGGTTTCTGGAGAGACACAATTCCCAGGACCTATGAGAGGGGTTGCAAAAGGTACATCTTACCCGAAAACGTCAGGTATAGGGGCCCGGAAGGATGAAAGTACGCATTTATGTATTCAAGCCCAAACTTACAACCGTTAGTCAGTTGCCAGTATAGCAATTAATCTAATTTTAAATCTTAGCATGGTAGTTGCTTATCTATATCCTCAATACTATTATTATGAAAAAAACCATACAAGTTACTACGAGGGTACAGGGAGCTAGGGAGTGGTAACGATCTTCATGCCCCAGGTAAAGTTTCTCTCAGGGGCCTTATTACTAACCGATCTTTTCGGTGCTGATTTTCATTCCTGCTTGGTCGCACACAACAGACAACCGATCAAGTGAATGGTGAACACTGTTCGTAGGATGCAAGCAATACCAAATCGTTTGCAAAGCAAACAGTCAATCCTGCAGCTCCCAGCAGTGGTACCCTCGCCAACCCGGCTGTGACTGTTTATCCACCTAACATGGACTAAGAAGAGAAATGGCAACAGCGCACATTTTTTTCAGAGTCCAGCACCCATTGTTAACCGTTGTATTTTAAATCCGCCGATACAAATTTCTTAGCAGGAGTACAAAGATTGACGGCCAGCAACAGGCGACCAACAATTACTCGACACACACGAGTAAGCCGAAGAACTCCTTGAATTAAGGCTTTGAGCATTTCAGATCACCTTTCATCGCAGCCTTCAGTGATTTGACAGCTAGGAACACTTCGGCTACAGTGACGGTATTTTCCTTTGCGAAATGCACTTAGTGTGCGTCCGATGGTGTGATAGTGACTATGATCAAAGTATCTTCGAAATATTCTCTCCATCTACCAAGTATGTCTGTCTCATTGCAGAGACAACATTTTGATTTTTGATGGACTTTGCAGTATGAGATCTTTTGCAGCGGATACGCCGGATGTTTTTCCAGGGCACTTTGTTAGCTTGCCAATGATTGGAATCCAGTTTGTGTCCGAAATCTCCCAAGATTGCATCTTGGACTTTTCACAGTGACGATTGCGCTCTTTCCCGCCTCAGCGTCCCGCGAATGCAAAGAAGAGTCGACTATGTTCTGAAGCCCCACCTTGCACAGCACAAGTCTCCCAGAGCAGAAGCACTCTGCTATTCGCCTCCTCAGATGTGCAGCAGGCGCAATGTGTGGGACCTCAAGGTGTGGATAATTGATGGGGAGATTGTCACGAATTATTTGAATCTGCCTAAAGCCCGAACGCGGTCCTTGGTCACGCGCCCGACGATTGATGCGCGATATGAGTTGAATTATATTTGCGCATTTCTTTTTAGCATCTGTCCCAATTATACACCTTGACAGACCAATCACGCCATTTACCCTCGTACACAGCAACTTTTGCAATATCAGGGGGCACCACGGGAAGGCGTTGCTGCGGGCACGAGAATAAATTGCAGGGGACATTTTTATTCAATTGATGTCGAGAACTTTTCGCACAAAGATTTTGCTCACACGCTTCTTTTTTTTAATTGATGCTGGTAAAATAAAGGAGCACGTGCTCGAATTTATTTATATAGAGCAGTGTTTTCCAATCTTTTTTTGGCTAGCGCCCCCTATTCTGACAACCAAATTTCTATCGCCCCCCTACCAGTGGCGTGCAGAGGTCTGGTGATGCCCGGGGCGACTGCTCGATTGTATGCCCCCTTAACAAATGCTAGTGTTGAGCAGTGGCGTATGACGGTCTTTGTTATTGGACACACACTGTTTGTGACGTCACAGCACGACGTCATATTCCTGTTTGCAAACCAACGTTTTGGCGAAGTTTGCTGACCAGTGCTCTCACT
>JGI24022J15233_10008030_pt1 | contig 11728 bp, 7 predicted proteins | sample Ectturendosymbi2_FD_15233 | JGI IMG/M metagenome (IMG submission 15233)
GACTGAGGATGCGTAATTTTACGTGAAATCGACTTCCTATTAAAAATTTGCTGATCGATTCCTTGCTTACACCCATCGTGGAAAGTACATACTAAGTGTATATAATGTTAGAAAGTTACATTTTCGGGCAAATGTCTCCAAAGCTTTTGTCGAAAACAAAAGCAGCACTATTGTGGAGATTTAGTTTTAGAATGGGGAGTTTTGCAAAAGCCTGTCTTCAACCATTAGCAAAGAGGATTTCAATCAAAACGCTGGAGAACTATTTACCAAGCAATATATTGAAATGTAGCTCAAAACAAAAGGACATGACTAGGAATCAAAGATAAAATGTACATTTATCCTCACTTCTTGTAATGCCGGGACAATGGTGACCAACAAAACCAAAATATATTTTTTGTGACTCTTACACTTTGTGCTTGCATCGGTTCGTAAGTCATCTGATTTACTTGAGTTTAACCAAAAACATAATGCAGCAATGTTTTCATCCAAGTGCGAAACATTTGCGTTACAGGCAGGGGCGCAGCCAAGGGGAAATTCGGGGGCAGTGCTCCGATTATATTGTGCCCAGAAAAATTTGTTATATAGTAACAATTAAAATCTTGTCCCCGTAAAAATGTATTTCCGTTGCCATTGCATTGCAGTAAGTATTTAAATGCTCTCAGTAGCTTTATGTAAAACTTTGGTTTGCTACAATGAAAAAAGCCATTCAATGTGCGACCCTCACGAAGATACTGTATTGACGTAATTTTTGGCCCAGCAAGGCGTTTCAGTTAGCATACAGCAGCTGCTCTACATCTTTGTACCGCAAGCTAGCTCTCTGCAGGATTGACTTTTTGCTCATTTCACTTTCACATGCATTGAGTCAACATTCAGTAACACGCACAAATAATTTTTTATCCTGCTCCCGACCCACACCTGCACGCACATCTTTGCGGGTGCACGCACCCCCACAAATGGGGGTACCCGCAGCCCACACAGGTTAACCCGCCCCACGCAGGTCTCTAATGTCCACCATTCCAACTACATACCTTCTCTACTCAGCTGCCATTCGACACATTCGCCCAGCCTTATATTTTCGCAGTTGTGAACTGTGCTGACGTAGCACTGAATGTGTTCTACTACCCTGCTTTAACCCGTTGCCGTATACTTTTGCAGTTATGAATTACTCTGTCTTCAATCTTTTGCTCCTATCTGCTAACATGGATCGCTGATAATTTATATTCATTAGAGTGACACATTCTACAACAATCAGGAGAGAGTGCCTGTAGCATAATATGCATATTTTGCTAACAAGCTTAGCCAAACCGTTGGTTTGTAAACGTAGGTATGCCGTAATATTGTGACGTCACAAACAGCGCATATCCAGTAACAACGACCACCATGTGGCACTGCTCAATAATTTACTGGAATATGGTAGAGAGGCATACAATGAAGCAGCCCGGGCATCACCAGACCTCCGCACTCCACTGGTGAGTGTTGTTGCATAACGTTTGATGGACTCGATGAAAACACCGCTACCTGCTGTTGTGGCTGTGGCAGACACATCAGTATAAATATGTACTTGGTTGTAGTGACCATGTAACCATGTAATGACCAAAGTACGATTGAATAAGAGGAACAATGAGGCTGGAGCCCGTACGACGTATGATGGTCAGAACATACAGGTCTATCTTGGGCTCGTGCAAGGACCAGGCAGGTAAATTGGGAATCTGCAGTACACCGTAGATCATTGATCATTATGGAGAACAGAATCGGACTAAGAATACTACCATGGGGTCAGTGGCGTAGCAATAGGAGGGCCTGGGGCCGCGGGCCCCGGGCCCCGGGCGGCACTTTTAAAGGGGCGTCACTTTGCTTATCAAAAATAAATTTTTGAAAAGAGTTTCAGAGTTCTAGCTTTTCGTTGTTACTTTTCCGTACAATTTTGCAAGATTTAAAAGTTCCAACTCTTTTCAGTTATTGTGTTTGGAAGCCTAGACTGGTAGGATAGCCTATAAAAACACGCCATGTGGCTGTGGAGTGAGAAAATTGATAAACGTTTATTCAAAAGCCTGGGTCAAAAATCTAATGTGCGAAAGTGCCGCAGTGTTTGTCTTGAAATTAGTTTTTTTACGCACTTACTTGTGTGGCAATTGTGCTCCAGTCCCTACACCTTCCTCGCCAGGCAAAACCATTTCCGCCTACTCAGTCGAAAGTCTATTGAACAAAGAAAAGAGATGACATTCGACAGAGGACTAGCAAACATTAGGGCGGCGGTTGTTCGAGGTGGATATTGCCTTTCCTCTCAAAATCTGATAAAAAAGTTTTGCATGAAATCACGGAAAATAGTCAAAGCTAGCTTAACCTTTCATCTCCTATCGTTGGTTCCTCAGTAACGCCCCAACTGCGCATCATAACATCACCTGACACCTAGGCATTGGCGATGAAGATTTCGCTGGGGTGGCTATAACTCAGTCGTAAAGTTCCGCCTCTCAGTTGGAAGGTTGAGTGTCTAATTCACTGACACTGAGTGTAACGCCGTAGCACCACTTCGGCAAAATCGTTCGCCTCAGCTTCCCTGGTAAGAAGCATTTTTAAGCATTGGTATGTCGCTAATTGCCGTCGCCAAAATTCTAAAAAAAAATTCTTGACACATCTCATGCTATTTTTTAATGTTAAGTGGAATATTTTCAATAAGTGCCATAAGCTGTAGCCTAGTTTTCAGGTAGACGTATCAACATTAAATTTTGGCGGTTAAAGTAAAGAACTCTGCAGAGATAACTTTGCTCAGTTTCGATACAAGGCTATTTTTCTACATGACGTAATGGTGTCAGAAAATGACGTTCTTGAAGCGGGGAGGTGCATTTGGTGCGCTTTCATGAGTACCTTTGAGCTCAGATTGTCCGTTTGAACGGCAGTGGAGTGTCTCAGAGCCAACCGATAGGCCACGTGAGTTTCGTAAAAGTCTCCATTTTTCAACGGTTTACTTAACATTTGCAGTCATAGAAAAATTCATTTCAACAAGAAAAGCTTAGAAAAAGTGTTGCTCTCGTTTGATGAATTTGAGACAAGAACCTTTGTCTGAAAACCTAACGCAAGGGTAAATGATAGGTTTAGATATGACTGTGGTGAAGGCTTTTAGGAGTCCTTAATCAAAACAACTGTGCAACTTGGCATTGGCTGTACTGAATGAAGTTGTTCAACTCACTTACCGTCAAAGGTAAGAAGTTGTGATCACCGCTGAGCATCAAAATAAGGCCTATGTCCCACTTGGCATGGTTTGGTAACACAGTTTTCGAAATAGACGTCTGTTGCTCACCAGTCCTGTCGCCACGGGGGCTTAGTCCCCCAAACAAACCTCCAATTCTTGAAATATGAAGCACTATAAATATTGCATCAAACCAATCTATGAAGCTGTAAGTGAGATGGGTCGATAAGAGGAAGGCAAATATGATGCCCTATTAGGTTTTGTAATGGGGACGACAAGAGAACGCGACCAGTTCTGAGGTATAACTCCAGAGTTCGAAATTGAATCATATAAACTTACGTGTAGTGAAATATCGGACATGTGCTTGAACATTTCGTAACAAATATTGTCTGCGCCAGGTGGTGTTCCGAGTGGATTTGATGGCTGATTTTAATTCCGATAAAGAAAATTTGTATTTCATCTGAAGTCCCTGGGGTTTGTTTATCTGGCAGCTTTATGCATACGCGTACAAGGCGGGGTGGCGGGTAGGGCGGCAGCCCCCCGTCTTGTAAAATTTCAGGGCAAACTCTGTTTTCAGGGCAAGCGCAAGTTGCTCAAAAATCCTGAATGATAAAAATATTTTTCAATACAGTGAAAATTTTCAGGGTAGCTGTTTTCCAGGGCAAGCGCAAGTTGCTCAAAAATTCTGAATGATAAAAATATATATTCAATACAGTGAATTCAGGGCACACTCTGTTTTGCAAAGCAAGCGCAAGTTCCTCAAAAATCCTGAATGTAAAAAATTTATTCAGTACAGTGACAATTTTCAGGGAAATCTTTGTATTTCAGGGCAAGCGCAAGCGCAAGTTGCTCGCAAATCCTGAACGTGAAAAAATTTCAATACAATGCACATTAACTTGGGGGTGATCAGTGCAATTTGGGCTAGTGTAGTGTGTAATCTGGACCAAAGTCGTGACTGGTGATAATGACTTTGATCTGGACCAAGCCCTCGTTTTCTGCAAAAATCGAACAATCGGATGTCGGTAGGTTAACAGCTTGATGTAAGCATTCGGTAACTCTTTCCTTGTTCGTTTGAGTTTTGTGCTGGGTAGGGATGCAGAGTATTAAAGATAATAGATTTGTGATTATCCGGAGTTTTAACGCCAGGTTTTCGTCCTTTTTTAGAACTCTTCAGTTATCTGTTGCAGCATTGATACTGACATCAAATTTTAGCTGACTGGCTGAAGTAGGAAAATTTTGAAGTTAGTTTTTTGAATGCAGTGTGTAATATGGACCAGTTGTAAAAATGACAATATTTGTATAAAGTACTGTACTTGGAAAGTTTTTTATACGCTATCAATTCTTTATCCAAGCGATTAACAAGCAAGGCAGCTATGAAACAGATTTGGCAGAAGTTTCAGGCCCAATTCGGACAATCTGAATTTGTTCAGATATTAACTAAATTTTTTTTGTTTGTCAATGATGGTGTTTTCAGTTGATTCACCAGGAATCACAGGTGCGGGAAAAGTGACAGTCTGAAACATGCATGTAAATGTCTATCACAGAAATGTTGAAAACATTCGTTGTTTCTTTCCAGATTTGTGGTAGGCTATTCGTAATTATTACCACGACAAGTCTAGGATCCAGAAAATACCCATTCCGTCATCGTGTGAGATGTAAAGTATGTCAAAAGCAACTCAATTCTGACAAAGAAAGTCATATGATGCAATACAACATGGGAAGTGAGTTAAGTTTTCCATTGTGCGGGATTGCATAAAAAACGTTATTGCCGAATTGACGTTACGAATTGAAATGCATGTAAAAGATGCCATCGGAACCGAACAAAATGTAACGTCATAGGCGATTGACGTTAGAGAAGAAGCCGTTATAAATGAATTCAACACGATAGAACAGATTTACAAGAGGTTTCAGGTTCCATTCGGATGAAAGCAGTGCTCTTCAAACTCTGTCATTGTGCAACCCCTGATATACTTTTGCGTTTGTCATGAAACTCCCATTAGCAAAATTTTGAAAACACGAATTACTTGTAAGAAAACCAAATTTATCGTTATTAAACACTTCAACAAATATCCTAAATAGTTATTGCAGAAGATGAAAAGCAATAAATGTAATGACTCGGTTGTTCTTGCATTTCTGGAATGTGCCTGCAACATTGATAATTTGGCATAAAGAACCCGTTTCTCAAATATGTGTCGGCAGATTTTTAAACTTTGGCAACTGAATTACATTTGGTCTACTTTGGATTAGGTGCCTCTTTTGCATTTGAACTACACTGCTCATTACCGTCCACATCTTCGCAGTTATATTATTTCGCTTCACATAAGAAAATATACTATTTTGTTCATCTGGGTTGACTAAATAGTAAAGAGTTGGATTTCACACTGCTTTCACTTTATTCCCACAATGGATGAACAGCAGCTCTGGTTCGTTATCCACTTTCTACTACTCCGATGTACAGTATACTGTGAACTGTACATCGGCAGCATCGTATAACTATGATCCAAAAATAACGTTATTCTTAATTGCACAACAATGAACAATAAGTGACGCAACAACTCTCCTTATTTTTTGTTCCCCTATATGCACTCAACCTCCTGTACAACTAACTGGCCTACTTGGACTCTGAATGCGGCACGGTGATCTAAAAATTGCATAATGGTGCATCAGCATACTGAAGCAAGAAATAATTTCTTTAAACAACAAGGAACCCTCACGGAACCACACTGCATGGTTTGCGGAATCCTAATATTCCGCGGAACCTCTGTTGAAGAGCACCGGAATGAAGTGAAAAAGTTAGTTTCAGGGCAAATTGCGCCTATGGCTTTATCTAAGGTGTGCATTGTCCGATGTTGGTTTGCGGTAAATTCTGGGGTGTAATTTGAAGCAGTACTTGAAGCGAAGTGATTCGCGATAATATTAGCTTTGTGCTGGTTCGTTGGAACCGGAAATTCCGTTGCGTTTGGAAATGGGGATTCGGAGGAAAGGACGATTGCCCGAGAAACGTTTAATCTTCTTCCAGGCAGTGGTGAGCTCAGGGTTGAAAGTGATGGAGCTGCANAATTTCTTCCGAGAGGATTGTTTAACTGCAAGAATAATTTGCCGAGCTTTCGCTNGACAGCATTTGAGAATGATGATGTCTGTGATGGACCGTGTACGCCTCATGCAAAGGAAAGCATGTTTTTTGTTTTTAATTGCTGCGTGTCAGTCTTTCCGCCACCACGGGACAGAGCGTTTTCGCCAAGGCTTTGTTTTCGGGATGGAGAAGGAGGCTGCATCCAAGAGACTTATTTCAAAAAGCTGGGACTATCGTAAATTTACTGAAAAGGATGTCAATGTGGAGGCGCACATTTCGCTGAAGTGGGGCCAATTCTCTTGTGAAATTCCAGCTAGGACGAACGAATGCTGTCTCTGGAGAAAAATCTCTAAATTTTAGTAAAAATTACCGTATGATCACCGCCAAGGAGATCCTTGGTGATCGTGCTGGAATTGTGCGAAGCCAACGAATTTGAAACTATTGTTAACACTAGAAGCCTTGAAGAATTTATTTACCTACAATGACGAGTGCGGTCATTTTTCATCTTTCATTTGTAAAACTGTCTATGAAAGTTTTCTTTCAAATAACTTCGAATCTTGCAGTGAAACAAGCCAGTCAATCATACTTGCATGTTTCTGTGAGGTGAAAAAACAACCAGGTGAAAAGTAGCCTACACAGAAAACGAAAATTATTGTCAAAACATTTTATTAGAACTCAGCACAATTTTTGCATGTCGCAATAGTCGCTATACCGAATGCGTGTTTTCCACAACAGACCTCATTGCAGTTTTGGCAGAAGCTAGATTTCTTTTTTGCATGACACAAACTGATGATATTTTCTTTTCCCAGCTGAGGTGTGATTCAACACTGATTGCAGTCAATGCAGTGCTGGATGTCTTGGTCTAAAAACGTGGGTAGGACGTTCCGCAGCCCACTGCATCTTTGGGCTTACTGTGCTTCTTCATAAGCTCAAGAAGAAACTGTCTCCTTGGCAGTTTCAATTTCGTTGTTAGACAGTAAATGATGAAAACATTTATGCACTACAGTCGATTATTCACAAAAACAGCATCTGGCAACCACCTAGGTGCACTTTTAATAGTATGGTATCTAGCCATCTGGTCCAGTGCATCCACGCACGCTAACAAGATTAATTTAATACTTTACCATGTTCGGAAGAATTTTTGTGGTATTTATAATTTACGTTTTTGTGCATTGAGATCAAGATGCACACAACCTTTTTACCTCAGCTTTGCAGCTATGTGAAGACAAAAATTTCAGAGCATGCAATGGCTTGCCTTCGTTACCAGTTCTGCGTCTGGCCCTGTCGTTGTTTTCATACAGTGCCCACAAAATTAAACGCCTCTGTTAAAATAATTGCTGGGAGGGTTGTATGCGAGACGCCGCCAGGCGAATGTCACTGGGGCAAATGTTGGTAGATATCATTCTTGGATCTCGGAATAAACGACTAACTGCCTCACGCATACCGCCTCTACCAAGGTGTGGAGGACGAGCTTTTCTAATGATGATATAGTTGGTTATGGCAGGCTGGTACTTATTACTAAGATGAGTTTCTTGAATGCGTATTGACGTCCAGTTGGTTAGTGAGTTCTGATTTTTTTTTGATGTGGTGTTTTGTTGTTGGCACTTTATAACTGCAATGGTCTTGTAGCGCCACGATTGAGTTTGTACAATTTCTGGTTTCATTTCACTCGGTTTGTTGTGTTCTGGGTGTGATCCCTGCAGCTCTTGTACTCACCGTGCGCCTGCCGCCTGTTTAGAAGGCTACAGTACCAATTCACAAGGTCTTGGTAAGACCCGGTGGAACTCTCGACCTGCCAGCATCGAAGCGGACGCACTTACCACTAGACCACGGGCTGGTAGTAAGTATCGATGTGTGCTGTTTTAATTCAAGCAAGTTCTTAAAAACTGATCTGGAATTCCATTGCATGATTGTAAACGCCATTTTGTAAAAAATAGTTTTAGTTCTTCTGCGTCCAACACTGGACCAATTTTGCCATAGGCTACATTAGCTTTCATTTGAAAGACATCAATGCTTTCGTTGCGTTGCCAGAATGGTTTGTTGAATCACTTCAGCAAGCAAAGCCAGAAAATGAACTGAGTTAAACATGTTTAGACAACTGATTTGTTCGGATACCACTATTTCTTCGTTGCTATGGGAAACTGAATGTGGAATTGAGTCAGTATCTTTACTAGGATTTGGTCTGTGACGATGAATTTGCCTAATAATTCCTTATGGTGTTAAAGGTTGAAATTCAGATCGCGAAGCGACCTGCGGAGATGCAGTGCTTGATACGTGACCAAGATATTGTTTGACAGCCTCTGTGTACGTGATATTGTTTTCTGATTTTATTTTGAGAACTTTTTCCTCGGATTTGTACCTTCGACATGAACGATCATTTGCCGAGTAGTTACCTCTAAGATTGGGACATTTCTCTCTGTGACTGCGCACGAAGCCCACTTATGCTCTTCTCCACATTTCGAACACCTTTCCTTTGCAGCGAGATGCAACGTGGCCAAAACGGCTGCACTTAAAGCATCTCGTTGGTTTTGGAATGTGCTACTTCGTTTTAAAATGCAAATATCCTATCTTGATTTCAGAGGCAGTTCAGACTTGACAAAATGGAGAAGAACTGTGGATGAATCTCGTAAGACATTTTCCTCGAGGTTTATATTTAAATCGTTTGACATATCTAACTTGTGTTTGCAACGATTCAAGGATATCTTCCTCATTTTGAGGTCTAATGGAACCACGTATAAAAAGCCTTTTGCTCCTGCCGGCTGACGCAGCGGGGCAATAACTGGAACTGATTGCTTGCCGTCAGACAGGTTGGTACAACTGACGAAGGTTTTTATCTGCTGCGAACTATCGCAGGTGACAACCAAATTAGCATTAGCTAATGGAACACAAGACTGGCAATCCCCTACACATTTCAAGCAGCTTTCAATAAAAATAGGACTGAACGATTTGAGCGTACGGTCTGTTCGGCTTTGAAGTATAATAGGGAGCAGCTCTACCGTGTTATTTGATTTAATTCAGCTTTCACCCGCACTGCTACCTTGGGATGTCGTTCTTGTTTTACGTTTTCTTGGTAGCTGTGGTGGACATTCTCTGCAATAATTAGTCAACTCTAGCGAATCCTCGTCCATTGTGAGGTGTTCGTCACACCTACGAACCCCAGCTGGAGTAATGCTGGATAGATTTGGGAATCGCAAATCTATACAAAAAATTAAATGGACCTACACGCCAATACCCTAGTACCAGACGCAAAATGACACAAAAACACAAACTCAGCAAAAGTGGAAACAAGCAATCAACCGCTGCTGCAACCATTAACTCAGCTCTGACAAAACACAGCAGCAACCTTCACTCTCCGACGAACTCTCCTCTAGCGGCAACTCTACTCTTGCCCCCTGCATGCTTCATTTGTTTGATATGGTGGTTTGTTGTTGGCGCTTTATAACTACCATGGTCTTGTAGCGCCACGACTGAGTTTGTACAATTCCTGGCTTCATTTTTACTCGGCTTGTTTTTGTTTTTTGGGTGTGTTCCCTGCAGCTCTTCCTCACACCGTGCACCTGGTGAGAAGGCCGCAATACCAAGTTACAATGTCTTGGTAAGACCCGGCTGAGAGGGGAACTCTCGACCTACCAGCACGGAAGCGGACGCACCTACCACTAGGCCATGGGCTGGTCTTGCCCATGCATTAAATCGATTTCTTCAACTGGTCTTCAAATGCCATCTCGCAATCAAACTGGCCAGTACGTTGTGGGGTTGGCAGGGGAGTCCAATAACGACTAATCAAGTGACTGAGTGCTCGAAGTGACTGAGTATGCGCTGTATTTTGAGCCTGGTCAAGCTGCGTTATTACAGAGTAGCAGAGACAGTCTTGCGTTTTTAGTAGGAAGGAGCAAAATCATTTTTAACCGCTCGGCGTCGCTCTCTCGGGTTTTCTCCTACATGTCAACATTTTCGCTTGGACCATGTCTGCCTTGATTTTCATATAGAGCATGTTGCTGAGTGTGTTTTTTTTGTGTAGTGTAGTTTTGCAACGACAGCATTGCTGGGCTCTATCGCGCAACTATCGTATGGAACGCGCGTGTTGGTGCGCTGAAGCGGTGAAAAGTAGCTTTCAGCGAGTCCAGTGTAATTAGCGTGCGTCGTCTGCCAGGTTTTGAACATTATTTGGTCAAGTTTTAACGATTTGCCTGTTGAAAACCGCCCAGTATTACTTACCGTAAGAATTTAGTGCTGTTGACGTGTCTCGGTTTGCAAACACATAAGCTCAATCGGTGAATCTGATTCGCTCTGTCCTCGGAGAGGGCAGAGCCGTACTCAGGCTCGCGGCTGCTTGAGACACGAAGCAGGGAAGGGTTGAGAGGTGACTCTGTACAATTTTTTGGACTCGAGTTTTGCGCCACATTTAATAACGCACAACGGCAACATTTACCGACTCTTAACACCAACGACGACTTGTTTTTACCACGATAAAAACACACTCGTATCGCCGGAAACGGTCGATTTATTTGTCGGACAACGAAGACGCTCACGGCACACCTCGAATTAATGAAAAACAACAAGGCGGGGATGCAAAACTCCGCGGTGTCGTAAATACGCACACCGAGAGAGAACAGAAAAACGCATTCAGCACAGGGTGTAACTGGCAGGACAAACGATACATACGAACGCAATGTGGACGTATGAACGGTTTGCACCCAGCAGGATGCCTCAACTAGCAGTCAGTCCATGCGTTGTTTCCAGTCCATACGCACTTGTCCATAAAGTTGGGCCACTGACCACAACAGTACCACATACGCTTATTTTTACTTTCTAAAATGTCAATCCTTCACTCCCATTTGTTACCACGCACTTTCAGATTTTATATCAGTGGACCAGCTGCATCGTGTGTAAAGTTATTGGCCAACGTCAAAACTATATAAAACTATCCAGGGACCTTATTTATGATGAGGCAGCAATTCTATACTTGATGAAATGATGAGGAACCATTGCTGAAATGTCTCACATGACAAAAATTCTGAACAGTTTTGAAGCTTGATGAGTAGTTGGTAAAAACGTAATCAAATTTGTGTTTTTGAAAATCTCAGTGAATACAAAAAGTAAAGTTTTTAGAGAGACTTTCTTGAAAGTTTCAAAGCATACGTGAGAACACAGTGTGAGTTATGATATTTCTCCCGTAATGGATTGAGACGTCTGTGTATCAGTGTTGCCTCTCTGCTTTGAAGAAAAACCAGAGAATTTACCTTGAAAAAAAACCGAAAATAATTAAAAAAACCCAGACATACAAAAATGTCAAAAAAAGTCAAAACCAAACTTGAAATGTACTCTAGCGGTACTTGCACGTAAAAATTGGGGTAATATGCAGGGGTGTGTTGCGGACAAATTGTGCAGTATTTGTTGTTCGTGCCCGGATGTAAGTTGTACTATGACGTAATAGTGATTTGTGTCCTCTGCGTTTTGAGTAGAAATAT
>JGI24022J15233_10008031_pt1 | contig 11728 bp, 13 predicted proteins | sample Ectturendosymbi2_FD_15233 | JGI IMG/M metagenome (IMG submission 15233)
CCCCCAAGGGGACCCAGGGCCCCATGTGAGAAACCCTGTTCCGGCCACTACAGTTACAGCTGAGATTTTTAAACTATTTGCTGCAGTTGTTTAGAAAGCTCTACAGCAGTTAAGCTATAGTTCTGTGCTTTGTTGATAGGAAAGGGAAGTTGCCCACTTGATTAATACTTTCGCTCATCCGGCGGAGAATGTTTTAATAGATGACTAAAAGGCTATTCATCTTAGGGCGTTAATGTACGCAGGTTTTGCGGAGAAAATGTGAGCGCTGTGTTGCAACGCTGGGCACCCAGTATTGGAAAACATTGTGTACCAATTGTTTTTAGTCTTACGCGTCCAAATGAGCTGAATTTCACCCAGTTAATCGCAGTAACATTTGCTACAGTCAGGCCCGTCGCCAGGATTTCGCAGCAGGGGAGCCAAAAATCACAAGGGGGAACGTTTTTAAAATACAATATCGAATGTATGCAGCAACCGCTACGAAAAAAGTCGCTGCGACATGTAAACTTTATTCACACTTACCTCGACCCAGAACGTCGTACAGATATGAACGCCGAACCGGCCGAGCACCGTCATTTACTCTATTGTAATTTGGGCAAGGGAGGAGACAAGAAATAGCATATTTATCAAATCATTAAAACTTCTATCTCCTTGTAGGTTGTTCTTGTGTTTCACCTTTGCCCCGCCTCCTCTGTCACGTCGCACAAGCTGCAGCATATCAGGCGATTCGCTATACAGCAGAAATGGGCAAATAGAAGATACGTGGCAATTGAGGCACAATAGCAGAAACGAGGTCATCCTCCAAACCTCTCGGCGTGATCCGATAGTGATAGATCATAGCTTGATATGGGCGCAATTTGATGGGGGACACGGGGAACGTGTCCCCTCCACTTTTTTAGACGGGGAGACATAATATGCCACGTCCCCCCCACTTTTTTGTCATAGGTTTGTATTTGGAGAGGTTTGAAAAATAAATGTGACGTTTGTCACGTTTTGCGTGAAGAGTTTTTCATATTAGATGTTACACATAGCCATGTTGATGATCTGATATTTTTACAAATTTTTACTTCAAAAATGATTTTTTGCATTTTGCAAGTTTCTAGAGACCGTAAAAGATTGTTAACTGCCTCTGTCCGATATTTATCCAGTGTGGTTTACTGTAAGAAAGGTCACTGTCTTGAAACAGTGATGTTTAACGGCTGCACAAGTGAGAGACCACAGTACAGCTGTGATTTGTTTCGTGCAACTACGTTGGCTAACTGGCTTTACTATAACGTTGGTTGTCACGTATTCAGAAACAGACAGTGTAAAATTTAAAGATGCAAGTGTATAATGCTAGAATGTTACATTTTCAGGCAAACCTATTCGAAGTTTTTGCCGAAGACACTATTGTGCAGCACTATTTCACAATAGAGCAGCACTATTGTGAAGATTTTGGTTTAGGATGGGCAGTTTTGCAAAAGACTGATTTCAACCATTAGTAAACAGGATTTCCATCAAAACTTTAGAGAAGTATTGACCTAGCNATATATTGTCCTATAGCTCAAAACTTAACGACTTGACTAGGAATAAAAGATAGCTAATACATTTAGCCTTATTGNTTGTATGTCACGACAAGGATGACCAGCAAATTCAGAAGAAATTTATTACCCGCAATGCAGCAGTGTTTTCAACCAAGCGCGAAACATTTGCTGTACAGGTAGCTTACGCATGTGTGGCGGAACTATTTTCAAAGTGGGGGGGAACAAGTGTACGTCAAAAAAACTAGAAAATTTTTGTGATTTGAATTGGCAACTGTGACATCACAAGCACTGAAATATGACATCATTAACTTTGTCAGCATATTTATGCAATTGTATTCAAAATTTGATAAGTCCCCAACGACCCCTATTTACACAACACCCTATCTATCATACACTACACTGACTTGAGCACATAAATGTAACTAGTTATACTTAGTATTACACAAAAACAATTTACTTTAACAATGGACCCAATACGAATTGTGTTACTTAAGCTTATTTAGGCAAATTCAAAATTTAAAAGTGAGGTGGGGGCGCCCAGAAAAAATGTGGAGGAGCCTAAACCCATGCGTCCCCCTGGTTCCGCCACTTTGAGCCCACGCAACACCTAGTTTCACTGGACAATCTTTTCGTGTTATTTCAGGTGAAACGTGGTACTATTTGCCAATTCACCGTTGCTCATTTTGATTTCTGTTTAATCTCAAATGTGTTTTCGTGTCGTTATGCATGTATAACTCTAGAATAAAACTTCTGACATTAATTTCGCCTATTAAAATTTGATGTTAAACCTGCAAAATTTGATTGTGAAAAGACTGAGCTGAGTGGCATAACTGACAGAAGTCACAATGCAACAGTCACCAGCAGACCCGTAACCAGCTATGGACACCAGGGGCAGGGGGGCGAAGAATATTCTGACGGAGACCCAAATTGTACATCGATAGCATGTACGAAAACAATGGTCATGCATACAATATGTCCAAGACATTTTTTCAGGGGGGTAGAAAGTTTTTTTCCAGTGGGGCGAAGCTCTCCTCTTAGTTACGGACCTGGTCAGTACATGACTAGGTATGCAGACATCACATTGTAGGCTAGATGGTATATGGATGTGTATTCTGAAAGATTTCTGGTTCGTTTTCCTAGTTGGCTTGGATAATTCTGCTTGGGAGTTTGATTGATGTTGGGAAAGGCTATTAGACAAACGTTGTTTGGACAATCGAAAGGGTACCCAACAGCGTGCAGGGGCTGACAAGGGGAGATAGGATACATCATCCAACCATTTAGGATACATCATCCAACCATTAGCAGTAAAAATATATTGTAAATCATTTTGATAAGTAGCCTGTGATAATTTTTGTCAAACATTTTTTGCTACTGTAAGAGGATATCTGTGGAGATTTGGCTAGGGGTGGGAGTGCATGCATGATGGCCAGTAACGAAAGATTTGTAGCATTTTTAAAGAGCGGAAATGTCGAAGAAAAATATTTAGCTACCATACCTTGCAATATATATTGTATATCGTACCTTGCAATTTGTCGTCTTTTTAACGTTAAGCAACTTAACGAAGACATTAAATCGCGCTGTAACCCACACTTATTATAAAATGCATTAAAATNTATGTGTTCGACTTAAAGAGTGATATGTACGTGCGACCAATGCGATTCACCGTTTTGTGCACTCCATCTGACAGCTCTGATAAAACCCGATTGAGGGGTTCTACTATATTGCTTTGCTTGTTTTTACCATAGTCTGGAAGAAGTGCAACCAAGCTAAATTGCAGTACCATGTCCAACAACAAAATTAAGTTTATTAATTTCTAAACCATTCGTCGGGATAAAGCAAGGCGTGATTCGTGTTGCTTTTAAAACCCTTCTGAAAAAAAAGGTTGGGAATCTGTATTTACAACTTCACTTCCGCATCGGCCCGACGATTATATTGGTTTTGCATTAAGTTGTCCCCCCCACATTTTACAACAAAATTGCGCCCATGTAGCTTGAGAGTTGAATTAATCAAAGCAGGGCCAGAGTAGTACCACAACAAAGGTCCTTTTGGCAACACCATCAGTTGATGATAGCACGAAGAAATTTCGAAGAGGTCTTTCTAAAGAAATGGTTCTACAAAGCACTTAAGAATGGGGATAGAATTTTGAGATCTTAATTATTATACCCAAAATTGGAGTGTGGGTTGTATTGTTTTTACTGTAAGTTGTTTCGATTTGGTAATGATCATTCTTTATTTGTTGCAAAAATGTCGATAACGTTTTTGAATTTGTATGGCTTGGGACTAGGGTAGCCTACTGCATTTCTTGTCTATTGACAAAAGCACGAAAATAATTTCTTTTCTGCAAAACGATTCGTACTACAGTTGTTGTGGTCAAGTATATCGGTCAATTGTCTAAATGTAGGTTAATTATTGTTGCTGATTTTCTTCCCACACTTGCTATTTGCATTTCACCTTCGTTAATTTCTTTTTTTTTGGTTTGCATTTCGGTTTCCCGTCATTCATTTTGAAAATATTTTTTGGCTGTTAATCGTCTTGGGAGTTGAGTAATGGTGACTTCGCTCATACCAACTCCGCCCACTACAAATCTTGTGTTTGTTCGAAAATACTAATTGTTGAGTAAATGCTAAATTCGTTGTTTTTTACGTTCATGTTTATTAATTTGTTGTTATCTTATAATCTTTTTTTAGTTTGGAAACAGTTCAACATAAGGTTTTCTGTTTATAATAGTTGTTACCTGTTCAAATACTCTGCTGATATGATCACCTTGTAGCTGGTAGCAGCTGCAGTAGTTCTTTGCGCCCGGCGGCATGGTGTTCGGGGAGTTTAAGCAGTTGACAATGTACGCTAAATTTGGCGAAAGTTCTTGCGAAAAGGTCTTCAAAAATAAAAGATCACACCATGGTTGACTAAGCATTATGACGTCATAAATATAACATCACTGCCCTCGCTAGGGGGCGGCATTTTCTGCTAGGGCCAGGGGCGGCAGATTGTGCTCCTACGCCACTGCTAACAACTCAACATTTTTTTTAATTTGGGAGGGCAATTGCTTTTGTGCGCACCCCCTGGTTGTGGGCCTGGTGTAAACTGTAGAGCTTCCAGTCCACTACTATAGTTAACAGACCTGCTTTGTTATGTCTATTTTGGTATCTTGTCACGCAAAGACGGAGTTGCTGAATAAATCCTGTTGGAAGAATGAATTAAAAAACCTAATGAGTTTGAAAATCAACCAGTATTGCGAATATTAAAAACAAAAACCCTAAAGAATTATCTGGATTGTGTCACTGGCTTGCCACTTCTTAACCGTCCCTCATCCTTCTTGCAACGTTACATTTCCTAATCTCAATATTTTGCTAAGCTGCATTGCTTTCAAACGTTTTTTTCGTTCTAAACCAAAACACTTAACTTATAATTTGTTACAGCAAATAGCAGATAAATACGCGGGTAAAGTTAGCAACAGGCTCTGTTGATTTCACAAATCCTTTTTATAAATTTTTCACCCGTGGCCCAGTGTACCCCAGTAAAGTTCCGATCAGAGCCCTGGACTCCACCTTAGTCTAAAGTNTCCTGCAAAATTAGCAACAGTACAACAATTAAGTCTTAAATATGAGGTTGCAGCGGGACGGCAACTTTCAGCATTATGAACAATTCAGAATTTAAGCAAGTAATCCTCAAAGTAAGGACGTTTCGGGTGCATGCCAAATGTACTCTAAGACGCAAGCTCTTCCCAGGCCCGTAACCAGGGGGGGTCAGGGGAACGAAGCCCCCACTAGAAAATTATCCCCCTCCCTGGAAAAATGTGTTGGACATGCTTTTAAAACTACTGGACATATTTTAAAGATTTGTCCCCCTCTCAAAAAACCTTCGTCCTCCCTGGTGTTCCAAGCTGGTTACGGGCCTGGCTCTTCCTAAGCGCGGTCCCCGAGCACATGCTACTACAATACGTTTGTTTCGTGAAATAAAAAACGCCCATTTTCAGATGGTTGTTAGCTATTTTTTCACGAAGCACTTTTTGACTGAAAGGCGTAAAACCTAAAGACATTTTTAGGACTTTGGAATTTATGATAATGCCTCATATGTTCTCCCGTTACGCTCGAAAACAGAGGACAGAGGGAATGAATGCTCCAAAATTGTGCATGCAGGGGCACAATGAGGTTAGATGGCGCCCGGGGCAAGAAGCAAGTTTGGCGCCCCATGTTCGAACCTGAGATCGTTCCGAAGCAAATGTGCTGTATTGAAGAAAGTACTTGTGACATTGTTGGGACTTTTCGGAGCCCCCGCAGTGATTCGGCGCGCGGGAAATTGTGCCCCCCCTTTTCGCCCTCGTTACGCCCCTGTGTGCATGGCACGGACATGTGCTCGCCGAAATCTTCCATGTGACATCATCGAACATATCTTTAAAACATGCTAACGCGTAACTGCCGAGGACCGATTAAATACAATCAGTTGTTTTGGTGCGGCTTCGATCCAAACCCCATGCTTCAATGTTTTCAAAACTACCACGTTTCAACATTGCTAAAATTAAAATATTTCAATATTTTGCGACAAACTACACATTGGTACACATCTGACTGGAAAGTATATGACAAAGGAGGCAAACGCTTGCATCAGGCATCATCTTCAGCATCATCTTCAGCACGTGCTGACAGTTTTCAACATACTTCAATGGAGCGGTTTTATATCGTCATTGACTTTGTTACGTAGTCACCTCGCTGTCGTTTCATGTTGGACACGAAAAATTGTACGCGCTGAGTGGCAAGGAATCAATAAAATCCTCTTACTGTGCAAGGACATAAAAGTAAAATTATTGAGGGGAAACGTTATTAACTTCAAAGCTTTGAAAATTACGAAATAACGTAGAATATGGGATATCAAATTTTACAAAACGTATAATGAAAAAACGCAGCTGCTCAATGGCCTCTGGTTCACTCCATCTGTGTTAATTTCTCAACTTCAAAGAGTTTACGCTGAATTCATTATACAAGTTTGATTAAAAAGGTAATTGGTTTGGTCAGCGATCATGCTTAAAAATGCCACCGAGCTTTCCCGTAACATGGCTACGAAGCTTCTCCAGGGCAAATCACAAATAGGAATGACGTCACCAAAAGGCTTTATTTTGCTTAGGTTTTAGTTTTACTCTATCCGTCATTTGCGTAGATGAATGTCCGAGGGCTAAAGACACTTGCATTGACTTTTTCACATAACTGCAGTTTCGTCAAAACTTTTATACTTCCATCGCTGATTGTTGCTGTCACGCAAATATGAAAACATTTAACACGTGGGCGTCCGACATGATCGGGATTGTTCTGGCAGATGGTGATAGTCCTGCTCAAACATTTCACTGTTCATAGCTAGCGTTTCGCAATATGAGCAATTGTCACGTGTTGTGCCGTAATGACGGACTTTTGCACCATATCGCAATAACGTAAGTTAGCAGTGGTTAATGTTGAACTTAATTTGAAATTTCAGAAAGTCCGACAACTTCATAGACATTGGAAGTTAAATTTAACGCTCAATGAAATTTCGTGTGTCCATTTTATTTCGTACATCGACTGAAACGCTATAGCGCAAGATGCGCTGCAGAAAGAAAAATATGAATTGAAACATGTAAAAGACATGGTGCAGTGATATTTTTGCTTAATGCGATGTTTCTCACAAAGCATTGATAAACAGTTCAAAGGTATTTTCTTGTCTTCTCAAGTTTGATGCCCATAGCGTCAACACTAGGAAAACGTCAACGCTCATAATCGCGGGCAACTCTTTTTGAACTAAATTTCGCCATAATCGCTTTTTCGTTTTGTTTTTGTTTTTTTATTTTTTAGGAGGCAAACCATGCACGTGCAAAATGTTGTCGCTTTGTGAAATGCAGTAGGTTTGATCTAACTAACCCAATAAAAAGGAAGCACAGCCGACACATGAGGCGTTGTTTTTTACAATAGTCCAAGTGCCAATGACATCTACCAAATTTTTAACTCCTTTTACTCTCGTAGTACACAGTTACCAGTCCACACCCACGCACATGTCCCACTTCGGTTGTGCGTGTGCGGCATAATCATTAACCACCACGAGAGGACGAGCGCCCTGACAAATTCCAAAGCGAAATTCGAGCAAAGGTTAAGGATACTGAGCTTGCCTAATAGAGCATTTTTCTATCTCTCAGAGAACGCCAATGAAACGCGTAGCCAATACGTTTGAGCCCGGATTAGCTGCAGGGGTTGCCAGAGTGGAGAAATATTCCCCACCTGGCTATCGGTTCCTTATAACTAGACCAGTGGTTCTCAACCTTTCATGGCTTGTGGACCCCTTCCAAAGACTCTCCACACTTGTGGCCTCCTGCTCATCAATAAAAATAACTAACTGTGTTTTCAATGTGTTTCCATCTGTTATTGCATTCGCCACGTTTAATAATAAGAAAAAAAGCCAACAAGGAAGGTCTATGAGGTCATAATGAAAACTACAAATTTAAGTTTAACTGGCGAATAATTAACATTGTTACACTTGGGTTTTGCAATATCGCGGCAGAGCTATATAATAAAGGTCTCTGCTCGTGGCACCCAGAGAACCGCTCTGTGGCCCCCAACGGTGGCCGAGGGCCCCGGTTGATAAACCCTGGCCTAGATTGACTGCCTTGCATAGCTGAAGAGCGCAGCTAAGTCACTATTTGATCCTTAGCGGGCCGGATTAAGGCTTACCTGTACCCTAAGGACTGGCCGGTCTTAGTATACCCCCTCTTTTCTACACTGGTCCTGTCCAGTTGTTGACCTGTCTAACCAAAGATGTAATAGACTTACAGTAGCAGTGCAAATACATGTACTCGAGTATTTCACAATTTGAATGTATCAAAGTTCCACCCTTGATGAACTGAAAAACATTTTTCTACATTTCATTTTCAAAAATCACTGATAACATGCTTGAAGCTACTTTCTCAGAATATTTGCTTCAGTTCTTAATCCAAGCAGCGAGTCGAGTCTTTTGTGAAGCATAACTGATCTTATGGGCTTTTCAACACCCTTCAATTGTGAGAATGCAACGTCATAATGAAAATCTGGCCTTGCGACAACAACACTGCCCGCTTCCGATACAAGAAGTAGATATAACTCTCTAGTTGTTTCTGAAGACTGACAAACACTTTGAACTGGATTAACTTTCTCTGCAGTTCGTAAGAAGAAATCTGTCAATGGTCTTGTCATGGATTCAACGTGCAGATTCTTTTGCTCATTCTCGTTCGCACGTTTTCTCTTCTGCGCACCACTCAACAGCATACGGCAGTGGTTCCCAGGCACCCTAGGGTGCCATTAACAATACCCAGGGGTGCCGCGAGCTAATACATTTTGCAATATATCATCGAAAAATAAATTTAAAAAATGTCGCCAAACCTCAAACAAAGTTGCTATGGGTTCGCCACTAGATACCACAAACTATATTTCTCGTTTGTGGGGTGCCGCAAGCCTAAAAAGTTTGGGAACCATTGGTATACGGTATACGGTTTATTTTCATATTCACATGGGCTGAATATAAATACAGGCAGAGAGGGTCAAAGAAATACTATCATGACCACAGTTATATTTAAATGCATATGGCACTTCTATGACATTAGCATATGCTATGACATTAGCGAATGCAATGACACACCAAACCATTTCAGGACCGCAAAGCCACTATAATGGCTCGGACTTTGTTCAGTCATAACTTGCCACCCGATAGAGCTAGAGAGCTGTTCAACCCCTCTAAAAAGCGGAAAGGCTACTAGCTTCGATTTAAAAAATCTGGGAAATTTTGGGTTTGGACGATTTTTTGGGTAATGTCATAAGTGGGTGGGGGTCAAAGGATTTTTGGATGGCGTCATCGGGGCTCTGGGAGGATGATAGATGCCTTCACGTGGCCCTCCCCATTGAGGCATTTATTGAAATGCTTACTAAATCTGTCGCTTCGAGAGCAACCACTGCTACACGTGCTGGGTGTGTTCAACGTGGGATGGGTAGGAATACGCCCTTCTCAATGCGCGGCAGCAGAAATCCTGCCGAAGATGACCCACGACCCAGCATACTCTTGAACACTGAGGGGCTCACTGCAAGCAAGATCACCGTTGCTGAACAGCTAGCCTATAAAAAAGGCATTCATCATCGTCCTACATGAGACCCACTGCACAATTGCAGACACGCTAGTGATTCCCAACCATGGGTGGCGGAACCTTATTCAAAGTGGGGGGGCACACTTAAAAGTGCACGTCAAAATAACTGTAGGAAATTCTTGTGGCTTGAATTAGCAACTGTGACGTCATAATCATTGAAATGTGACGTCATCATCTATACACCATATAAAGGTCAAAATTACACTATTATAGACAAAATTACACCACTATGAAAACGTATCGGTGAACTACCTGAAATTCGAAAAGGCTGTTACAAGGGCGACCCAGGTCAACAGCGTCACTCGGGCTTATACGATTTATTCTGACTGAATAAAACCGTTCAACGCTTGAGTCCTGAAATTTCCATTTGCTCTCATTTTGGCTGGCATTATTGTTGCTCTGTGACGTTAGTTACGTAACAATGAATGAGAAGTTCTCATGATAACTTCTCCATTGTTAAGAAATGTACGTCGCAGAGCAATGATAACGCCAGTAAGTCCTCTGCTTACTAGGCTTATTCATATTAGTCCGAGTTGCTAGACAATTTATCATTCGTTTGAAATTATTCTCGGAACTGTCCACTGGATTGGACTTCAAATCCAATGTTCCACACAAATCCACTGCTTCAAAAAACACTCAGTCCGATATGAATTATGTTTCAAAAACTACTTTTTTGTTTTTGAGAAAAGGCTCGGGCTCTAATGAGCGAAAAGAGCCGCGTTAACAACTTGTGAAGTGGGAACGTGGGTGGTGACACAAATATACAAAGCAAGCTCGTGTTCTCCGATATAAATGGCAATCGAAGACTCGGGCTAAGCTCAAGGAGCCCGTGTGCCAGAATCCTCACTGGGCTGTGAAAAACAACAGGAACACACCTTAGAAAAGGCCAAAAATGACACAGCATTGATACTTGTCTTAAACACATTCAAAATCACAACTTTTTCACATCTTGAACGCAAAAGTAACATGACTGAATCATTTTTTTAAGGAAAATGTTAGGTACTGGGTATGGACCTGTAGAGACCTGAAAAATTTCCTACTTCACCGATATTTCCCTTATGGGTATTCTCTGATTCTAAAACAACTTAAAAAGCCCTGACTGAATACACATTCTATAACTGCACAGAACCGTCGCCAGAAAGTCGTCAATAGGGGCTTTACGTTTGTGCGGGGTGGCTTTACGTTCGTGCTGGAAAGGCTTGACATTCAAATTTGACAAAAATTTCACTAATTTATAGTGTTTCATATTTCAATTTGGGAGGTTGGAGCTTTGGGAGGACTAAGCCCACCAAAGCCTCCCCGTGGCGACGGGACTGCAACTGCATTAGATACCGGAAGGCAAAGGCAAAACAAAGCATATGTAGCAACTAGCGAGTGGTCTGTAAGGATGCCAATTATGTTGCTCGTGCAGAAATAAAATACAGCTATTTAATGTTGCCAATAACAAACAAAACACAATTGAAATTGATCTGTTAAATATTTTATTTGCGTATAAGATTCAACAAAATTTCACTATTTAAAATGGTTTTTAATGGTGTGGCACGAACTTTTCCTGCACACAAGCATGGGCGTGGCAAAAGAGGCAGGAATTTGAAAATTTCAGCAAAAAACGCTGTTTTCTTAGTTTCGAGTGGCAAAAAAACAAATTTCACCACTTTTGGTCCCCCCTGGAAAAAAACTTCCGACGCACATGCCCACAAGCATGTAAAATTAGACCATTTTTTGCAAAAATGTGTTGTACTGTATTACACCATTTGGCAACACTGTTCAGCTACACCAATGCGGTAAGCAAGCCATAGCAAGGTGACAGACTGTGCACGGTGTATTCTGCCAAACAATTGCGAAATCCTGCCAAAGTTACTGACAAATTACAAATATAATATACTACAAACAATATTGACGAAATACTGCCAAAATTCTGCAACTTTTCTTTCATTAAATGATTTACTTAGCAATGGACCCAGTACTAAATGTGTGACTTAAACTTATTTAGACGAAATTCAAAATTTAAAAGTGGGGGGTTAGGCCCCCCCAGAAATAACAGTGGGGGGACCTAGACCCACGCGGCACCCCCGGTTCC
>JGI24022J15233_10008032_pt1 | contig 11728 bp, 7 predicted proteins | sample Ectturendosymbi2_FD_15233 | JGI IMG/M metagenome (IMG submission 15233)
ACCTTTTCGGTTCAAATCTATGAAGGTTTATAGATTCCATGAGGATTGGGAGAATTTCCAAGACAATCGAAGAAAGAGTTGCTAATTTCAAAGATATCGAAACTGATTTTGGTATTTTCAGTAACCCTTTTCCTGTCAATGCTGAAGAGGTGCCACAAAATATCAAATGGAACTAATTGAGTTACAGTGCAACAGTGTTCAAAGCTAAATTTGAAAATGTTGACATTAAAATGTTTTATGAATATATTGAACCAACCTATACCCAAATAAAGAAATGACATCGAAGACCATGACAACGTACGCTACTGCTTATATCTGCGACCAACTGTTCTCTTTGATGAACTTAAACATGTCTCGATTCCGATATCAATTGACGGATGCGAATCTCAACTCAACGTTAATAAAGTTGCGACTACACAATCTTTGGTACCAGATATTAACATGCTTGTAAATGCCAAAAGATGTCAAGTTTCTTCGAGTCGCAGTGCTATGAATAAATGGTAAATGAAAATATGAATCATATCATTCCATTCAAAATTGTCTGGCCCGCGTAAAATCTAAGTGCGTACATGTGGCCCACAGCACCAAATGAGTTCGACACCCCTGCCATAAATACACTGATTGCCTTGCATGATTAAAGAGCTCAGTCTGCCCTGCTTTCGAGAGAAGCTTGTTCCAAACACTGCAGAAATTCTGAGAGTGTAGCTTAATCTGGAACCCTTATTTGCAGCGATTATTATAACCAGGGTCGAACCCACCTGATATTTTCTGGGGAGGCAAAATGAGGGGGGCAACTGCCCAGTTGCTCCCCCTGGTTTCGGGCCTGATTATAACAACACTCTACCAATAAAGCAATAATTTTTCATTTTTAGTTCTTGTCTTATTATTACTATCTTGGCCCGATTGTTTATGTTTCCAAATATGTAAAATACTTTCCTGAAATAAACAGCGTTGTACGACATGAAAAGTACGGGTACATGTGTTGGCGCGTTAAAAATTTAAGGCCACAGTCATTTACAGGGCATAAGCGTAAGCATTGCTCACAAAAGACACTTTATTTAGTTTGTTTTTTAATATTTTTAAGTCAAACTAGGTTAGTTAACAGTTGTATATCCTCAAAACTCCAAGCCTCTTTCTCTTGCATGTATTTCGAGTAGTTCGAATTATTCATCACTTTGCCGCTTTTTATACCTTGTAAACTTTTCATAAAATATCTGCTTCTGTTTCATATCGTACCCGGATGAAAAAGCATTTTATCATCACCCCATTCCAATTTAAAACGGAATCCTCAAATATTAACTGGCAACTACTAAACAATTAATTTGAGTACTTCGTCCAAAAGGGAAACGCCAACGTTGGTTTTCACTATTTTTGGCCAGGTTCATGAGTGATATTTTTTATCGAACAAGTTGCTGTGGCTGATTGTTAAAAGCACTGTGTTGTTTCAAGCTATGTTTGACCATTGTACATCAGTACAAAACATTTTGTATATGGCATAAAGTGGCGATACGAAACACTATTACGGCGCTTCAGCACCTGGTATTTAGCAGTAGTGCTCTACTTTTAAATCTACTGTTGCACCAGGTTTGCAGTAGAACTCTTGGATTTGCGCTGCACTTGAATGAGAGCTGTAGAGGCGACTTACTGCCTGCACATACAGGTCAGTTATACTCAATCAGGGCAGCGTCTCTGACAAATTGAGTAAAAAATCCGCAGGGTGGCAAGCTTTGTCTACTGGTGATGTGCATGATGTCAAGCAAATGTTTTTGTTCCGTTTTGCGGATAAATAGTTTCAACTGGTAAATAAAATGAATCGCTTACATTAAAGAGGGTATAATCAAGACTTCATGCGTCATCTAAACCAATTATAAGGCTCTTCGTATTGTAAGTCGCGCTTCTGCCGCAGATGGACGATTGAATCACAACTTTAGATGAGCAACATGAACATGTGGTTAATTAAGTCCCGCAACTCTCGCTATGAACTAAAGTCAACTGGGGGCAAGTGTTACACCCAAAAAGACGTACAGGTCGAAGAAATAGGCTTACAACAAATTTTTATAGCAACTTATTGTAAAGGTTAGTTTTCACCAACGTTTCTTTTCCTTGGAAAGCAGCCGTAAACAATCCTGAAGGAAACTGCATAATACGTTTGTTGAAATTCCTTATTTCGTAGTTGTAGTTTTTTGTACCAATTTTTTAAACGAAGAGTTTTTAAGTTTTTGCAGCAAAGATATTGTTATGTCAGTTCTGATCTGTATCCGCGGTGTTAATGTCTGCTGTTGCGTTATATTTCAAAATGCAAAAAGTCTGTTTTTAAGTTTAGCCTGAGCAGCGAGCATTGTTTGTTAATGAAACAAACGCCTTTAGTTTTGATTTTCCAAAAAGGTAGCTGAATTTCTTAGTTAGATGTGTGTTTTGTGAATGATCCGAGTTTAACAGAAAAACACAGAGTAAACACTTTACTTTCGTAACGAAAGAAATGATGTAGTTGCTTATTGTAGGTTTTTCGGAAGCAACAATAAGCATAGAAGGATATCTATATTTTTGAATTGAAATCATCAAATTGAACGTAAATTATTTTTGTCTTAATACGCCATTTTGTTGGGGCAAGCCTGACGCTTTTCAGCGGGTAAACATGGATACCGCGGCGAAAGCCACGCATCACAAACAACCGGCCCAAGCAGTGTCCATTTTGTATGACTACGTGGTAACCCACGTGGTGGGATAGAGCAGCATTTGACTGTTGTCTGAATCGAACGCTTTGAGCATTCAGACTGCTTTTGTAATAAAGATAGTCTAAAATGCGAAGGTATCTGCTTAGTTTGACGTTTGATTCATGCAAGTGAAGTGATACGTATAATACCAACTTCATATTGACAGGCTGAAGAAAAAAACTTTTATCAAAAAATTTTTGCAAGTGCAGTGATATACATAAAACGTACTTCAGAGTGACAATTTTTCTAAAAGACCAATGAGTAATTTAACTTTTGTGGGAAGGTATCGATCCGCATGCAAGTGGTGGTTCAAGTTGTTCTAAAATAAATCATCAATTCGGAACTTTTTTCTTAGACTGTGAGAAAAAGTGGAAAGACTTGTTTGTAACCATTGGCAAGCATCTTAAAGAGGAATAAATAAGCCTACAACAGATTAGCTGTTGCATGCTGGACATGGTGAGATCACATCTTCAAATTCTTTTTTAATCAAGAAAAAAGAAAAAATGTTGCAAAAGGTTTTGTTCAGAAAGGAAGTATGCTAGCTTTGAAAACTTGCTGGCCGCAGGCTGATCAGTCATGTTGGTTATGGTCCAAACGCTCAGAAAGTGCTGTCAACTTCGAAGAAGAGACTCGTAATGAGCTATTGTGATTTAGCAGGGCAAAAGATTCTTATTTTTGCTAGTATTACCCTGTGAAAGATGATTTTAATGTTGCTAACTATCAGTGGTTCGCAACAGAGCTTAGACAGGTCAGTCCTTCATCAGTTAAAAAGTTGATGTCGATTGATTAAGTAGTTACCAACGGGCTATCTTGTCTAGCTAGTTTCAACCACAACAAATAGTTTCTATTAGGCAAGCCTTATCAATTCTGAGAGGTGTCGTACCTTTCTAGTATAACAGCTTTTTGCTGTACCTCTGGTAGTTACTAGTAAAATTTATTGATTCAACATCAACACTTTGCGAGTAAATTTACCTGCTTTACCCTTGTGGTTAATTGTCACTGAAACGTGGGTGCGTGCAGTCAGAATCATTGCAGAGTTATAAAGTTATGAAAGTACAGAATATCACGCAGATTCCTCGAAAGCTCTAATTCACTTCTCAGCATCAACAGCGCAGACATGCGATAAATAATATAACTAATCGTTTTCGAGCAAACCTACGTTCCGCAGGTGTGAACTTGATCGGAATCTACTATTTTTATAAAAACTGGTAGCTTTCTTTTCGTAATGAGCAAATTTAACGTAATTTCTTTCCAATTTATTTGATGTAACTGCGGTAAAAACTGTGTTTTTTTCGCTGAAACATTTCGGTCATTTGTCCCGTAACAGTTTTAAAACTCGCCGTCATAGTATTCCATAGTGACTAGTCTATACTTTCGGATATTATGACCGAATTGACTTAAATTTTTTCGGTCATTTCAAATAATTTCGGTCTATGACAGAAAAAAGACCAGCCTCCGATTGCAAGGTGACCGTGGTCAGTTTTGTTAACAAACCAACATCTGTATTGCGAAATCAAGGAAACAATTTTTTGCCGAATGGCGCACAAAAGTTGTTGTGGTGATTGTACCTAGTCTGCTTTTTTACAAGTTTTCATGTTATCTAAGGTAACATTTTATTCCGCCACGCCCAACAGAGCGCAAACTTTCGATTGTTGACATGTGGAACATACCAATTGTGACGTGCTTCACAGTTTCACACTTGTTACTTTGCATTAAATAATATCCTCGCCTAGTTCGTGTAACCGCCCTTTATCTCCTTAAAAATTTGGTTAAATCGCTCACCAATACTTTCTCCAAAGCATCGTGTAAAGTTTGAAGTTCACTTTTCATACAGTTTAATCGCATTTTGCAATCTTCCGTTTGGTTACTTAGTTTGAATTTTCGCCTATATTATGAAATCTTGCCTAAAATTTTTTGCGTCTGTCCTGTTGAAGCTGTTGTTTGTTGGTTGTCCAGAGCGCATTGACTTGTTGTCAAACAAAAAACTAAAAAACAATGTAGATCTTGCTTATTAGAAAACATTAAGTTATTTAATTACAGACTTACTTACAACACGAGAATGTTAACTGCGATGTTAATGACAATAGATTAAGAAGATATAAGCAACTTTCTTTATTGATGTTTGTTTGCAGCTTGTTTGCACAATGTTCTCGAACTTCCAGTGAAACTCGTTTCCAAAAGTTTTATTTTGTAAATGCCGATTTCACTGCCTTGATATCAGCCACTGTGATTGCTTTTCCAATGGAGGTTCAAGACAATAGCAGAATAAAGAACAAAATAAGGATGCATTTTTGTGGGTTTTGTGCAATACGCTTTGCCATTTCTAAAAGCAACATACCTCAAAGAAAAATTTTTTTCTGTTTGTGTTTCCAAACGCCATCATTCAAATACTATAGGTATCGTCCATTTCTATAGCATTCTGTTAAACAAAGACAACTAAAGATAAAAAAGATTTTAAACTTACCCGCAACCTTGCATGCACCAATGGATGTCGTAACAATCGGGAATTTTTTTTAATGTGTTACAAAATTCGTGAAACTGTATGAAAGGTGGCTACAGATCGAAACATCAGAACTTATGTTCTGTTAAGGTTTTACAAATACGGCGTACCTAAGGCAACGATGAAGTTGTAACTGCAGTGTTTTATTACAAAATTTTTATCTCGTACTGTTTCTTTGATATTGTTCCAAAAGCCTATATAAAGAGCACGTACATTGTTGATAAATCAGAGTTAAATAACCTTCGACTCTGACTTTGCAGCTCCTGTAAGACGGAAACCTCTCCTTCCATGTCCTACTTCTTCCACATTCTATTCGTCGATTATATGGAGCCGGGTTGTTAATGTTTAAAAGTAGCAAAACAAAATTTTGAACCGAATCATATGTTGGAAAATCTCGACTTCATCCCACATCGATTTCGTTGTTTAATGCAACTTGTTCAATATTTCACGCAATTCAGCAATTATGTGGTGAATGTTTATTCGACATATTTCATTGCAAAGAGTTTTGAATTACGCTAAATTTGGGATTGACGCGACACATAAGCATAATTGCTTGGTTATATGCAAGGTTTTCATTTTATTTATTCCATGTTACAGCAGTACTTGCTTTTTCCAACTTGTTCTTTCTGGCTATTGAAAATTGACGAAAACTTTGAGAAGAGCAAATGGTGAAGTTTAGGGCTGCTATCGCTCAAATTCGAGAGTGGATAATTGACTAAGGAAACGCACTTTTTTCTTGTATTTTGTTCAGATATACGCAAAAGTCGAATTTTTTTTCAAAACTGAAACTTCTGCATATTTCAGGGGGCTATTTGTCTAGTCCAGGGTCCATCAACCCATCAACATGGTACCCGCGAGAACCAGGTCGTCCGCTAAGAGCACGTGGGTCGTCCGTGGGCCTGTTCTGCAGTAACTATAGCATTAGCATGATCAGTGTTTTGACATAGATGATTATCATTAATAATAACATAATTGCTCAATTTCATTGAAGGTGAATTGAAGAAAATTTCATTTCAGAAGTCTGGGTCGAATTGGTGGTGCTTCGCATTAATCGGTATTCAAGAAGTAGCTTTCAGTTTCAAAAAGGTTGGTGACCCCTGTTAGTCCGCCCCTTTAGTGGGATCCTTACGAGGTATCGGCAAATCAGTGTTCTCCTTGTCGGTAAATTCTCCAAAACACATACTTGATAAACGCTTATCGAGAAAGCTGTTCTTCTGGTTTCGCAGCACACGACTTTGCTTATCGAGATGACATGAGCCGAAAGATAAGTCGCAGTCTGCAAACGTGTGATTAGTATCGCATCAAATAACCGATTCTTCCGCATTAATGTTAGTTTTCGGAGCTTTGCATTTGGCTTGAAAAGAAATTATTGCTAAAGACGAAAAGAGCCTCGTGTGGGTGACGAGCTCATCAAAGCGAAAAAGCGATGGAAACTCGCAAATTCATGGCGAAGGCGCGATCATTCACTGCTGCAATTTTGACAGTTTGCTTCAGTTACAAAAACATGCTCGCGAAAGGTTGTGTTTAGCTTACACGTATGATAAGCTGCTTGCTTCTTTAAAAAATGAGTTATGCAACATCAAGCGCAGACCCAGTCGTATTAAAGAAAACTTTCGTTGTGCTCCCGAAGTTTGTTGGTTCAGACGAATTTTGATCCTGATACCACTGTACTTCGTGTTTTGCTTAGCACTGCATTTGAAGTGATCATGATCTAAAACTTCAGGAAATCTCTTGTCTAATCTTTTTGCTATCTAATCCAAAAAACTGTTCCTTTTATCTCCAGAAAATTTTTGAAAAGTTGCAAGATGCGTTTTTTCATTGTTTAGCTAAATTATAGTTAAAACACAAGCTTTTTTAATGAACGTGAAAGTTTGTTTATTATGTGTTTACGTTAATTACTTAACTGGGTAACTTTCCAGCTGAGCTTTAGGAAGCAAAAGACTTCATAAAAAATGATTGAAATTCCATCTTTGCTATACGTTTTTGTTTTCACTTCAAATTGCGATCTAATTGGATTTTGAAAAGACAAATCAAATTTTATCTATTTTCACATCCCTCAAGATCAGGATCAAGCAAAATGAACTACTTGGTTTTCACAGTCACAGAAGCAGAATACTTATTGGGGCTGCAAAAAATTCTGCTTAAAGAAGATCTTTTTTTATATGGGATATCAAAAAAAATACTTCCACATCTCCGTGAGTTCATCTACAGTGGCGTCAAGAAGGGTGTTCAAAGATAAAGCGTACCCGGAGCGCTACGTTTGAACGGCATCAAAGTGTTCTTTGTGCGGGGGTAATGAGGAAAACGAAACATACCCTTTCGACTGGGGTCAACAAAAGGGCCTTTATCCCCACGTTATACTCGTTTAGCCACGGCTTAACTCATGCTGTCTAACGTAACAAGCAACGACTGAAACAGTGCCGACCAGGAACAATTCAAGTAAGTTCGCCCTACTGTCAAGAAATGAGTTTAGGGCTACATCGCGCTTTTTACAAAATTCTTCCTCCTTTTTGTAATGCAACTTTTTCGTATGCCAGATGTTTAGTCTATGCTCAGTTTTCAATACCCTGCATTGTTTGAAGTCGGCACTTCTTTTTTTCAAACTTAGCGAGACAAGAGAAACACTTTCAACAAAGGACGAATGATATTTTTGACGCCGACCACTAAAGTTTGAAAAATGTGTATGTTGTGCACTAACGGATACCTAAGTGAAAGAACCCGATTTGTGAAATCCGTTTGTCGGAACCAATTGAAGGGCCAGTTTTACAACAAAGTAGATATTTTCTTATTAAATCGTCCATTGCATTAAGAACAAACTGTTAGTTTTGAAATAAAGCGGCATGGTCGAAACAGATGCGTAACTGCTTTAATAGGTTTAATTTGCAATCAGCCAGTTTTCATTCAGATTAAATAGATCGAAAATCGGCCCTTGCATGGACTTGTCGAGCCATCTTAGGCATGGTTTTCTTTTCGGTCACTTCCAGGAGTTAGAATTTATCTGCTGCTCGTCCATAACTTTAACAGGACGGTCGATATGCAAAAACTTCAATTGTTGCAAAACGTGACTGTTGTTCATTCAGTCATGAGACACCAGTGATGTCACTGTCAATGCCAAAAATTGTCTTTTTTAACAGAACTGATCCCAGCAATTTCAATCATCCGTGTTCGCACCGTGTAAGTTAACCTTATTCCCTTTTTGTGCAGCTCTATACGACGGCGATCAGCTGTGCGTATTCAAAATTAAATTAGCTGCAGGCCACATTGAACATGTAGCGGTTTTTAAGTCGCCAACGTGACAGATGTTTAAAATTTATTTGCTCAAACGTGATTAGCTGCCAGGAGTGACAGCGACGTCTCATTTTTTTGCCACACTGTACAGCCAATATAAAATAACATGTTTGCGAAAGTGTTCAGATGTAAGATTGATTAGGAAAAGTGATAAATGTCGCCCTCAAGTACTCGCGCAGGTGGATGATGTGGTCGCATTTATGATTAGCTGTTTGCGTGAAATATCGTCTATTTCAGGATTGTGCTTGCTCAGAGGGCAAAGTCTCATTAATGAAGGAACAGCCGATTGTCCCACCGCCTCCAGCGTCTGTAGTACAGTACCAAGACCTGCGAGGACTAGTGCCTTTTTTATGGAACTAGGATATGCGACTTTTAGGATCGCTGATGAGGATCAAAGATCTGCAAAGGCGGGTCTTTGTCAAAGCAAGACTGTGCACTGTACCTGATGATCTCCGTGGTCCGCGCAGAGCTTATTAAGTCCAGGGCAGAGGCTATGCAGGTCAGGGTATGCCACTTCGATAGCAATTACACCAGCAGATGCCTGTAAAGCATGTAGCATATTTCAAACGTCGCAAAACGTGTTTAATTCTGCAGCTCAAACACTGTAAGTTTCATGAAGATGCCGTCAGGCGGCAGCGCAAAAACAATTCAAATATCGGCTTCCTTTAGTTCTTGTGAAGTACTTTGTTATCTGTAGTATCAACGTTGAAACTAGTCAATTGACTGTGGTCTCTTGGACAACTTACTGATTCTTTTCTTCGTGAATCGCTGTGGCGCTGATTTTTAGTCAGTTGGCGCTTGGTGGCATGTGAGGAACGGCTAACAAGTTTCGCGTGACTTCCCTTCCTGAAAATTTTCGCGGGACAGGAGTATCACGTGCTTTGGCGCTACTCGACACTTATTGTTTTTACGCGTCTTCACTTAGCGTGCCACCATTGCCCGTACCATTTCGACGCTCACGTGAACAAAGTTTGCGAAGGATTGACAGAAATGAGTTGTCTGTTCAAACTGTTCAAACTAAGTTTTTTCGAAGAATCTTTGCCGTCTTATTGTTCTACATTTTGAATGAGAACCTTTATGAGTGCAATATAGATTGCCAAATAATTAATCCAATGTTTTCATTATTGTTTTTAAACAAAGTGCCTGGAGAGCAGTTCTATGTAACCTGCTATAATTCAGTTCGTACCAGGCCCACAACCAGGTTGGGACACCAGGTGGGGCGAAGGGGTTTCTGAAAGGGGCCCAAATTTTTAAACTATGTCCAATAGTTTTAAACTACAGTATGTCCAACACATTTCTACAGGGGGCAAAATCTTTTTCAGGTGGGGCTTCGCCCTCCTGCGCCTTCCCTAGTTACGGACCTGGTTCGTACATACACGTATCGGCGTATGGAGAAGCGACAACCGCATACAAGCACGGTAAATATCAAACCTTGGTCTATGCGTGTTTACTGTTGGTGCAAACGATTCGTAAGACATCCAACCTAGCTACATAAGGTGAGATAAAAATGGGAAAAAATAAACAACTGGTCTACATGTGTTGAAAACAATCTACGTGGGAAATTGAACGAGGCATTATCGCACTCAAGTCATGTCACAGTAAGACCAGCACATCACTTAAAAATCCAGATATTTTACAAGCACACAATTAAAAGCTGTACGTTTATTGCTGCATGAAGTGGTTAGTTTGTTTGAAAAAGCAATCGTTTGGCTGTACGTAATGCGAAAAACTTAATTTGTTTTGAAAATGGACGAAGTGACAAGTCCGAAATATTCCCCTTTCACTTTGTGTTTCAACATTCTTTCCCCTGCTTTTAATTACGTTGTGCAGGTTCCCAAATGTCGCATGTTCTTATTCACTAGCTAGCCAGTTAAATTTCGTTCCTAAAGAGAAAGTACGAGGCCAACGATAATGTGATATAATCTTAAACTATCACACGAAATTTCGAAACTGATCCAAAGAGCAAAAAGTATAATTTCTGCGTCTGATTACAGCAATATATTTTTCAGAAAGTGCAGGAATCACATCACCTCTTGTTCAGTTAGTTTGGCGATTTGCAGATTAGACTTGGTTGTTTGTCATGTTGAATGTTGTCTCCAGTAGAAAGTTGAGTCGTAATTAGCAGCATGCATCAAAATTATACGACATTGTTACCGGAAAGTTTGAATAAGCGCACGTTGTGCAGTTGTCTTTGTGCTGAAGCTTTCAGCAAAACTGCAAAATATTTCTGAGTGTTGTTTTTCTCTTCGAGAAATTTCCTGTTTTATTTGATTTACAAGCGTTCTTGCACATGCCAAAATCATCGTGCTGACGTTATTAAAAGATTAACCATAAAGTAATGGTTTTTGAACATTAGTTGCTTATTTTCTTTGTACTGCTGAAAACTTTTCTGTCAATTTGGGACAGCAATAAAAATCAATGCCGTATGGGGCAAGCTATGATCTACGTCTAAGTCTTTGGCGGAATGACGTGGAAATTTGGTTCTGAAATTTCAGAAACGAAACGGAGTTGCGCTCAAATTTCAAAACCGGAGACTAGATCCACCTGTTCATGTCTCATCTTTCAGTTTACGTATAGTCTGCGTATGTTACCGCTGATCGATGAGCTGTAAAATGCAAATGCAAGTTTTTAAGTTTCTAGTTTCATAATCATTCTGGTGGAAATCGTTATTTTCCTTACTTAATGTTTTGACAGGACCTGCAGCCGTCTTAGCGTACGTATACCTGTAGTTTTGCTTCCTACGCTACTTGCGTTTATGTAGACGCACATCAGCCTGCTGCCATTCTGGACAGTGTTTGTGCAGTGTGCAAGCTGATGACGCGTGTGAACAACAATAGTAGAACTGCTGCGCCTTGCCATGAGGAAGTATTAGAATATGGGCGTTGCGCTTGATTCGGCAAACGTCCCATCGCTTACTTTCCTTGAGGACTGCTTTTATCGACGACAATCGCGATCGGTGGTAGTAAGGAAAGCAATAGCATTAGGGTTGGGGTGCGGTTCTGTGGTGAAATCTGCAGCGGGTAAGGCGGCGGATGTGGTGGTGTGTTCGTATATAAACGTGAGCGGAGGTGACAGCCTTTTGGCGACTGAGATGAGTCAATCGCTTACCCCTATTACCAGAAATTCGTGCCTATCGAGCGAACAACAGCGGATGGTTGAAGGAGGCAACGCTGAGTACCGGACAGAGTGCCAGGCAGCACCGCACCGATACCTACCATCTGTCAGA
>JGI24022J15233_10008033_pt1 | contig 11727 bp, 7 predicted proteins | sample Ectturendosymbi2_FD_15233 | JGI IMG/M metagenome (IMG submission 15233)
TAATTTGTTTATTTTAGATCATAACTTTTGAGCCAGAAACGCTAGAAAGTCAATCAAAGGCTCAAAAGACTCGGACTCGAGCCTAGTTTCCAATGAAAACTCCAGCGAAACACTTTGGTCTAGTGGTTGGGCCCTAGGCCAGGTAACATGAGCTAAAATGACCCCAAAACTACTTCACTTATGACGTCAGTCACCTAAAAATCTGCACCCCCCTACCAAAAAAATTTTTTTCGAGTGCAATCTACTAGGCTGGCTGATCCGTTTGAGCCCTTGAACAGCTCTCTAGCGCAATCGGCGGGGAAGCTAGGGCGTTGGTAAGGCAACCGAAAACTGCTGTTTTTTAGACCGAAATTGAAGTACGAATATATCGTACGCCGGTTCTCAAAGTATTAAGAGGATATTTTTTTCTAATTGTCTTTAGAGGTTATTTGTCGCACATGCATAGAAATTTTCTGATTTGTTAGTCTTCAGTTTGTTTGCTTTTTCTGTCCTTGCTTTAGCCTTTCAACATTTCATATATAACCTTTCCAGCAGATTTTAGGGCTGGTGACATGCAGTGTTAAGTGAAATCAATTTTCTGTAAAAAATTGGCCTGATTAATTTACTTGTGTCATTGTTGTGGAGACTAGTTCTTGAATATAGACATGTTCATGCACAAAACATCACAAAAAGAAGAAAGAAGTGCCCAGTCAGCTGATTCCTTAAAAATTTACAGCAGAGTTTGTGGTTATAATTGCTCTTTTTTATATATTTCAACATTTCAGCACTGAGCTAACTTTCACATTTTCGTCCATATTACTATTCTTGTGAAAGGTCAGAAGTCTACACTCAGTATTTATTTATTTGATTTGAATCGAGCTGTGGCCAGTGTTTCCTCTTAGAAATTTCAAGGCAAGTGGATTTATAAAGCAAACTGATCACATTTAAAAAATGCAGATTGATTATGTACCTTATCCCAAAAATGTAGATCAACCAACAACTTTATGCACAGAGTTAGAAGTTTCATTACATTGAGAGTAGTTTGAAGTTCAGCAAGGGTGAAAAGCTCCAGTGGACTGAAAGAAAACTGTTTTGATTTTAATCTATATCTATTATTAAACAATGAACTTAACTATTGTCAGACCTCGTTTATCCAAACTTTGGACAACTGGAATCCCTACTATCCGTCACAACTGCTAGGAATGGATTTTTCCCAATGCTTTTCACCCCTTTAATCCGGAAACCTAGCTGTCCAAATTCAACACGGAAGTTTAGGAACGGATATGTCAAATCAATAGAAAAAAAACAAAAAACGCTGAACTGAAATACGCCAACTGTTTTTTCAAAGTTGTTTATTAAATCACAATGGAAGTGTGAAAGTCACTGGATATTAAGCAGAACTTGCAGGATGCAGTTAGGTCTCTTGTACATTTATTTTTCACATTTGATCTCATTCTGAATGCATACTAGCTTACGTATATGAATCGGATCTACAATAACAAAGAAAACTGAGTGTTTCATTTTGTCATGTTCCACATGCAGTCTGCATACTGTATATATTTGTTTAAGTTGTCAGTTCATAAGTCTACTCCACAGTTTTTTCTGTTCCCCTTTGAGTATCCGCTTAGGCAAGTTCTACTGTACTGCACATTGTCACCTTTGTTAGATTGTTGGCATTCACTTTGGAAAGAATTTCACTCTTTATACTTTTGAATACCTTGCTGAACCGACATTATTTGATGAAACAAGTAGTCTGGATAAACGAGGTCTGACTGTATCTGAATCAAAAATATGTAAATACATGTGAAGTTGTCTTGTCAACTCTTTTAATATTGAAAATGCAGCATTTCATTAATGATGAAATAAATCATAGATTACTCTGTAACGTTAATTGAAGTCTTTCTGATATACGAAGTGTTGAAATAGTTTTAACATGCTGTTTTCGCCTAATCTAATTACAGAGCTGAGTATTTCACAAATATTTAAGGAAACCCATCTCTAAAATAATTCTTGAGGACTCTATTAAAATCAAAGTAGAGGAATGTGTTTCAATGATCATACATTAACAGAATTACAAAAAGTTTTCAGAAAACTCTGAAAATCTTAACACAGTGGACAAAAGTTTATTTAATCTGAAATTTAAAATTTTGGATTAATGTTTTACTGTGAACAATGAAGTCAAAAGTAAGATTAAGGATGACTTAGCGTTAAGAAATAGGTAACAGAAATAGCATTGTGTATCAAAAGTGAAGCCCGCAAAGCTTATTCAACCGAGCACATGCAATCTTAAAAGACACAAAGCACTGCAAACAGTTCTTTCATGTTAATAAAACTAGTAAAAACTCTAATGGATAAGGTATGACTTGAATCAAGCAAAAAGTTGCCTTGGAAAAGGTAGCACAATGAATTTTTTTTCAAGGTTTCAGTGAGAATTGCAATGCTGCTTATGCCCAATTTGGTTTGGTAACATGAATTCAAACATTTATGCATTGTAAAAATTTTTGCAACCAGCAAGAAAGTTTCTGCCAATATGCTGTAAAATGTGCAGAATGACTCTCCCAATCCGATTGATTTGATAAGCTCATGACAAGCAACCAGTAGAGTTCCAAAAATATCAGAAAGTCAGTGATTGGACACGTGATGCATCAGTCAACAAAAAGGCACTTACGTTTTATTGTTTGACAAGATCCTTGATATTTTCCATGTTGAATCTGAAAGAAAAATCAGACAGTGCCTCAACTTCATTCAATTGAAAATGTAAAAGTTGCTTTGATAGCTTATAACACAAATATTTTCCATGTTTGTTCTGCAAACAGGCCAGCAAAGCATTATTTGATTTTGGGTGACAGCACTGCTGGCAGGCCAAAGCCTGAAATTCTTGCAGGGATGGTTGAGATAACACTCTTGCCCAAGGCAAAATAGTAAATCACATCAGTGACCACACATCAAGCGAATTAGTCGCAATTTATTTCACCTTACCCAAGGAGTGCTATGGCGATTCATTCAGTGGCTGTGAGTCAAGCATCCAACCTTTCAATTTAGAGGTGAATGTTTTACCACTGAGCTATTGCTGCCCCAGCAAGGCATTAGATCCTATCAGTTAATAGGTTAATTTAAAAATGCACCTAAACATTTTGGCTAATTCATGACATACTTTTTACATATCTGCTTAAAATTCGCGTATACATTTTTGTGCAATCAGTAAATCATTTAAAAGTAACTGCGCATTTTGAAAAGTTGTAGATTATGCCTAAAACATATTTATTTCAGAAAAAAACAAAGAATAAAAAAATACAGTACTTTAATTCCGTGGAAGCCAATAAAGCTACAGTAGTAGGTTGAATTTGATTTACATTCAAGATAAACTGAAGACTTGGAAAATGGTGCTTGCAACCTATATAGTGTCATGGTTTGCATTAATAGATGGGTGCAAGAGAAAGCTTTATGCATGGTGCTGCTGTCATAGCACCATTTACTGCGAAAAATATATGTGGCCCTGCACAGAGTAAGCAAAGACGGGTGCTCACAGATCATTAATGACACTCCAGAGGGAGTGCATTAGGATTACAATGTGACCCTTTGTGTCTGATATGTTTATAAGTTACTGTATAATATTGGCAATAAGTAACCTATTAAATCACAGAAAACCAATTAGGTAGAATTGTAACCAGCAACATTTCTGCAGTTTGGTAATTTTAATACAAATTAGTTTATATTTTAACCACGATGTGACTCTGCAACCACCCTGCCATGCCAAGCATGAAATTCGCTTAAGATACAATAGGTTTCTGCATTATATAAGTTGTATATTAAAATGGTGGAAGCGCACAGTACGGTTTGCACACTTCAATACAAAATACTTCTAAGTTTCAAACAATCAAATTAATAGAGCTAGGCGAAATCTTGGAAGTGGTGCAGACTTAATTCTCATAAAATGCCATTATTATATATTATCCGTTGTATCTTTGACACATATAACATTACATTGCATTTACTGTTTGTAGCCTCATGAGAGGCAGCCATTATGATTTTTTTACACTGAACTACATTCTTGTTTCATTTAACTTATATATACATCATTCAACATGTTAATTGGCTAAACGGAAATTGGTTGAAGGACAAACATCAGAATGGCCAGATAGAGCCTGATGGAATAGTTTTTACCTAATGGAAAGGGTTTTTCTTTGTTTTTTGTCTGATTTTGATTGTTACTATGTGTAATCTGATCATATTCTTTTGTTTCCCATTGGCAGTTCAACTACTGCAGGAAATGATGAAGAAATTTGAGCTTGAACCTGGCTTCCCCAAAGACATAGACCTTCCAGAACCAAAACATGTCTTGAAAGACTTGACTCCATCCAGCGTAGCAGAATATATAAAGTCTGAAAATTGTGAGATATTGTTATTTATGATGCAGCCTGATAGATACCTTGGTTTAGATTTTCAGTTGAACTACTAATACTGTAACAAAAAACACTTCTTTTAAAAACGGTGTGTATCTGTAGCTGATACTTTCATTCTTTTTCAGTTGAAACAAGGTGGGGAAGCTGTTTACTATCATGCGCTGCATGAATTGTAGAATATCGCTGATGGGCTACAAAATATAATTTTATCTTAAATTCTACTTTTATCTTCCTGAAGAAGATAAAGGAGAAAACTATGAGGAGTGGCAAAGAATTCTCTTGAATTACTGTCTAAGTATAAATGCTTATCATGGAGTTTTGTTTTGTCAAATGCAATGTTGTGTTCTGCATTGGGTAACCACAAAATTTCTGATTCAGGCCATATTAAATGTTCACTCAGGTCACACTTGGCTCACATGTCACAGGATCCCCACCCCTGATCTAAAATGTAGGAAATAGTTCTTTTGTTTAAAATGTAAAAATTTAGGTTTTGCTGTTAAACCTAAAAATGTATGCATATTTAAGTTAATTGGAAAATTAAATATTTGAAAATGTTCAGTTGATGTAGTAATAATCATGTGATTGTAGTGTTAGATGCGTGTTTCATTAGAAGCCATACATCTTAACTTTCTCGCGCGATTTTAGTCAGTATTGATTCTTATACAGAGCTTGCTTTATCTGTGAGCAACTGGGTAATATGTTTGGTGAGTGCGGATTCGAAACAAGCGTTTTTTGCATATGTACATGGAAGCGCATGTGATCAAACGTCAGAAATATTGTCTTAACGTGCAATCCAATACCAACATAATATTCTGTGGTTTTAAAATGAAGCTTAAGTTTTTATATTGTCTTGTGGCATTTTAAACCATCAGCTCCACAGATAATGCCACATGGTTAAAATAGTGCAATCTGTGCATCAATTAAACTAATAGTGTATGCCAATAGATTGATCATAATCATCTTTTAAGTTTTTAGGCTGGTGAAGTATGCATAGAATAGTTTACCATGTGAAATATTTGTGCAGACACATTTTAAGTTTTTTCCAATTTATGTACTCTGCATGCCAATGTGCAATGATATTTATAGTGCATTGACCAAATTATTTTTCCTTATGTCTGATTTAGCAAGTGTATACATTTTCATGTTTCAGGTAAAAATATCATCGTGTTGTGTGGTGCTGGAATATCTACAGGTAAATGTGTTAATTTCTTTGATTTAATGCTTTACCAGACAGTGCCAGCAACTCAAATGTTTTTTATTACTTCAGCTGCTGGAATACCAGATTTTCGCACTCCGGGAACTGGCCTTTATGATAATTTACAGAAGTACAACCTTCCTTCTCCACACTCTATTTTTGACCTCAATTATTTCCTGGTGAGTCAGCTCGTTTTTGAAAAACTACCTGATTCCAGCCAGTTGAAAGTCTGTGATATGGATGGCTCATCATTTGATGATGTGCAGTCTGCTTGTTTACTTATTTTGTAATAATAGTTTTAATTGGTGTACCACTATGCTTAGCACCAAAACTTCAATGATAATTCATAAACCTTAGCTAACAGTAGTCTTGAGCACATAGTAGCTAGTACTAATTCCTTCAATTGCCAATTTGAAAATTTTGTTAACGTTTTTCCTCTCCATTGTTTATTCAACTGGTTGAGCTCGATCCCATCATCGCCCAGTCTATGTCAGCACATTTTCTATGCAAGCGTTGAATAGTTGGATGATTTTCAAAAGCGTTCAGGTGGTTTCGAGACTGATGTCGAACTCCTACAGCTGCAGGTCGTTTTTCACCTGTAAGTGAAAGCTTTTTTGAAGTCGAGGGTTCCAACTTTACTCCTAACAAATCTTCGGCCGTAACTGATCCGAATAGATTTACTATTTGCTGGTCAAATTTTTGCACATTTCAGTGTAACATGACTTCAAAAACTGTGTTGGTGTTTTAACAATTTATTGTGGTGGCTCTTGGGAAAATTGTACAAATTTTCCGGTCTTTCAGTTGCTGATTTCTGCTTGATCTTGCAGATTTTGTGCTTAATCAGATAGCTGAGACTGGTGTAATTTGGGAAATAAAAAAGTTTAACTAGTTCAGATAAGCGCAATCACTTTTAAACCAGTAGGTTGTACACACCCCACGTGCATTTTTCTGCTTTCAAAGTCCGTAGTTTTCTTGTTTTTGTTAACATATGAAAAGCAAACACAGGCACCTCTCTGAATCGCATTCGTATAACCCACTGTTATTGTTTTTTAGGAGCATCCGGAACCATTTTTTAGCTTGGCAAAAGAACTGTGGCCTGGTACGCTTAAGGTTCGTTGACGCTTGAAGTTTTCTGTCGGTTTCTTTCACTGCAAATCATCTGTTTAAATGTGTTTGCGTTTCTGAGGCTGGGAATGGTCTAGAAAATTCGTAAAAGAAGTTTTCTTCTGAGTGAATTTTTTTTCATGTGGTGACCGTGAATCACGTGGTGGCCTCTAAGTGATTTTTTCCCCATGTGGGGACCGTGAATTACGTATAGTTGAGGATTGAGGCCGATGCGCCCAAATCCTTTTGGGTCAGGTCAATAGTTTTTTTCGTTGTACTGTGCACATCATTTGGGAAGATGCCTCAGTGCTGAAATCAAAATGGCATTTTGTCGAATCGAACGCTGCAAAAAAAGGCGAAAAGGCCACTGCTATCGAGCCTTGTCGGCTTAGTTGTTAAACAAGGGCTGAAGCAAACGCACGACTTTAATCTAAAGTATTCAGCCTGCAATTTGAATTCTTAGGGAAGGAGCGCTTATGGCTGCAAAAGTGTTTCGTTTTCGAAGTTTGAGGTGCAGTGACAANAATAACGTCATTATGCCAATACCATATAAACGCGTCATTGGCTAAGTTACAGTTATCAGCATGTTTTCACTTTCCTTAACNGCTTTTTTCAGATGTGCGTCCCGCGCTGGATTGGCATTTTAGAGTTTCCGAGAAATTGAACCATAACGTTGATTTCCCGTTGTTTTAATTTACATGCTAGGTTTAGCACAAAGAGTAGTTCATACCTTCTCAAATCTTCCTAACAAAAGATGTGTGGTCATTGGCGACCCAGAAATGCCCTTTATTTTGATGCTTGCTTGACTTTTATATTGATAAGAAAACTTTTTTCAAATAGCAATTTCAAACATTCAGTAATAAAATTCGAGTAACGAAACTTGTAGATCCTAGTTTGATGACGTTGATAAGTATTGCTCGTGTCGTACCAGAAGCATAGTGATGAAAATAAAGGTGAGCTGAAATTATTATACATCTTTTTCCTTGTCTCGTCAATTTCATGAGTTTGTCTAAAAATATCCAATGCTGTGTCATTTGAAAGGTCAATTCTTCGTTTTATTTGGCAGTTTGTCTAATAATATCCAATGCTCTGCCATTTGAAAAATCAACCCTTTGTTTTATTTGGTAATGACAACTAAGCAAATTAATGCTGGCCAACTGGAAAATACAGAAAAAGTTAATCACTAGATTTTGAATGGTGTCTTGTTGTAGTTTATAAACCATACTAAAATGATTGTCAGCTGTGGTAAGGTTTCTTTGTAGTTCTCGACCATGTATGACCTTGCAAAACAATCCTATAGCTACAAAATGAATCGTCCAGAAAATTTTAAACATAGACGTCTCAGCTCTTTTATTGCAGTTAAATGCTTTAGACGGGCTTACCAGCATACGTTATGTTTGCACTGTGGTTTGTTCTGATTTTATACCAACACACGTAGAAAATATCAACCTGCTAGCGAAAAAGGATAACGGTATGCCATCGAAATTCAAAGTCAATTAACAAACGTTACCAGTCTTTCGACGTGGTTGAAAAAAAGGGTTAAAATTGATGAAAAGGCTTCATTTTAAAAGCAAATTTCAAAAATATTCAAGTGACCTCATTGTTTCACAATCGGGAAGGAATCTCCCCCTGTGAGGGATTTCAGGGGTTGATTGTATCTGCGTCTAGTATCACATGTTTACCCTTGTTGTCCAAAAATTACATTGTTTTATCACTTGAAATGAACTTAGATTTGAATTTGTGTATTCTGTTCATTTTTTGATATATGTGGAGGAAAATGAAGTCCCAAAATGGACAAAAGGAGGAATGTACCGAAAAGGATTGAGAAGCACTGCGTTAAAACTTTGTACTGTTGTCTCGAGCAACCACCTGTGAGATTTCCATGCGATTTCTCCAGTTCTCGCTCGCAAATGCTTAATTTGTATGCCGTTGCTGAATTGCTTCTGGGTTAAATGATAAAAGAAATGCTGATACAGTATAATAAACGATAATGCTAAATAGGAGCAAAAATAGGACGTTCTATTTTCTCTGGAGGCGCTGTCATGTACTGAACTTATTCAGGAGATAGCGTGACCACCTAAAAGTGATTTTTGTTGGAACCATGACGGTCTTCAATTAGTTGGAACCAGTGATTTCATTGTGCTTGTATGAACTTACTGGGGTTCAATCGGCCCGACATCACTTTCGCTCCGCATTTGACGATCACATGTGCGAAGTCTGTTTTCTGGGTGTTTGTGTGCCTTAAATTTTGCTGTTTATTACAGCCCACTGTTAGCCATTATTTCATCAGGCTCCTGCAAGATAAGTTAAAGCTTCTTCGAGTGTACACACAGGTGAGACTCTTTATCATGTATTGCTGGATAAGAGCATTCGTTTTATTGATTCCATAAGCATGAATAATTTGTTTTAATCTAAAGATGCAGATGCGTGCACTTGGCCTCTTATCCATCAGGTGGTTCATGTCTTTTGATATTTTGTTACGTGAGACTGAATGAAACGCGCAACCAGGCAGCGTCAACTCGTGGTACTTTGCACTGTATATGTAATTGTGAGAGAAACATCTTTGCCTCCCAAGGTGTTTTTTCCGAGAATTCTAACGCTTTTTAAATGCCGTAAGCTCTCGTGGAATCAGCCCAATGAGCACTGCTTTCATCCTTTTGCGATGATTAAAACTTCATCATATCTGTATTCAAGCAAATAGTCTTCACACAGGTGAAGAGTTTGAATCAATCAGCAAATAAATGGGAAATCGATTTCACGTAACACTACACATCGCCAATCCGACAACCTGCAAGCAACGCTTACGCTTGAAACCCTGAAAGGCTTCACCCAGAAGCTTGCAGTATTTTTACTTTTTTGTGAGTTACGCATTTAAAACGTTCTTTTTAATTCTCTTGCACTCATGAAATACGGCATTTGATTATTACTAGTAGACTCTATTAGAAAAGTTCTTATATTTTCCTTTATATTTCAAGCATTCAGAGTTTTAAGCTTTCTTCACTGGTTGCTTTCTTTTAGTTACTGCTATGCGTTGTATTTCATTGCTTATTCATTTCTTTTTTTTCTGAACCGGAATTTCCTTTGGACAACGTCTCTGAACAAGTTGCCCTGAAATATTTCGTCGCTTTTTGCAGTTAACATTCGTTAATGTCATTACCTTTATCAGCAGAAAAAGTACATCTGTATGCAACCGGCAAAACCGTTAAGTTTTTAATAAAACTTGTTTGCCATAACGCTATGCCAAAAATAGATCGATTCGGTACCTCAAAGCACCTTAAAAACGCTGCACCTGGTGCATCTTCCGCTTTGGGATCAAAATGCCTCCGCGTTATTTTGAGATTTTCCTGTTGACCAATGCAAAGTAAAATTCTTTCGGCGGCCCCACCTTCATGCAAAGATATCACGAATGTTAACTTTGAAGTTTTATAGATGCGATTATTTCGCCAAGTTTAGTAGGGCTGCAATGAAACGTACATATAAGTTGATCAAAACACAAAATCCATTACTCACACATAAAAGACCATAAAATCCATTAATCGTAAAGGTCAGTTGCGGAAATTTTTAAGGACTCCATAATTCGTTCAGTTTTGATGCAGGCGTTTGTACGTATTAGTTCAAACGTGTTTGGGATTTTCCAGATTCGCGCAAGCTAAAAATAATACCAATAGCATCGTATGCACCAGTATATACCACCCGTATTTTCACTCATAGTGCAATGATTTGGTTGGCAAACCGCCGGTGTCTATAGAACTGGCGTCTTGTGTCACTGCTCATCAAGTTAGTAGAGGTTTTGAAGTCATATGCTTAACTCTGTCATTCGCCAGCTTTCTTGGACATCATCTACTGATACCGCTCATGCTTCTGCTGACATGGCTGTTTCTTGCATTGTTTGTCGTTGTTGCACCTGCCAGTAGAAAGAACCAAAAGTCAGGCCTCACTGCGTGAAACGTTACTGCGCTCTTGCAGTGTCACTGCATCATCCGGTAGTTCTGCTTGCTCATAATTTTTTAGAGTAGTTCGCTCGTTGCGCAGCTTTCAAGACTTCTAAAGATTTTAAACAGGGTCGCATCACCCCGGATGACAAGACGGCAATTTTGCGTCAGAAATTAAAAAGATCACAGTTTTCTAACTTTTCTCGAGTGTCAACGGAGGTCTCCGACCACCATCGTTTCAGCCTTCGCTCTTTCTGTTGTTTACAGAACATCGATAACCTGGAACGCATCGCAGGTATCGGCGGTGACTACTTGGTGGAAGCGCATGGCACGTTTTCTGAAGCACACTGCACATCCTGCGAAAAACGTTACAGCCAGGAATGGATCAAAGGTGAAATTTGCTCGCGTTGTTACTGCTTTGTACATGACAACTCAAGATTAAGATAAAGAGCCAAACATGTTCGCACAGACTCGGGCAGTAGCTTTCTTTGCTGCCATGACTATTTCCAGTACTTAGGCTTGTCCATGTGATAGGAGAGAATGAGACAGTGGACTTGATATTTGGCTCATGTCTCTTAGGGGCGATAGCCACGCTAGCATTTGGATCTCCTCAACTAAATGTGATGCTTTTGTCTTCCACCCGCTTCTTATAGCACACGGGTTTTAAGATTTTATGCAGTTGCTTAGTACCGTNTTAATCTTTGAAGCACGCTGGTGCTTCTTTCTTGTAAATATTTAACTAAACTCTGTTCAAACTGGTTTTCGTGAAAGACAACCTTACTGTGTAGTGGGTGGAAACAAGCTGAATAAATCCTTTTGTGAATCTACTCTCTTTGTTGCTCTACGTATAGGAATATTTAATTGTGTTATCGCATAGGATAACGTAAGTAATTCTAACGTCATATAGCAGGAATATTCTTAACTACCACTCTTGTATGCTCACTGTACAGTAAGTATCAGACGTAGAGGCTTAGTGGCGCCGTGGGATGGTGATGCGAAGCCGGCGAAACGAAGCTTGTTGAGCCCTTTTTAGGAAACAGCTAAAAGGGTCACCCGATTTTCATTGCCTCCTCACAGCCGTGGTCCTCCTAAATTGAAGGTTTGGAATGCCTCA
>JGI24022J15233_10008034_pt1 | contig 11727 bp, 5 predicted proteins | sample Ectturendosymbi2_FD_15233 | JGI IMG/M metagenome (IMG submission 15233)
CCCCCCCCCCGCTAACACTGCGTCATTGGCTGCGTAGTCCCTTTCACATGTGAATGCTGCGATGCTGACAAGTCAAAGCAATATCACGCGTGAACCGCCTACCACTAACGCCGAGTGGGATGCTGGTTGGGAATCGAACCCATGCCGCCAACTTGAGATCAACCACTGTTCCACATACACACCACGCCTCGCAAGATTGACTGCTTTGATGAAATTAACAAGTAGTGGAATTTTTTAATTAACGTCTTCCATTACCCCCTTTCCCCTTCGTAGCAGCTACTAAGAATTGCTCAGTACATTTCTACTTTTTCCGAGCGCTAGCCATTGCGCAAGTCGGTGAAACATACACCAACCAATGATGGACATGTTTAGAGTCAAGGTCCAACATAGGAAACATGTGCCTGGCACGAAAATACTTCATTTTCAATTGTTTCCTAAATAAAACTTCACACCTGAGCAGCTTCTTGGTGTTTTCTTTACTCAGAAGCTGCGAGTTTCCCAACACGGAGACGACCAGTCTCATTGCGTCGTCGTCCCGTTCAAAAATTTTGTCTATTCATTCAACGAATCTTTCAGAAAATTCCTCAAAGTCAATCTCGTGGTTTCGGAGCCGTTATGTTTCGAGACAATCCATAAAAGAGTTCATTTCCACTGAACCAGGTCATCCCCTTCTACGCTAAAACCTAAGTTTTCGATCGACAAAAGTGCGAAACAAGATAAAAATGCGCATTTTAAAATCTGAAAAATACACGACCATTTATTTCCATTCTTAATCCCCCCACTGTAGCAGTCGGCATCTCGTTCTGTCCGTTCGACTATCGCGTACCCGCAAACACTCTTACCACAAACTTTATGATGTTTGTTTAAGTAAGGGTAGCTTTGTTTCGATGAAACGATCCTGTTTAGTTTCGCAAAATAACGAGGCAAAAAACTAATCAGCCGTAAAATTAAAAGTTAAACGATTACACAACTGTGTCGTTTTTTTTCTGTCGTACACACATAGCTGACAGGTGATAGGACTATGCAGTTAGGTCTAAAAAGAAGAATCGCGAAGACATTCAAGCAGATCTTTGTTGGTGGTGTTGGTGACACTGCATGGAGGGTCCAGAACAGTACAGTTGTAGAGGATGTGACTGGCGGATTGGATGTCTCACACACAGTTTTTATTAACAGCCAAAGCCATTCTGCAGAGCAGGGGTTCCAAACCTTTCTCTTACCATGTACCCCTTCAGCATTCCCACAGATGAGCATGTACCCCTTCAGCATTCCCATAGATGAGCATGTACCCCTTCAGCATTCCGACAGATGAGCATGTACCCCTTCAGCATTTCGACAGATGAGCATGTACCCCTTCAGCATTCCCACAGATGAGCATGTACCCCTTCAGCATTCCCATAGATGAGCATGTACCCCTTCAGCATTTCGACAGATGAGCATGTACCCCTTCAGCATTTTAACAGATAAGTATGTACCCCTTCAGCATTTCGACAGATGCACATGTACCCCTAAGATTTCCTACGACAATACTTTTTAGCATGATTATTCATAGATATATTTAACCATGAACATATAATGATTTTTGAAAAGAAAATTCACTGATATATGTGTAAATATTTGGAAATAAATTATGTGCAAATATATTTTGCTCTTCTATTGATAACCTTAAATGTACCCCTTCGGATAGGCAAATGTACCCCTGGGGGTGCATGTACCCCAGGTTGAGGAACCCCTGCTGTAGAGGTTTGCGTTAAACCAGTGTCCCGTGCGCCAGCGGTTAAGTAGGACCCATGCTTTGCGTGGCATGTAGCATCCTGGTGGAGAGTTTGTGAAGCTAGAGATGTATGGCTTCATAGAATATGGAGAGTCAAATGTGTTCAAAGAATCAACTGTGTCGTTGATGTGTTTCGTTCATGCAGGGACGGTGTGATAAGGTCGCTATCAAAAATAAACCAACGGTTCCGGTTCAGCGAGCAACGAATGACCCACAGGCCACCGTTTGCTCCTCGCTTGCTCATCGCGATTGGAGATAGGAGGTAAAATGGCCGACCTTTCCAAAATTTCTGACTCCGACACCGAGAACGCGAAGGGAGTTTATCTGTCAACATTTTGTAGCAACCAGCAATCAGTGGAAATAATGGTACACAGCAAGAATCTTCTGTTTTAAGAGAATGTTTCAACAGAAATTGCACCATTTCAACAGGCACGAGTTAGGGTTCCTAACTTACGAGTGCGATGTAAAAGGTTTTGTAGTTGTACTTCCGGATTAGGATAAAAAATCCGACTCCGACTCCTAGTGTTCTTGGGAATCCGACTCCACTCAAAAACTTCCGACTGCTTGCGACTCTGCAACCCTCCCAAGCAATTCCCAATGACATGCAGAAGCTCCACGTTTTACATATCGATTGTGTTATTATTCAAACAGAAGTACTGTATATTGACTATGCTTTTGGCACATTGACTGAATGAACTGAAACCTGATAGCTTTCGTTCCCCGTCACTGTGCACAGTTTTTGTTCTGGCACGACAGATAAAGTGCTTTCAATCGAGATTCCGCGAAGAAACTCGAGCCGTCCACAAACCTGTTTGCATCTGGGACAATCACCGAAGTGGCACGAGTGAGGTAGTCTGGTCGGATGATGGCAGTCGGACTTGATCTTACACAGCCTGCGGCATCTGGATGCGAAACGGTTAAGTTAGCGAAAGTTTTGCATTTTTACTACCATCTTGCTACACAGAATATTCGTCAAGCAACGCAAAACCAAAGTTACAGAAATGCTTCGGCAATCGCAATTCTATACAGGTATTATACTAACGACGCTTGTATGACCTACCGAGGCGGTTTGGTGACTTTTTCTTTGCCACACACGACCGTGATCGAACTCCCACCGCATCTACACGTCACTTGTGACGTCAAAGGACAAGGATAGCATGGACCTGGAATGTGGAGGAACGCAAGCAACAAACTCACTCAAAGATTAATAAGTGTCGCGTCTACAGGTGCTGTACATCAAACCATAAAATGAAAAATCAGTTTCGATTCAAGCAGCGACTGACTCAGTAGTAAGTGGTTAACGGGGTGGTTGGACACTTCAGCATTCTTAGAAAGCAGGCGTTAGCATACTAATATACGTACTGTGACAAACAATTGAAAACAAAAAATTGTGCAGCAGCAAAAATCATTTTGTCTTCGTACAAAGAACACAGCCTTCCGAATAGCAATGAACATGGCCTTGAATCTTTAAGACTACTCGTACTGTGATCATTGGTATTGTTTGCTTAAATAACTTGTCCTTGCGCGTTCGTTCCCTATTCAACGTTAACTCGCTGGAAACATTGGGACACACAGACTAGTGAAGCAGCCCTATCAACATACACCTAGGCGTAATTGAAAACTACCTGTTCACATTGTATTAACAGTGACAACCACAATTGCTATGATAGAAAAAGAGCCAAGCCCTGACAGGTCCATTGCGAGGTTTTAAGGTTTAGGGGGAAAAACACGTAGTTAGGGGGAATATATTTTTATTTTTATTAAAATGTTTAAAACCAAATTTTCTTGGCACAAAAATTGAGGGCACTGCCGCTAAAGGCGCCCTGTGGCTACAGGCCTGAGCCCTGACATTTTTGCTTTTTAATTTTCTCGCAATCACTTAAAATTGGAGGACGATTTGACGCAATGACAAACAGTTCAAAGTAGAATTTAGTCTTGGAATCAGATCGATCAATTTGCTTGCCTGTAAGCAATAGTCGTACGGTCACCGACGACAGGAAATGTGCTCACATCACGTGATCAAAACGCATGAATACACACGAAACAGGGCAGCCACAGCTGACCATATATTCACCTTGATGGCAAGCCATCTGACATTTATGCTTTTTGCATTGCAGCGTTTTCGCACAAGTATGTTCACATTCCGGGCAATCGCCAGTGCAGCACTGCAAAACCAACATGTGGTAGTTCATGTAGAGATCGTGTGACGTAGATGGCCGTATACTTATGCTTGCAACAGTGTACTGGTGAAAAACAACATGCTGAAGCAATATCAGCAGTGAGGCATCTCTTTTTTAAACTATTATATCTGTAATTATAACTTCAATGAAATATATGCTTTTCAGAACAAACTCTGTTGATAACTGACGCAAAAAGTAAACAACAATCAATCTTTTGCTATTCAGCAAAGTTCGTAAGTAATTAACAAAATTGTGACAGAACCTAAGTACAACCAACACCACCTATCATCAGGCCCAACACTTCCAACGCAAGGTTCAGTGATTAACACAAAGTAGACACACCAGCAACTTTCATTTTCCACTTTTATTGTAAAAATAGAATAACAATGGTCAAAACATAACACAACGAAGTCACAGCATTTTGACGAGTGAGAAGATTCCGAGCAAAACGACAATCGGTGGAGTCGAAAATAATAATGAAACACAGGAGGGTTTTAATAAAGCGACTGTTGATTTGAAACCATATCAGGCTGGACAGTGACCAGATTCGTGACACCGTTTTCAACTCAATGCTCAATTCTCGGGACGAAGTTCAAAGGTCAAATTTATGGTCGCAAAGGAGCATCAGCAGATCAATTCTTATTCGAGGCAGATTCGCGGAAGTGGCAAAAGTTGATGACAGAAATTTTAAGAATGCTTTGAACGCGAACACTTGGACCTCGATAATAATTCTATTTTTTACTGTATAAAAACACAAGTCAACCACGTAAATCGGCTCTTTACAGTTCGCGCGCGGCAAAACTGAACTGATGCAAGCAGAAGTTATTCAACAGTTACTGAACATTTCAAGAAACATACTTTTCTCTTGCACTGGTGTTTGCCACACGACCGCATTTTCTGGCATCTGGTGTCGCAGACGAATTCTTTCTGACACGGGAGTTCCTTCTCACGTTTCCCGCAACGACATGGTTTCACGGCCATCAGGAGGCACTGCGGAGCACAAGCAGAAACAATTTCAACGGTACGAAGGTGTCTGGAATTGCTCTCCATTGTGAACATTGTGCCGGACGACCGCATAATTGTCTTCGCACATGAAAAAAGTACTGTCACGCGCATAAGCTGAAGCCATGCACATTAATTGACGGCACGCGCATAGATTGATGTCTCGCTCATAAAATGAAGCCGTGCACATTACTTGATGTCACGCGCACAGGTTGATGCCACGGGCCTCAGTTAATGTCACGGGCATAAGTTGATGTCACGCATATAGGTTGATGTCACGCATATACGTTGATGTCACGCATATAAGTTGATGTCACGCATATAAGTTGATGTCACGCATATAGGTTGATGTCACGCATATAAGTTGATGTCACGCATATAAGTTGATGTCACGCATATAGGATGACGTCACACGCATAGGTTGATGTCACGTGCATAAACTGGTTGATGTCAGGTGCATAAACTGAAGCAATGCACGTTATTGATGTCACGCATCTAAACTGATGTCACGCGCCTCAACTGATGTCAAGGAATTAAGATGATGTCACGCGCACTAAGTTGATGTCACGCGCACTAAGTTGATGTCACGCGCATTAAGTTGATGTCACGCGCATTAAGTTGATGTCACGCGCATCAAGTTGATGTCACGCGCATTAAGTTGATGTCACGCNCATATATGTTGATGTCACACGCATATATGTTGATGTCACGCGCGTAGGTTGACGTCACGCGTATTTGATGTCGCGCAAACAAATGATCATACTTGCTAAGAGTTGATTTTTATGCTTTGTCATTGCCTGCAATCAAGGACTGTTTACCCACAGTGAGGCAGGCAACATGACCTACGGAGCCATAGTTTTAAAGTTGGGTTTCTGTGGCGTCGTTTGTGTATGAAGTTACTTCCGCACGCATTTTTTACGTAACAATCGCGGTGTACGTACATCATTAATTGGGGCAAATTTTGTCAATTTTATGGACAACTAAGCACAAGTGAAGCGAACGACTGGTAACTAAAACGCGTGTGGAATACGAAATTTAAAAATAAAACCTATTTTATCGCTATTTGAAGGGCTCTCTAACGCGATACCAGCCTTAGAAGCAACAAATGGTCGGGAACCTTAAGCCTGAATATAAAATCAGTGAAACGTATGGTTGACGCGCAACTTAAGAAAAACCGCAAATCAGGGTCATGATTTCGTGAAATTACCCGATATTGTGGTCTTCTGTTGCCCAGGATCAAGTTGTGAGAATGCATTGAAGACCTGCTGTGTTTCGGTTTATACATTCGCGCATATACATACATATACAAACAAAAATGAACTGCGTAATTGAAATCTCAAAACGCTTTGATAAAAAATGGTTTCCCAGAAACGTAATCGCAAATAATTCCTTTAACAAAAAAACAGCCTGATATTAGAAACAACGCTGAGTGCATAAGACCAACATACGAATCTTAGAAGTCATTGGCCTGGCCTACCCTGCCGCAGGAGCCAAAATGGCACTTTCGGGCGCAACTGTGTTTCCCAAAGCAGCCCAGGTCCTTGCCGCACGTGTCCTCGCAAGTAGTGACATCATCGGTACAGGCCAGGCCCGAGAACTTTCGCTTGCCACAAGGACAAGTGCGCACTCCTGACCGGGGACACTGGCCACATTGTCCTGGTCTGTGGCAAACCTATAAAAAAGTAGACTGTCAATCGGATGGAAATCCTTTCAGAGCTCAGAATCAGACGCAACAGTCTTACAAGTGTACGTGCTTCGCTACTGAGTAGGCAACATCAGCTCTTATTCAAACAGAACAAAGATAAAGACGTTATGTTCTGACCAGTGGCAATGGATCGCACATCGATCAGACTCGTTCCCAGTACTGAGCAACACGCAGGGTTTGCACGCGTATCAATTTATCTCGAATTCACAACGTCATGTATTTGATAAGACTTGTAAATTGGCTTTATCAGATCGACTGATTTTGCAATCACTGTCAGGACTTCTACGTTCTCCTGAATTAATCGGTTCAAATACAAGCAAGGCAAAATATCGCAGACCATTTTTTAACGCAAGTTTCTTCAATTGGAAAGTTCTTTTTAACTAAAAGAAAGCACCGACAAGAAACTTTCCTGGAAAAATTATATTCAACTCAGTTTCGTTTAAATCGGTTTCTGTACTCTGTTCGGAGTGTCACTGGCGGTCTGCGGCGTCCATCCCCACTTGCTTGCGAATGCAGTGATTACTGCACTGGTGGCGAATCAATGTCACTAAATTATAATGCATTTCCATAGACCACTTTATAAAAAAAAAAAACTTCATTACATATTGCGCGAAAATAACCACAAATCAAAAGCATTTCAAAGCCAATTTAAATCAACTGACCCCGCATCAGCAAATCTGAGATAAAGCGCAAAGCTGGAATTACGCTTGAGATCTGCAGAAAGAACTGCAAGACGGTGAAAATATGAGACTGAGCAAACACCTACCAATCATGGAAAACTAGTTTCTTAATTATAAATACATTCCCAGGTAAAAAAGCCGACAACCTTCGAAACTACTGTTCGCAGGTCAGCCGCAGTGCATCATTTAAACTTACGCAACCGCAACATTACTTATACTTTACCAACATTATTTAGAATTAAACTACATCATTTAACAACCTAACAGTATCATTCAAAAACTTAAACAACATCAATAAAACTCAAACAATACACTTAAAGTTAAAAAAACATCATTTAAACCAGGCGCCTCAAAGTCAAATTGCTCCAAGGGCTACATGAGGTCTTATAAAGTAACCGAGGACTGTACTATGATTGGTCACCCAGTACCCGAGGTCCGCATGATGACGCTGACGCAACGGTGGCGGTACCTGAACTTTACTAGAAACAGCTTTTCCATCTTATTTCTTTCACAATGTACATCGTAAGCTATAGGCAAATCATTTCTAGCCGTGTCTACGTTCGGTGAAAAGAAACTTGGTCACTCGCTGGTCGAGCGCTTTTAAACACCGGTAAATGAACTAAATGTTAATTATTCGAAAACTCCCGAAAAAAGCTAAAAGAAGCACACGGGACCCGCGGGCCACATGTAACCCGCTCGTGTCGCGTGTTTCAGAACCCTGATTTAACTTTTACTTACATCATTCAAAATCTTAAACAACGACATACAAAATCATAAACAACATCATTCAACAACTGAAACAACATCATTCAAATTTAAACAATATCATTTTTAACTTGGCAACATTTGAAACTTTCCCAACATCATTGAAACTCGAGGAAAAGCATTTCAAAACTCAAACAACATTATTGTAACTTGAACAACATCACTGAAGCTTACATTAACAACATTATTCAAAAAGTGAAGCAACATCATGGAAACTTAAACGTTATATTTAAATTTACTAATATCATTGAAACCCAAACAACATTTACTAATTTAAGGGACATTTTTGAAACTTAAACAACATTATTCAAACTAAAACAATATCATCCAAAAACGTTACCAACATCACTGGAACTTTACAAACATGATTGAAACATAAACATCATTCAAACTTGAACAACATGGCTAACATTACTCGCCAAAATGCGAAAAGCAGCGAATAAAACTTGTAGTGGTATACCAAGAGCGTCGTGCAAACAACCCCACTACCCACATGACCTTTCAGTCATTCTTCACAATGAGTATTTATATCTAGCTTTGATTTAACCTTGAATGCAGCGATGTGTGAAAAGGAAGAGCGCGTTGAAAGAAGCACAAATACGTCTAAATTCGGTCTTGTCGCAACCAGAGTGTATTTTTACGGCCAATGAAACTTGTACAATCTAGCAAAATGCGTAATCATAACAAAAAATACCGACACATTCTTTTGTCTATAACCAGAAAAAAGTCGCACAAACTTCTTGGCATTTATGAAGTCCGCATCCGAGAGTTTTCGCGCAGACTTGTTCGCATTTCCAGCGCGGTTCCAAGCACGGCTGGATACGCTTGCTCCTTCCGCAAACACAGCTCTGCAAGCTCGTGCGGGCGCATCGAGTGCACTCCCCGCTGTGACAAACCGACTGTGACGAAACAACAGCCGCAATTCAGTGGATGATGTGCAAAGCAAAGAGAGCTTCGGTGCAGGACCAGATGTTCTATTTAGGGACATATTGTCCTGGGGCGGCAAATGCCTTTCGGCACCTTTTGCACCATGAATCTGACGGAGTTTGTTTACATATTACCAAAACAACAGCAATAGTTAAACGTTGATGCGTTACAATAGACCAGCAGTTCCCAAACTGGGGGTAAGATTCTTCGGGGGATAAAGCGGAACCAAAACGATATTTTTGTTCTATACTACGAGAGATCACTGCGAAACATTGAGGACAAGAAGACATAATCACCACCTTGATTTGGGTAACGGCTCGAACAAGTTTGGGAACCACTGCAAAAGACCATGGAACTTTAAATCGATTAATTGAACTCAAGGAAGATGCGCCATTTGTCGCATTCTCTCCACTTAAATTTCGGTTATCGTGGCGCTGTATGAGATCCAGGCATTTGATCTAAAATGATTCTGTATTTAAAGGTATAGGTAAAGTTCCTGTCAAAATGTCATTGTTGCTTTGTATTGTAGTGACATCCGCATAAGGCAGTGCTTCCCAACTTCTAAGATTTCCCGATGAAGTAATCCAATGCATAAAATAAGACGACGACGCAGTGCAAAAAAACAGTATTCACAGATTGTTATGTTTAGCTTGCTTGTTGTGGCATAGCGCGTCAAAATGTGGGTGTTATGTTTGAAACGGTTGAGGGCAATTCTTTTTCGACGTCTACTTTTGAGCAATACTTCCTTTTCATTACCGCATAAACAGAAAAGTCAGCTACGCACAAAATCGGAAATGGAACAGGGACGGCTCGTCTAGCCGGGCTGCAGCCCTCCCTGAAAAACGTAAGGCAAAAGATTGCGCCAAACGGCCAAACTCGCCTTAAGTTTGGATTTTAATTGAATTTGGTGTGGCGAAATCGATTTCCGTTAAATAACATCAGTGCGTGCTGATTTTTGTTACTTGTGCACAGGCAGTACTTGAATTGAAGTTTGGATTTAGTTACGAAATTTCACAACACAATCATTTTCGGTACTCCCGACACCATTTTGGCTCAACGTTTCCTGGGAATCCAACGAAACCAGTATTTCGCTCTTTTCCAACGACGCGGCTTATGCGATGACGTTTTCAGCACACTTGCCGATAAATTTGGCGATTTCAGGGCTGTCTTCGGCACAGCCCTAAAGGAAAGAAACCAAACAATTGGCTACAAGAAACATGGTGGAATGTCCGCCTATCGCAAAGCGTTTTTGTTATTTTGACGATGAATTTTTAAAGAAAAAAAAACGGAGGAAATATGATCTTGACTGTTTTTTACTACCTGAATTTCTTAGATATTGAATGTTATAATTAAGTTTAACAATGCTTTTACCAGTACTTTGGCGATATTGGCGGCATTGGATTCAAATCTGGTCGCCAATCTCGGGCTGTGAAAATACAGCCCTTTGTTTATCTGCACCAGTGCAGCTTGCAACTGTAGGCTAAGCTGATGAGCTTTCTAGGGTTGGCGTTTGAAGATGTACGTCAGTAGTTGGTGGATATCATTCTTGGACAACAAAAGGTGTGACTGATTTAAAACATTGAAATGTGAAAATTTTGAAGCATGAGAAATCTGTCAAAGCATTCAAGTATACGTTTCATTTTTTGGTAAGGTGAACATTGCAGATCTCTAGAGTTATACTCATTTTTATGTTGCTCATCAATGCGAATGCCATCTCGTGGTAAAATACAAAAGCAGTGATAAATCAAAATCCGCTCAACCAATTTTTGCAAAATTGGTGTCAATTTTCCTAAAAATTTGTAGCTGCAAACGTATGTGAAAAGGAACGAAAACTTAAACCATGTGGTTCCAAATTTCAGAAAGTTGGACTGGATTGTAATGAAATGACCCTTTCGTATTTCTACCTTCAATCCAGCATACTAATTTCTGACAACTAAACAGCTTGGGAGAAAAAGAGAGAGCACTTAGTATGTCACAGTAGTGAGTATGATGAATGAATGTGGAGTGTGATGTGTTAATGTCAGCTGGACAGAATCAGCAATGTCAGAGCTTACATAAGACATTTTTTTTGTGTGGTTAAACATATACTTTTGCTAAGGTTAAAAACACTGGCTGGAAGTAAAAGTAAATTAAAAAAATTATCATTTTGGCAAAATATATGCTGTAAACTGCAGTACGGGCAAAATAATTTTTTTGCAGCTGTTCGCCAACATCCCCATATTTGCGGCCAAAGTGTGTGCATGAAATTTTTTTCAAGAATTGACACCCTGAAGGACTCTTTTTTGGGTATTTTTGGCTTCAGAAATTGATTCCCAGACCTAAAAAAACCCTGGTACCGATTTTCATGCATTCAGCTGCCCTAGTATTCATGTGGCAACCAATTTTCTAAAAAGCGGGGGGGAAATATCCCTCTAGTGGCCAATATTTCACATCGCAATAACTCGAGAAGCGTTTAAGCAATTCCGAAATTTTTTTAAAATCATCATCATTTTTTATACTCATTAAGAAAAAGTACAAATAAAAAGGTTTCATGACATATGGTTACATTCAGTTTCAAACTAAGCATGGAATGACCCCTAAGTATCAGTAAGGACAACTGAAAATTACGAGTTTGATAAGATTAGGACTGCTGGAGTGACTGGAAACGCCACTAATTATAAAAATAGCCAGGGCGACAATCCCATATGTTCAACCAGA
>JGI24022J15233_10008035_pt1 | contig 11726 bp, 4 predicted proteins | sample Ectturendosymbi2_FD_15233 | JGI IMG/M metagenome (IMG submission 15233)
TGAATTTTAGGCATGCCTGACACCTTCGCTATATTTGGTCTACTTACTTTTCATCAAAAATCGTATCATATTAGAGTAAAGTAACTTTGTAAGTGCTTAAATTGCCCAGTGAGACTTATATTTTCAGTGTAGTTTTTGTGATAAACTGCAGTTAAAGGAAATAGTATTTCTTTTATTTTTGAAAACCGGGTCTGGCACACCCGACGATAGTATTAACGTGACAAAAACAAAACGATAGTATTGTAATCAAAAAATGCACAAACAGCAAACATGTGTTGCGTATAAGTGGGCTTACTCCTTGTGTAGACGTCTGTGCCTACGCTCAGATGTCATAAGTAAAAAAATGCGCGAACCTTCACTTTACTGCGATGAAGAACCGTACAACATCGAATTCTGCGCAAACCTGTGTCACTGCTCGCTGTGACACTCATCTGCTTACCGCGCCAAAACCCACGAGCGAATGTTACGTCATAGAACGTTTTGTCGAGACTGTTGCACAGCGGTCTGATTATTGTATGCATGAAGATTCTGTGCGCTGGGAACAGGACAGAACATTTGTGTTAATCAATCAGGGTCACAGACGAAGTAGCAACTTAGGTTTCCGAACACTCCATGCAGAGCAACAGCGTAACACTTTTATGAGCAAATATTGCCGATATATATCGGCGGAATTCGCCGATACGATACATCGGCAACATCGTCATATCGGTGTGCCGATACATCGGTCGAGCTCTAAAAACTAGCGCTTGCAATTGAAGGAAGAACACGCTTGCTGCTGAGGCACCATCACTCTGGGTTTCACTCAAACACCGCGTGGCAGCGATCGTTTGCGTACATGGCTAGCTTTGTTGCGTCACACCTCTCCTATTTCTTTTCTTGCGCTCTCTCTCCATAAACAGAGCAAAAAAGTCATTATGTATCGAAAGGAATTCTTTCACAGTCAGGAATCAGACATTATGATCTCACAAAAGCAGTTTTTTTAGGAAAATGTTAGGTACCGAGTGTGGACCTGCAGGGACGCGATTTTCTCTGATTCTAGGGATCCGAGGATAATTTTCTGATTCTAGGGACCCGAATCGCATAGGCGGATCCAGGATTTTTTTAGGGGGGGGCTCAAGGACGAGTTCATCCGAATGTGTACTGACTGCATAGCAGTGAAGACCCAACTGCCCAGGTAACTTTTTTTAACAAACACGGTTAACAGCTATACACGTTTTGGTTAAATCACACCCACACCATCACCCAGGCTTACTGGGACGTTTCGGGAGCAGGAGCGGCCTTCAAAAAATTCAGAAATTATTCTCAAACTTATCTAACCTTAAAAAAGGAACTTGTTGAATGTCGGAAAAGTTTTGTTATTAGCAAAACATATACAGCTCCACGCCGAAAAAACGCGTGGGCAGGATTAGAAGTGACACGAAACTACACGAAGAAACATGAAATGTCGCCAGTAACCTTTGTTGGCAGTCTGTGCAAGATCCATGCGGAAGGCCTATTGTGTTCGAAAATTGCAGATGTTCATGGAATAGAAGTTCATGACGTTCGGACTTGAAAATTTGTTTATTTTCGGAAAATTTTCCGATGATTTTTATTGCGTAACAACAGAGACGTAACGAGGGGGGGCAAGGGGGTACAAATCCCCGGGCGCCGAATCACTGCGGGGGGCCAAAAGTCACAACACTGTCATAAGCACTTTTTCAAAACAGTACATTTGCTTCCGAAAGACCTCAGGTTCGAACATGGGGGCGCCAAGCTTGTTTCTTGTCCCAGGTGCCATCTAACGTCGTTACGACCCTGCACATGAAGATTGTCTAGCCAAAATGACGAAATTTGTTTACAAAAACACCTGCCCATCAGTGGCAGACTATTAAAAACAAAATGCTGTTTATTATCGAAATCATTTGACCATAGAAAATAACTTGAAAGTCGTTACTTCGAAAACAAGCACAACTTTCCTTCCCCCCATAAAATGCTTGGGGTACGCGTAGAGACAAACATATCACAGATACCAAAAAAACTCAAAAGCAATAATTATGCTGGCACTTTTCCCTGGAAGGTGTTTATTGCATCAAAAGGGCATTGAAAATGATCAGGCAATATTTGGAAACATGAAGTTTGCAGTGAGTCAATGACCGAATTCTCATACATTCAATATTTTGTACGAAACGCGACTATATCGCGGTAACGTAATTTTATAAATACTGCACAGTAGGTTGAAACAAAATTATTAGAGACATCAGAATGTTGGCCAATAAAAAAGCATCTGATTTCGTGCTGAGCTGAACTTTTGTCCAAAATTTGTTGCTGGCAGGTGAGGTTGTATTGCTAAAAAAGAGGTGTGAGAACGGCGTTCCCACACCAAACAAAGGAAGACTACAAAAATTTCCACTCCGGATCTTCCTGTTTCACTTTAGTGCTACAACGGTGCTATACACGAGATAACTTGTCATTTTTTCTTTTATGCTGCTACAGGTGCTACACGTAGAAATTCAAATGAAAAATATAAATCTTCAAGTGACGTTACCAGTGCAAAAAGGTGTGGGAACGCCGTTCCCACCCCACTTAACCCCTGCTGGCAAGTCTGATGCTAATCAGTAGGCATCTCTCACATAGCCTACAGCTTATCCAACGTGCTTCATTTTTAGCCTACCTGACATGTAGATTACGTTTTACGGTTAAGTTTCTTTGTTTTGGGAGTTCACACTGTCAATGCGCTCTCTAACCTAGCCTGTCGTTAACTAGCATTGTAAGTTTATTGTAGCGTAATTTTAATGCCTTCGTTTAACTACAGTAATAACATGAGTTGCACTCATTCATACAAGCTTGTAGGAAAAAATAGTAGCCCATGATCTGCAGCTTATTCAAGTTTTGTCCACAGTCTACTCAGTCCCGTCGCCACGGAGGGGCTTTGGTGGGCTTAGCCCACCAAACAAAGCTCCAAGCCTCCAAANTGAAACATTAAAACTCTATAAATCAGTAGAGTTTTTGTCAATTAGCCAAGCCCCCTCATAAACGCAAAGCCCCGCTGTTGAAAACTTTCTAGCGACGGTTCTGAGTCTGCTGCTTGTTCATCATTTGTCCACAAGAAGCCCAATCTTATCCAAATGAAACAAGAGTTTAAATACTTAGGTGCGCAGTGGCATGGCCAGCCGAAAATTTTGGGTGATGCAAAATGTTTGATTTTAGGCGAGCAACAGTTGGTTATATTGTTTGAGATGCTGCCTCTTAAAGCACAAAATGACTAGATATTCTAAACATTTGGAGGGGCCATGGCCCACTTGGCTACGCCTCTGTACGTGCGGTTTATATAACGTATATGTAATGTAAATAGTTTATGTAAACACTTACGTATTTATATAACATTGGGACCATATTTTGTATATAAAAACTTGTTTATTAGAAGTTTCACTTATAGTGAAATAAACACATTCAGACTGTCCAAATTCAGCAAAATAAGGTTTGCGTTTAACATTTTCGTCCCTATCCCTGTGAAAGAATTGGTTTATTTAAAGGCTATACAAAAAATCACCCCAATGGATGTTTCTGTGTCGGGAACCATCGATCAAAAAACGTATCTGAAATACTTTAAGGGGGGGGGACTTCAGCCCCCTTTGCCCCCCTCGAATCCACCTATGAATCGGGTCCTTAAAACACCTCAAGAAAACCTGCACAAAAGCATATATATTTCGCCTACGGAGCAGGTGTCTCCAGCTCTTATTTGAATAGAAACAAACAAAAGCATAGTTTATTGCCGATGCAGCTGAGAAATGCTTTTCCGCAGCTTGATTTTGCGTTCGTAGCTGCTTGGGGTGCTGCGCCTGGACTTGCATTTCACGCAGTAAATCGAGTAATGCTGTTGTGCAGACCTCAAAGCGGGAACTTCACATGGGCGCTAATCGTGCATCACCAACGTGGCTGAAAGCAATCTAGTCGTGGGTCAACTTCATCTGCAGCTGCTGTGCACTGTATCTCGAATCAGGTGGAAGCCAAGCCCGTACAACTGTTACAGCCGTGGAGCTTTTGGTACGCTGCTAATATCTAAACTGCACCAACAACATCGACAGCCCGTTGTTGCTTGGTAGACTAACTGTTTTGTGACGCGATGTGGCGCTTTTAGCAATTGCTTGTGTTTTTTCTTGTTTTTCTCAAAAAAGTTATAGCGTTCTTTTTTGCTTTGTTTTGTTTTCGACGGTGCTCCCGCTCTGCGATTCGTTGACGACGGATACGCTCTGCTGCGTTTGTTCGTGCGTTTTTAACTACATTTTTTACCCGATGTGGTGTGCACGTTTACGTAAAAATGTGGAAAAATGCGTCTTTGCACTCTGCTGCCACCCGGCGACAACGCCTCCTGATCTCCGCCAATCGTGTTTCGCTGACGTCAACGTTGTCACTTTGTTGCCTATGATGCGAAACGTCGCCGCTGGCGAAAAGACTTCTGATGCATTCACTTCTTATTCAACCAACCTGCACCTGGTCGTCCGTTTTTTTCCGCTTAAAACCGGGTCGGTGTTCATCAGTCATGTGGACAGCTCAGGCGCAAGTGATCGCCAATAACTTTTTGTGGCATTAATAGATAATGTTAATGACGATAACTTTCAAGCCATGGCTTCTTAGTCTTTTATTGACGGTCTTTATTTGCCAGTTTAGTGCATGTAGTTCTTAATACGTTGCATTCATATGTCCGAGTCGGTATGAAAGCACTTCACTCGACCATAGCAACCTACGCTTTAAACAATATATTGTGAATGCCGCTGACCAAGTGTGTTGTGTGTGTGTGTGTTTAATCTATGAATGACCAGCTGGTGGTAGCAATTCGTGAGATACGTCTGTAGCAGGTGCGCTCTTGACAATGTAGCGGTGACTTATGTAGCGACTTCTAGAGTTCGGCGCAGGTGTGTGAAGAAAGGTTCGTCTTCCCTTACTGAAGGGTTTAACCAGCACTTGGAGAGCAACACTTGAGATCTGCTGGTACTCGTTTATTTCGCATCAAGCCTACGGTACATTTTGCTGCAGAACGAAAAAGTCAAAAAAGCAAACTTCATTATACAATATATTTGTTTTCGAACCCTTGCTATCACCCCTCCATGGAAGGCCAATTAGCCGCGCTGGACATGTGTGATTGGTTGCTATGTTCGATTTTCCGCCTCATCTGCGTTATTTGTGCCGACTCTTAGCTGCGCGTTTTGGTCATATACACCTTTTAACTGTCGAACATAACGCTGTCGTTCTCATTTTTCTTTCACGGTACTCACCTCGTGATCGCCGGAACTTTATTAGTGTTACTTTTCGGCACACTAGGAAATGCAGCCAATGTTTAATTTGCGCGCTTACTAATCGTGTCTAATCTGCCCTTTTCCAGGCTCTGGCTTGTGCATCCTATTTAAAACTGGCTTCCCGATGATCAATTCTGTTGCAGAGTGACTCTAACGTTGTAATATTGACATGTTTGCCGCATTCTTGTAGCATTTCACATGGCATTTTCTACCATGCAATCCCGGCTATTAAGTGATGAAAACTTAACAACTGTAAACAGTGTGGCGTCATTGCAAAGTGACGTCGTGGTCTTCATTCGACTTTATTTGACGCTTGTTAAAATCCACTGCTTTCGGACGTGTATAGATTGTGTGATTCAAGCTGTTTTGTTTTTAAAAGTCGTCCCTGCGCTTAATTTTTGAAAAAGTTATTTTAACCGCTGAGACGTGGGCGCCGGCGAACATTTCGCAACGGTTTTATTCTCTCCTGTCTTGCACATTAGAGCTGTTGTTCGTTGCCCCTCTCGCACATCGTCTCTGCAGCATAAACGTTTATCGCGCTCCCAGGCCCGCGTCAACAATCTCGGATAATGCGACACGTCGTCGAATTGTTTTCTTTCAAACCAAAACGTTTTACTGGTTTGCGTTACAGGCTTTCTTGGTGCGCTTCTTAACAGGCTCACGGTCGCTTCCTGCCACTTCTGGTGCTATCAACTTTTGAATGTCGCGTCACGTGACCTGTTGCGTGTTAAACGGCGATTGGACGAAGGAAACATTTTTTTCGTCGCACAAAACCCCAATTATTGAACCCTCAAGCGAGTTGCCCCCTGTCGCGGTGACCGGGATACCATCTCTTAGATTGTTTATTCACGTGTTTGTTGAAGCCGCACGTGTTTGTGACGACGTAACTGCTGCAGGCATTCTGTTGCAATTGTGTGCAGGCGCTGTAATAAACAACGCGCGACCCGGTTGGTCGGCTACATCTGTCGTAGTTAGCGTAAGCTTGTCAGTGTGTGCTTTTCGTCAATTGGTGATTAATGTGTGCTGCGTTGCTAATAAATAATGTCGCTCAGCTCGGCTCCGTTTACCAGGTCCAAAGCGTCTGCGTCAGAAGCAAGCTGGGATGGGTTGTTTAGTTTCTTACAAGGGCAGCTCGTGCCTAACTGGTTGCTGTAATGGTTCGTTACATCGGTAGTGGTTTGTTCAACCTGGAGTAGCCCGGCTCTTTGGTTGCTGCAGCACCACAGAAAATAAATCTCTTCAGCGTTTTGATATGCTCGCAAACTCTGACGGAGGCGCGCTAGGAGCAACTTTGCCCAAGCAGTTGAGAAGCGGATCCGTGAGTGGCACGGTTACAAATACAGTATGATCCAGTGAGTCACAACCTCGTTTGCTGACGTAACGCGTAAAGATTTATGTAAATTACGTACGTTAGCAGCAAATGCAGCGAACGGTTTGCGACTGACGATGACACTGGCATCAGGGCAGAATACCTTCATATCCATGTGCGTTGGAAGAGGGTTTTACCCCCTGGATTTTGAAAATCTCAGCAAAAAATGGTTTTCTTAGTTTCGGGTGGGAAAAAACAAATTTCACCACTTTTGGTGCCCCCTAGAAAAATTTTGCAAAAATCCTCTAGTGGCCTCCCCTGGAAAAAATCCTGACCCCCATGCCTAAATCGCTGCATAGCAGAAGCTGCTGCCTGAGAATTATTCGTGGTTTATTTCGGGAAGCAGCAAAGATGTAAGAGGCTCGAGACAAAAATAGATTTGGACAAGAAATCAATTCGGTCGTAACAACAGTGACGTAGAATTTCCATACCTTCTTAGGTTTAGGAAGTCTCCCAAAATAGAAACTTTTGCAGTAAAATATTGCCAAAATTTAGCGTAGTAGCTGGCGTACGAAAAATTTTGTTTGATTGGTGTGATAATGAAAATATCACGTGGTTGATCGCATGCCACGAACATTCCAAGCGCAAATGCGTCGAGCATCTTCGAAGCTTCGCCGAGCGTCCTCGTGTTGTGCCAGTAGTTCGCAAGCAGTGTGCCTGAGTGCTTATTGCAGTGACATGCGCCATTACCGTTTTGTTTTCTGTCCAGTAACGAGATTTCTTTATCTCGCAGATATACTTCCATTTTGTGTTCAATGAAGCTGTTATCGAGTATTTCAACTTGTTCAGTTTAATTTATTAAACTCAAATCTTGTAGCGATGACGTCTACAGCAAATACGCTGAAACCAACTCGACTGGACATTGATGCAAACTCTGATTCAGCTTCGAAGGAATGGAATCAGTGGAAAGAACATTTAGTAATTTTGTAGCTCATCTTGAAGACGAGCGAACAGAAGAGAGCCCTGCGATCGGCAAGCTTCGGCATCTAACTAATCTCACTTCAGCTTCTGTGTTCGAGTTCATAGAAGATTGTGCTACATTCGACGCAGGTATTGACGTGCTTGAAAACATGTTTATTAAAACACCGAACGAAATATTTGCACGTTATCTCCTAGCAACTCGCAAACAAGTCGTTGGTGAATCGTTGCATGAGTTCTTCCAAGCATTGCAAATACTAAGAAAGAACTGCCAATGCAAAGACGTTAGTGGGGAACAATATAGGCAGGAATTGTGCCGCGACGCTTTCATCAATGGCCTTTTGTCTCCTGCAATCTGTCAACGCCTCCTGGAAAACGAAACACTCGACCTGAAGACAGCTTTTGATCAAGCCAACGCCCTCGACGCTGCTCAGAGAAACTCTCTTGCGTACAATACGAACTCTGCAACAGCAATATCTGCAGCTAAGCAAGAAAACGTTCCTCTTGAATATTTCCCGGGCGTTTCGTATCCCAGTGATGCTGCTCCAAGCAACAAACTAGATTTGCGAAGCTCTTCCGCAGCAATTGGTCAAAAGAAATGTTACTTTTGTGGATATAACTACCACCCAAGAAAGTTCTGTCCCGCGCGAAATGAACAATGCAACAAGTGCAAGAAAATGGGACATTTCGAGAAAGTCTGCAAAGGTAAAGCTCGTTTGCACTTCGCATCCATGGCACAAGTGTGTGCTCTATGCCCTAAAAGTTCATCATCCGCTTCTATTCCTGCTGTGATATGTGAGACAAACTTTTGTGCTTTAGTTGATTCTGGGAGTTTCGATAATTATATCAGTAGAGATGTTGCTCGCTTGTTGAATGCAAAAATTTTGCCTTGTAGACAAGAGGTGTCAATGGCTCAAATTAGTCAAACATCTACTATTCTCGGAGTATGCATTATAGATATAATTGTCAACAACAACACTTACAACAAAGTTCGCTTTGGCGTTATCGAGCACCTATGTAGTGATCTAATTCTTGGGCAAGCTTTTCAAAAGCTGTATAAAAGACTTATAATCGAGTATGATGGTTTAAGGAAAGACATAATCGTTGCTGAACATGCTCCTTGTGCCCTACCTGAGGCACATGGCAGTGGTGTAGGAGGCGAGGGTGCAAGGGCGGGCACCCACAAAAGTTTGATGTGTCGAAAATCTGAAAAAATTCCGTGAAAATCTGAGCAAAATCCGTTAAAATCTTCATAAAATCCGTGAAAATCTGGGCAAAATCCCTGAAAATACAGATAAAAAATGGTGCCAAACGTTATTTGATTTGAAAAAGTGGCGCCCAACGCTTACAGAATCACATGAAAACCTTTATTTGGAGGTCATCCCAAACAAAATGTCTTCATGATCTTTGTGGGAGAATATATTCGCGCAAAAACTTTTCGGGCAGGTTTGGGGAAGATCGGGCAAAAATCCTTGGCACCTCCAAAAACTTCATTGCTCCTGCACCTGTGCTACATGGATTTAAACTTTCGAAACTTGTTTTTTTGTCAACACCAGTCTTTACTTATTAAAAAATGCTAATAATATTTACATTCTTCAATAGCAGGGACCTATACTCCAGGTGTGCGGCGCACATCCAATCAAACTGATAGTGACCAGGGACGCCGGAATATCGATCGGGCAGGGGGACAGTGAAAAAGTTGAGGGCAATGAAAACTTATGAAAAACAATATGCTTGCTACTGTTCAACAACAATGTTGACCTCAAAAATAATTAAAGAAACTACAGATAATTTGCTTCAATTCGATTTTGATATACGATAAAATTCCCAATAATGCTGTTATAAAAAAGACACCTTTGTTCCCGTTGTCCCTCTTTTGAAAGGTCTGGGGGACAATGCCACCGCTCTCCGGCGTCCCTGCTTACCACTGTCAACAGTCACTATCTCGCTGCATTACCTACCAAAGCGTCTGCGTTCAACAGTCACATGCGACAAAACGCCTAATATCGTGACTTGAAGTGAACATTAGAAGATTTGTTGCGAATGTTATTGTTACACAATAAAGACCAACACCAAAACAATCCGCTTGCAAGTTCGGCAATCTGCCCCTGCAGGCAAAGGAGCGGACATGAGTGAACTGCAATCTTACCACTGCATGACACCAGAACAGTGAACCTGGCTCTTGTGCAGTTTGAGTGTCGTACCGGCAAATAAACTGACATTGCAAGAAATATATCAATTAATTGGAATTGAGCTGCTGACGTCAAATTTTCTAGAAATTATTGGTTCTTATTCCCAATTTCCAGGGAGGGGCAAATGCCTGTTTTGAGCCCCCAGTGAACGCCCATGCAGTGGCATGCAGAGGGGGGGCGAACAGGGCAACGGCACCGGGCATCCAAAAAGTGAAATTGCAAAACTAAAAATGCTGTAACTAGCTAATTTTTCCAATTTTAGGGCTACTAACACATGCTGCATGGATTAATTATTCGATATTTTTTTGCTAACACTGGTTTTCACGTATTAAAATGCCGGTAGTTTTCACATTCGTCCATATCAGGGACCTATACTCTAGGTGTGCGGCGCACACCCAATCAAGCTGATGGTGACGTGATTTTTTCCAGATCGTGGGGATCAAGGGAAACTCACAAAAAGGATTGAAAGAGAATTATGGACGTTTAATTGATTTTCTGAGCCAAAGTTCAAAACTGTTCTATTTCAACTTGCTTGATTTATCTGACTTCTTGATGCATCACAAGTTTCCCGTTTCGTTTTTTGATGTGGCACTCTGGATGTGCGCTGATACAACCGCATAGCCGCATAATAAAAAACTAAAGTTTTCTTGCGTACATTATGCGCATTCACAATTCTTGCGTAGTTTAAAAAGTTTCAAACTGTCAAACCTGGGTGTGTGCCATCCTAGGCACATACTTTGTCTGCTCGACTGCTATTCGACGAGACATTCGCGCAGCCTGTTATTGCAGTTGCGAATCGCCCTGTCGTAAAGTGGAGTGTGATTTACGTACTCCACTGTTTTCATGCGCAGCCTTTATTTTTGCAGTTGTGAACTGCGCTGACTTAGCACTGAGTGTGTTCTACTCCCCTGTTTTAACACGTTGCCGGATAATTTTGCAGTTGTGAACTGCTCTGCCCAAGCATTGAGTGCTGTGTTTTGCTCCGGTCTCCTAATATGAAGCAGTGGTAATTTGTTCATATAACAGTGACACATTGCACAACGAGTGAGTGCGCGTAGACAGGGACTGAGTTGTCGCCCTCAATATTTGGACAAGGGGGGGCACAATATCTTTTGCACCACCAATATTTTGTGATAAAAATAATGTATTGAAGTGTTGTTTGTTTTATCTACTTTGACAAAGAACTCTTCAAGTGTTAATACTGAATTTTTGTGTACTTAGTAAAGAAGCAAGTAGCTATTAATCACTATCAAGCACTAGCACAGCACTATGCAACTGCCATGGCACCATGAGCTTAGCCAGGGGGGCACTTCGGCCATGGTCGCCACAATATATTATTTCCATAATTTTTCTTCCTATATTGCCAATTTTACAAAAATGTTGCACTACATGGTGACGTCATCGAAACACAAACAATCCGCATCAACATGCATGTCACACAAACTTTGTCCTCCCAGATCTTTCTAGCAAACTCGATCCCTGCGTTTAGAACAGGGGTCTCAAACTCAAAATGATCTGAGGGCCAAATGAAGACTTATAAAGTTACCCAAGGCCGCAGTATGATGCTAACACAACATTGGCAGTACCTAAACCTTCTTATTTCCTGCGAAAGGTATCGTGAGTTACTGGAGAATCATTTCTAGCCGTCTTTACGTTCGTTTAAAAGGAGCTTGTTCACTCCCTGGCCGAGCACTGTTAAACACTGGTGGATAAACTAAATACAGAAACTTGAATGTTGTCATTTGAAAATTTCCAATAGCATCGCGGGCCGCACAAATGCCATCACGGGCCACATGTGGCCCGCGTGTTTGAGACCGCTGGTACAGAATATCGTGCGTGTTGTGACTTCACCTAAACGTTGGTTTGCAAACGTGAATATGACGTCCAGTGCTCCCTCTAAGGTGCGGAATTGCGCAGTACCACCAGACCTTGGGCTGTTGCAAAACCCAAAGGAAACAGCCAGTTTCTTCTCTC
>JGI24022J15233_10008037_pt1 | contig 11725 bp, 4 predicted proteins | sample Ectturendosymbi2_FD_15233 | JGI IMG/M metagenome (IMG submission 15233)
CTTCGACCTGTTCACGATGCGACGCGCCGCGAAATAACCTTCACAAAATATCCAACCTCTGACCATTGGGCGTCGGAAGGGGTGGCAGGGGGTCTTGTCCCCTGGATTTTGAAATTTGGTATTTCCGTATTAAACTTTAAGCAGAAAAGGTTGTTCTATTAGTTTCGACCACTTTTTCCCCCTTGGAAATAATCATTTTGGCCGCTCCTGAAAAAATCCACTATTGCCCCTCCCTGGAAAAAGTCCTTCCGACGCCCATGCCTCTGATGCGTCACATAACATTGCTGACAATTTGTGAAAAAGTATTATTTTATTAGACCATCAAGTTGAATGTTTTCCACTAGTTGCATTGAGGTCACATTTTTTGGCAAGGCGTCGAATACGGGTTAGAGTTGAGTTACGAAGGCGGTAGAGGCGATTGCTTCTTTGCACTAGTGACGCAGGTAAAAGTGTGAAAAAAAAGCGATAAAAGCAAATTCACGTATCAGCGTGTGCCGCTGTTCAAGAAAATGCAGTTTGCACTGCACTGTTCGACAAAAAACGATACAGATCAAAGTTTTTGTTCAGCAAACAGCGAAAGATGATGGTTATCAATCTAAAAATAATTTGGTACTGAGATCAACATAGTCAATGCGCGGTTTAATCCTTCGCTGTAGTTGAAAACTTGAAAATCGGTAATAATACATTTGTTAAATATGTAATTGTTTAACAAAAAGCGTTTCGAATTGGTCCGCTAAACAAAACAAAATCGCGGTTTACAAGGTGAAAAACTTTTTTTTCTGAAAAAGTTATCTTACCCAAAAAAGTCAATTACAAAAAGCGTCTCATCCATGTCGCAAAATAACGGCCAACAAAGAAGTCAACGAAAAAAGCATCTCATCCATGTCTGAGAATGGCGGCCACAAACATGCAGACATTAAAAGCAGCAATTACTAACTTTCACGCATCTATCTGCGGATATGCTGAATATCCGGCCGTCATCACCGGCGACTGAAATGAAGAGAATTGGCGAGCTGTGCCCGCGAAGCAAACCGATCGGCTTCTGTGTGACGTAAGGATTCCACAAACGAACAATCCGATCCATTCCTGGTGCGAGTAGAATAAACATAGATCGAAAAATGGTCGGTTAGTAAAACTCCAACGGACGGTCTGATTTCACCTCCGCTTGCCATGATGTTGGTCTGCGGAGAGAAGTCGAAAGTCTTCACTCCCTTGTAAACGCTGAAAACAGACTGGTCGGTTTTCTGCCTTTTCTGTCCGATCACAGATTGAGTTTTACGCCTGTGGATCTGCTGGGATTGTGACGGGGAGGAAGTGTTTGTTCGTGCGGTTGATGGTTTCAGGCGATCAAGAGCTGTGCTGGCGGTCGTGCAGCCTGCAACAAAGAATGCAACTGCATTGCACAAAAAAAAACAAAGAAACGCTTGTATGGAAACGCTGATAAAAAGCTTCTTATGCGTTTCCAGCACGTTGGCAGGCATCGCGTTGAACTTACAAAGCAGGCTGAAGCCTCATGAATGCAGCAAGTTCTCTTTCTTTTCATAGCCTCTCGATCTACTGAAACAGGGGTCTCCCAACTTTTTTGTCAGAGTGCCACATACAGTACACAGGCTGTTATGCAACAGTTCGAGGGTCGGATATCTTACGTAATGTGATTGTTTCGGGATATGTTACATTCTACAAAATCAACAAATGTTTTGTATATATATTATTTTTTCATTATTGACAAAATGCCTTTGCGTCCGTGTGGAATGACTTCGAAGGCCGTAGTTTAGAGATGCCTGGATTAAAACATCGGGGTCATTAACACGCATTTTCAATCCCTAATTTGCAATTGTTAGCACTCACCTCGCACCAGAGCCGTTGCTGTGTGGTTGCAGGAGGAAACCACAGACCGAAGTTCGTGAAAGTATCGCAACTGAAAAAAAATATGCGGCGATATGTGAACGTGGTTGTGCAACTTTACTGCACGGTTTGCTCACAGACTAAGGACAGTCGTTGTCATCTTACTTCGGTGACCCAATCCTCGTGAATTTTCCACTTCACAAACGACGTTCCCGAACCGTTGGCTACGTCATGCATAGTAACAGTTGGCACACCATTGACTTTCGGCACTTTCTTCCAGGTCCGCAAGGTTTCGCCAATGCAGTCAAACATCATTATACTCACACACCCCTGCGAAGTAAAACGTTAGTAATGTGGCTGCACTGCTTTTGCGAGGTTCGCACCATCAAGGCGCTCGCAGTAAGCAGCAACGGGGCGAAAAAATTCAGAGGTGAATAAATCGTTGTGGCTGGAGCGAACTGCCTGGGAGGTGACAAACTACAACCAGCGTTCCACGATTCGCGTGACGAAAAGCAGACCGGCAGACCAATCACTGCGATCGTAAATGAAACAGACCTGATCGTCTCCGTAAACAATCAAGCACTGGTCCTCGTCGATTTGCTTCAAGTCCATTCGCAAAGGAACTGCGTCAAGACCGATGATCTGGCAGCAAAACTCGAACGATATTACGTCGTAGAAATGAAGTTCGCGCTCTCCCGTACCAACCAGCAGTTTACCGTGATTAGGTATCAACGCGACGTCAGTGACCCACTGAAAGGCAAACAATGCAATTTACAATAAGATATTTGCGTCACAACATTACAAGAGCATTGCGAGTTCGGAGTGATTGAACACAGCGTACTGCGGCGAGTGACTGATACCGAAAGTTGACATCAACATGTAGCATTCTGTTTACAGCTAAGGGGCTTTGTGGTAATTGCAGAGAGAAGAGCTTTGTTTGCGGCGGAATGAATTCGGGTTGAACATGCGAAGAAAGCGACATGTAGTTCTGTGCCATTCGTAACTTTGAGTACCAACAACACAACAGCTGACCAAACGAACACAGCACGCCATAGAGACCAACACTGTACTTGGTCTACAAACGCGACAAAACTGCATGCGTCATGAAATGTGAATAATCATGACAGTTAAAAGTGTCAGCTATCATTGCAATGTTCTTTGTCCATACATCAACGCTATTACAATAACTCACGGCGCCTGCTATATACAACGATTTTCAAATTTTATGAACGCAAGTGACACGTATTATTACTACATGTTGTGATTATCAGAATATGTCTAATAAACTGTCTTTACGCTGAAAATCTTAATCAGGACGAGAAGTCAAACTAAAGTTGAGACACTGATATAGTGATTTTCAATCCTTAAAATGTTAAATAGGTTGAAACAAGGCCGATGCGAAAGATAATCTTTTCGTAATTAGTTAAAACCTACAAATGAGAGACTGCTTCAAATCCAAACACGTCTCTACACTTTGCTAGAAAAGCTTCTCGAGTCTCGGGTGTGACATATTCGGGCCGGACAGGACGTTCTTTTCGAGAATGGCATTCGTGGCATACGAAGTTTGCCGAACTAGCAGTTTTCTACGACTAAGTTATATGTTACTAATTTGATAAATCATAACGCAATGGCAAGTTGAAGGGGATTTGAAGTCCTCTTGCTTCTTGCTCGAGTTGGTTCTTTTTACGTTAACAAGTGTAGAAACGTGTGTAGAAACAAATTGAAAATCTCCGCTATGACAGGAACACTTTGGTGTTGCCATTTCAAGCACACCGGCAACGAGTACTACGGTCAAATATTTTGCGGTAACTACAGCACGAGAATACAGGAAACATTCTACATCAACTGTAAACGACAACATCTTTTTCATGAAAGCATGTGTCCCATATTTTGTGGTTCTGAAGTAAAAACGTTGTGCCTATAAGCCCGGTGTCGTGTACCATATGTTTTGCAACGCATGCCTTGCCTGCTTGATGCCAAACCCCATACCAGGAGTGTACGAAATGCATGCGATTAAGTCAAGTTTCTCCATTTGAATTTGAAAAAACTTCTGCGCAATTCAATGAGCTTTGCTACGCATTTTTAAAATTTAAATCTGCTGTACAGCATGGCAACAAATGCAACACTGCGTCATTGCATCCTACCTTCGAACAATTCGCTTACAGATTGCACAATGCACATGCAACATTGTGGCAAACAGCGCAGACCAAGCGGCAACTTACAATCGAAGGCTTGTTGACATAAGCTGGTCTTTCAGCAGGAATGCATTCGAGAATGCATTTCGTTCTTCGAAGCTTTAAATTCGAAGACCAAAACGTGAGTATTCCGTCCTGAGATAAAACACAACTCAGAAATTGACTCTGCGCTTGATTCACGCACTGCAACCTGCTATGCCTAAACTCAAAATCACGTACTGAATTTCGAAGTTGTTCCTCAGTTCAATTTATAATATCAAAAAACAACTGACGAATCGTGATGGATTTAGGCATAGCAGGTTGCCAAGCAAAGGCTAATATCTATTTTGCTGTTCAAGAAATAAAAAAAAATTGAAAGCAGAGTAACGAAAAATGCAAATAAAAGGATTTTAATTTTAAAGAAACTATCATACAATAATAGAAAAAGGTAAGAATGCATCATGACATTTTTGAAAGAAAACATCCATACAACAACCGACTAAAATCTGATGGCAAGTAAATTTTCTTCCCATCGCAATTAAACTATCCGCTGTTGCAATGCCTCTGTAATGTGCCGCAAGAATTTAAGCAGAAATGTATTCATAAAAGAAAATTAAGATTGATCATAGGCCGTAACACAGTCTCTGAGCAAATATGAGACTGCAACTATTCGTTTCTGCTTGAACTGCAATTATATAAAACAGCAAAATAGATACTAACTATCGGAGAACTCCGTTGTTTCAAAAACAGATATACATATCGAGTAACCAGAATGAAAATAAATGTAATACCGAAAATATCTGAAGGTAGGACACAATAACAACGAAGTTGTGTTTATGTTTGTACTGGGACGAAAGGACATGGGCGTCGGAAGGGGTGGGCAGAGGGGCAAGGCCCCCTTCAGTGAATTTTTAAAATTCTGAAATTTTTTAAATTTTAAAGGTTGTGTTCTTAATTTCGAGTGGGAAATAACAAAGTTCACCACTTTTAGCTCCCCCCCAGAAAACAATTGGAAAAATCCCTAGTGTCCTCCCCCTGAAAAAAATCCTTCCGAGGACGGAATGGTTAAAATGGTTTTATTGGAGTTTCCCAATCAGAAACTCCAATAAAACCATTATAACTTATTCGAGTTGGTAAAATGAAATTTCATTCTCTGAATAATGGAAGTCTGCAAAACAATCTGTGCCCTTCATGATGTTGTTTCGAAGTATTTGACTTGTGCAAAATACATTGTAAGCTTTGTGACAGCAGGCATTGTTCAATAAATGCTCTATGACGTTACCGTTGTCTGCGAACCTTCATGCTCCTCAGGTGCAAAAAGAACAGAAAAAAACACTTGCGCTTGGGACTGTGCTTTCAGAGAATAACTCTGTCTTCAGTTGCTCCACCTGGGAAGCATGGTGCGTCTAATCTGGTAAGCTTTCTATTTGAATAAGAGCTAATGATGCCTACTTAGTAGGAGAAATATATACTCTGTAAGTTCTTAGTGTCTGATTATTTCCTGGTAAAGGGTTCCTTTCGATAGGCAGTACTCTGGTAGTTTATTTGATTTCGTTCTGTTGATTAATCAACGAGTGTTCTGATCAGTGGGAGATTTTGCGAAGCCACCTGGTACTGTCATGATCGCGTGATGATGTTCACTGAGTTATTTGCTGCAGCAAAATAAAATTTGTTATGATTCATATGTAAGAACAATAAAGTGCAAATGGAAAGCATCCCTTTTAGTGGGCAAGCTTGCAATATCTGTAAATATGAAAGATTTTTAGGTAAGCAACAAACTCAAGCCAGCCAATCATTCAAATAATTTCTCAGAAAACTTTTCAACATTTGCAGACCGTTCAACCAATGTCAAACTCAGCATAATTTACCGTCCATAAAATCCTGAAACCCAAAATGTGCAATATAACGTGAATGTGAACGGACAATCGCTTGACAGAGTATGCAAGTAAACAACAAAGCTAAACTGCCTACGACTGTTTCAAGTAGAACGTTCACCTTATATAGTCATCAGAACAAAAAGATCGGTTTGATGAAAACGAATTCACGCCACACACGAATGAAAAAGTGATTAATATAGCGTTTAAGGCTCTTCTAGTCACGAGAGGCAATAAAGGCGGGAAATTCTAGAAGTTGTGTATCCTTTTCAGATATGTGTAGTACCAACATGAAATCGATACAAGAAGCCGTATTTTCTTTTGTTATATTCCACCGATCGATTTAAGCCAACATAGCTTGACTGATTCAGACAAACGAGAGCGACTATTCGTAAACAACACACAGCCACAGCAGGGAAACTTGCAGCAACAAACAGTTTTTAAACAAAGCCAAACGTTAGCAGATACTGTAACTTAGTGAAAAAACTGTGCTGTATAGGAAAACATGTATTGGTTCCTAAATGTTATTGCGTTCATTTGAGGTTTATTTGCACACGTGGTTGATTCTTTCCCTATACTTTCTTTTCGTGGAAAAGTGTTGACGTGACTACTCCTTTGGCTGTCACGAACATTTAACTTGGGGAATTTGTAAAACACGTTTACGAGAGCTTGGAAATTCTCTGCGTGAGTGTGGTTACGTATATCTTGGTAATAAGGAAAAATGTGACAGCAACAACCAAAATATAATGTTTTCTTTTACTCCAATCCAAGCAATATACACGCAGCTCATATACAAAAGATAAGCAGTTTGTCGGAAAGGTAGTAAAAATGAAACTGGTTGTCGCAAAAGACGAGAAACTTATGTTTTTATATTGCGAACCTGCTACCAATTGAGGATAAACGCAATCCTCATGAGTAGTGAAGCCACGTACAATACCCTTCGACAACTTAAAAAGTTCATGAGCTGATCAGTTCAGCATGATAATTCGCTGTCATAAACGTTTGAAGCAAAGAAACGGAAGGTTAAAAAGGAAACAGGATAAACAAATCATATAATTTTACACCTTTCTTTTTGTTTAACGCCATCAAGAAGTAAATCTTTTCAACTCAAGCTAAACGTAAATCCTAGTATAAGTGCCACGCAGTGGAGTAGCCAGTCCAAAAATTTGGGCGGGCAAAATGCTTGATTTTAAGCGAATAACACTATTTTGCTTAGAAAAACGCCCCTCAAAGCACAAAATGACTGTATTTTCTAAAAAATTTTTGGGGAACATGGTCTCTTTGGCCCCCCTGGCTGCGCCTATGGTCCCACGTGCTATAAACACAGATAAAAAACGGAAGGAACGTAAAATGAGCGCTATCTGGAAGGAACTAATGGACCACGAAAAAATATACTCCTTGCGCGGCATAGTTAATGATCTTCTTTTTGGATTGGCCGGGACACCAACATGGCATTCACCATTGGTCTTCGCATGACAAATACAAAAAGCATAAAGTTCCGCTCCTTCTCGACTCCAAATAACAAAGCAGCATGAATCAAAACGTTTTTCAAAGAAAGCTTGGTACCGGCGAAAATATAACTTAGCATGCACGCTAAAACGAGTGAACGAACCTGCCCGGCACACAAATACGACGAATCAGCAGCCACAGAAATAATTCGCAGTACGGGAGCTCTGTTATGTGGTGTAGGTGATGAAAAAGCAGGAAGAACGAATTCAACTCGCTTTGCGCGAAGCATGGCGTCTTCCTTTTCAGCATATTCCAATTGCATGTACGTGCAGAACTCATCCTTGACGAAAACGAGTGAATAAAGTTGCATGCTAATCCATTGAATAAAAAGCGGTTAGGACTGCTTGTTTCAAATAAAAACCAACCAAATACTTGGAAACACAACGTTTAAAAAGAATACGACTGCTGTAATTATAGCGTAAAATTAAAATCATACTTGCTGTTGAGGTTTATTCTAGAACTGCATTAATGTATATGATACGTTTCCAACGTGTCGGCTAACATCTGCACTTATGTTTGCATAGTTATGGCGATAAAATATGCAAATCAATTGCATACGTTTTAATGATGTATGTTTTGCATTTGTGGCCACTAAAGTGGCAAAAAGCAATAATATTGGCCCGAATCCCGAAGAAGCAAGACTACACGTCATATACTAATAGTAATCAACCAATATCAAAACAAAGTAACTTACAATATCTTGCATTATGCTTGATGATAAACTTAATAGGAAACCTCAGATAGAAAAGTTGGTAACAAAACTCTCTAAATCATGTGGAAATTTGTTCAAATTAAAACACTATGCCAACATTTCAGTTCTAAGATTCGTTCAATTTTCTATTTTTCGTTCTCATCCATTTTACTCAATACATAGTTGGGGAAGATACAACAAAACTACGTTACTTCTTCAAATTAGATTGCGGAATAAATCTGTAAGAGCCCTTAAATATAAAAAAACTAAAACGGATATCCTCCACTGTATATACTGAAAATTTGAACTTCCTGATTCATTTAAATTATCAGTTGCCTAATTTATGTAGTCTTTTGAAAACTGTGAACCGCCTGAGCACTTTAACAATTACTTTTTAAAAATTACGTAAGTACACAACTATCAAACAAGGCTTCGTTCTTCGCAAAAATACCATTTACCCAGAATGAAAACATCACCGGAATTGGAAACATCTTTGGGTCAGCTTTCTTAAATGTGCATTGACCTCAAACTTTGGTCTAAAATTCCTGAAAACTTGAAGTCTCTTTCATCTTCTTCATTTGGAAAACAATATAAAAATGCATAGTTTTTGCCGATATGCCAGTTAATGCTTCATTTGTGTGTTTGTTCCATTTTTGTGTTACTTTGTATTAGTGCCTGTTTCTGTAGTACTCTTGCTTTTCACCATGCTATTCCCCCTCTGTTTACTGATGTTGTACTTAGTTACCAACTTCTATCTAATGTTCAAATTATTATATTTTATCACATCAGTGTTCCTCTTCACTTGAAATGTCTTCAATTTAGTGTTGATTTATAACAAAATGAGGGTGGCTGGGTATTTGACCATAAGCTCTTTCACTAACCCTTTGTGTTTAAAATATGTAGTTAACACCAGTTTGCATAATTCCTAAGTCCTCAATGTTTTTATTATTTTATTAACATGTAATTAACAGTTCTTCCCTGTGACATTATTCTATTCATTGCATTTCTGTTACTTGGTAGTTGGAGTCACAAAAATATATGAATAAACCTACCTACAAAAAGTACTCAACTACACACAGGTCAATTTCAGAACAAAGCTAAACATACCCAATCGATTTCTCCATCGGATGATGAGTCGATTTTCATGAATAGGGCAACAATTTGTTCTTCATTCTGCAAGAAAGAATGACTTTTTACATATTACACAACAAAGATGTAAAATTTTTAAACACTGAGATTCCAGCTCTTAATCTCTTGAAACTCATATGTAATAAGAGCATGTTTTTTTAAGGGCGTTTTAGGGACCCGATTTGGGTCCCTAGAATCAGAGAAAATTATTATCAGGTCCTTAAAATCAGAGAAAATCAGGTCCCTAGAATCAGATAAATTGGGTCCCTAAAGATCCATACCAGGTACCTAACATTTTCCTTAAAAAAGCCCTGAATAAGAGTATTTCTCAGGAAATGTAAATGAAACCTTACATTAATTTTCTACCTGAAATGATATAATTTTTCAGTGACGTTCTTAATTTTTCATAAGAAGTACAAAAGTCTACATTAACTACAAATGCACTACAATTTACTCAAACACCCATTTACAGTGATTTCAATTTCATAAATTGTTACCACAAAGGCTACAAGTTTCTTTCATCTGACTATGACCTTGAGTGGAGATAATTTGAGATAGAGCTTACATTACAGTTTTCCTGAAAAATCATACTGTGTCTTATTTTTTGATTACTGTAGGCTTAATTTTTACAGAAACATGATGCAAGGTACAACTACAGCATACTAAAAGCAGAATTTTCTTACCCTTCCCTTGACATCAAGGCAATTTTTGACAACTGTCTTAAACTCATCAATATCAAGAGTTCCACTTCCATCTGTATCTGCTTCCTTAACAGAAACTAGTTACATCCATAAACGATTAAGACAAACATTAAGAAACATTGGAGCAACATTCTATCTACAATTGAAAAGTCAAAACGTTTTCCTAATACACTAAAAATAGCTAACAAACTCACTAAAAAGTGCTAAACTTGAGGTATTAGCATGGCTCAACTGAGAACCAAAACTCTTATAAATAAAAACTTGGTTACAAATTTTTGATAAAACAGTTGCTGTTGAAACACAGTGACGTGATTATGAAAAATTACATTGAAGTTTCAACAACAGAAAATTAAAGATAATGTTTTAAGAAGATCAGTTCACAACATATTTATGAAATTACCTCAAATGCTGTTTTAATTCTGTGCAATTGTTCTAGGGTGATGTGTTCTTCAATCTAGTTCAAACAAGTATAAAAATGTGCATGTTAACTACCACTGTTCATTATGATGCATGCTACCTGACGTGCGGTATATGAATCCATTTGAAATCAAAAACAAAGTAAAGCAACATTGAAATTCCAACAGCCTTCAAATTTACTGTCACAGGCAATACATTCACAATATTATTATTAGTTGTTACCATTTTTGTATAATCCATGGATTCTATTTAACTCTACCTTAATTTTTTTCATGGAGCTTGCAGGAGTATTGAGCCTGGTAAGTGTTCTGGCATTTTCACCAATTCCATCAACAGTGCACAAAGTCAAGCGACGCTCTAAATAAATACCAAAACTTTAAAGCCTTGTGAAAGAACAACAGTGTTAAAATATCAACCTTTGTTCCTTTGGAACAAACCAGCTTTGAAAGCGCATGAGCAGTTGCAAGTAGTTGCAAAAGCAACTTTCTCACAAAAGTGTGGTTGAGAATGCAAGATGATTAGATGCCATAAAAACATTAATTTTAGTAGTACAAAGATTGACAAATCACATTTTGAATGGCAGAAGGCAAGTGCATTCCAGCAACCAATTTGCAATTGCAAGGTGCTTTCAAAAATCTCAGTCAAAACCTGCTCTTAACAAAACTAATCAAGTGCAATGTACCCATGTGCATAGTAAGAATGTGAGTTGGTATTGAAATCAGATGATACAAGTAAATTGGGCCACTTGCCTTACAGATCTTTGCAGCCAATGCAGAAAGCCAAGACAGAGTTCTGAGTCCGTACATAATTGCTGTTAACCTTGAAGAACTCTTAGTCCAGCTGGGATCAGCCAATGTGGGATTCACTACATGGGAAATGTCATTGTGAATCACAAACTGTTTACTTTTGATGTGAGTTTGGATCCAGTGTCAGTGATCTTTAATCACATCTGATTATTTCTTGTGATTATGCTACTCAGCACTAAATTATTTCTAATTCTAGCAAGACAGTCAGAATGGTTTTTGCTACTACAAAGTATAAAAAATATGCAACACCAGATATTGCTCTTAATGGTGTACGTGTTAAGTTTGCAAAACTAGTCAGATATCTTGGTGTATTAGTTCATGCCGTACTGAAGCAGGACAATGACATTCAGAGATAAATACAATTACAGGCTCTAGCTTTGCAGCCGGCTGTATGAGGAATCTCCTGCCTGGTTCTGCTCCCATCTCCTTGCAATGATTTAGCTTGTACGTATCATTCAGCAATATTTGTAAAGCCACAACAGTGACCCACACCAAGCGAATCAATCGCAATTTATTGCATAAGGAAACTAGTTTCGTGTGTTACACATCTTCAGTCCTGCGCAAAAGTCGACATATGAAA
>JGI24022J15233_10008038_pt1 | contig 11725 bp, 5 predicted proteins | sample Ectturendosymbi2_FD_15233 | JGI IMG/M metagenome (IMG submission 15233)
ACACTTCTAACCAGCCCCGACACGCGCATCCTCCCAACCCGCGCCCACCCCACCGCAGTTTCCGCCCTATACCTTGACCTGCCACTGTATGTCCGAAAACCATTAAAAGCTCATGCAACGTGTTTCATCGCTAGTGGTAATTAATGCAGTGGTTCATTTCAAAGCCAACAGAAGCTCTTAAAAAACACAGTAAAGTAAAAAACCTTGAGCGCTTCGTTCTTAGCTTTATGTGCATTGTTGAAAAAGAGTGTTGTTCATTAACGAACTCTATAACTGCTCTTCTGCTATTCACGACATGACCAGCAATAATAAACACTCGTTCATTAGCAGCACTAATTGCCATCACCCAGCTTGTATTTCTTGCAAGGTCACTGAGAGCTGGAAGCTCCGATCAGTGGTCTCGCCACCACTGGCGAATGTTGCGACTCCCTTGTCATGCAAGCCCTCTGTAGCATTGAATTTCTTGCTAATGTCACTTTCACACGCACTGGGTCAACATTCAGTTGCTCGCAAAAAGACTATTTTATCTCGAGCCCGTCCGGCACCAAGTTCAACCCGCGCCCGCGCCGCACCTTCACAAAAAAAACAAAAACAGCAGAACTAACCTTCACCATTTCTGAAACTCAACTGTCCAGTGGATTTGGTCAGCGTGCCAGGCATAGGATGATCAGATCCCGGGAGGAAGTAAGCTGCTGAAAAATCGACGGAAACTTCTCCAGTTGAGCCACCATTTCGCGCAAGTTGGATATTCAAATTTCTGAGCAAAAACGAAAACTTTATCGGAAAACTTGGAACACAAATCACAAATCATGAATAGACTAACCAGTCCATCTAAATAGTTTCTTGACAACCGTGCATTAAAATGTGTTGAATTTAAGCCAAACCACGATTGGCAAAGTGAAACTAAAAGATTCCAAAGTGAAAGAAACAAACCGTAGTGGCAACAATTGAGTAGATTTCAATCGAATTAAAAATTTTGCTAGTTTTGGCTAAAAGATTTATTATTATCGACATGAAATATGTTCTGTAGTCCCGGCTATGAATTCTAGTGCCAGAGATTTAAGGTTTCCGTCCGTAGTTTATCCAATTCAAAAGGTGACGTTTACCAGTTGGTTATATTCTCGTTTCCACATTTTGGTCTAATCAAGCACCGCACGTTTCCTTCAAAAGCGCATTCGAATTTTTTCAAAAGCATTTACCAAAGGATGGGTGGAGCAAAAAGTTGTCAGCTGATGTCTTGTCATCGTTGCAAGACAAAAAAAGCAGTGACGATTTTGCAAAGTACCACGAAGCAGAATTTCGAGTCCATCTCAGAGTGAGTTCAGCAAAGAACGCATTTTGCGCAGCTCTACTTAAACATCACCTTTCAGAGCTGCTGTCGTCAACATGTATAAAACTTTTGCCAGCTTGGATACCAATCACGCCATAGACATCGTCTGAATCGGCCAGGTAGACAACAGCCTTTGCAGGTGAATCCACTTCCGCTCCGTTGGTTATCGTTTCAGCAAGTAACCTTCGACAAGTCATGCACTGATTTATAATTGAGGTTGATTCAAGCGTTAAACTAAAAGTACACGTGCCACTTGCAAATGGAATCAGATGAAGAGGATTACAGTATGTAACGCTGTAGCAACCTTCCGTTGGCTATAACGATTTGCAAGCAGGGCCGGGCTTAAGCCGATGCAACCGACGCAGCTGCATTGGACCCCGCACCTCTGGGGGTCCCGCGCCATGTTGTTTAGGTGGATTGTTCATTTTTTTCCAGATANCCCTTGCGCTCGAGAATTCAGTAGAAACGGCTTATAAATCTCATTGTTAACAAACAACGCTCTTGTTAGAACTAGCGATGAATTTCCTATGAATTTCCTCTATTATCGAACGTTACCAAACGTTCTCAATTCTCGTGGTGAGGCTTTATATCTGCGCTCTACCTGGGTCGTATAGCACGGTTGACTGAACACGATGACGTCATAAAACTACTGCTCAGAGGGGCCCCGCGCCTCGGTCTTGCATTGGGCCCCGCACCTGCCAGGGCCGGCCCTGTTTGCCAGCAATACCCAACTAAACAAGTGATAGACGTTACGAACAACGGGAATGTGTTTTAATTTACAGTGAACTCTGTTGGTATATTAAGATCTATACAAGAAACCCGTGTCATGTACCGCTGGAAATTTGGCCAAAAACAAACTCAGATATTACGACAAAATGAGAAATGGACAGGTCTTAGGAGGCTGAAGAGACTAATATGTTAGGTAGGATTTCTGGAGTATCCTGACCGTGTCGTCCTTCAGGCTAACGTTTCCTGCCAGTGATTGCACAATAATATCTTTTTAGAGCTTCTCACAGTGAAACCATTTCTAATTAAATTTTTCTGAAAATTTTGTTCGTTTGGCCCCTATGAACTTTGAAGATTCTGCAAAGTTATCTAGCGTTGCAGGAAGCAATCCAACGCAGCAACGGCTACAAATTTGTTGCAATGTAGCGGTTTAATCACAACATTTTTTTTCAAAACCTAGCCAGTTATTTAAGTTGACTAGTAAATTGTCAAAGAACCGTAAAATGTAAAACAAAATTGCATAATAAATTCTTTTGTTAGCGACCACAAGACGTCAAATAGAGCAAAGATCATTGCAAAATAGGCAAACCTGAAAACAAACGCTTTCGCTTCAGAAGGAATGTCGTTTTGAGTTACGCTAAAGTTGACTGAAGCTCGCGTTTGGTTCACTTCGAATATGAGTCGACCGGAGGTTGGAGACAAGCCGTGGTCAGCGTCAGCATCATCGTTAGTGGTATTTGCAGTCAACGTCCAGTCCACAGAGATGGCCTGGAATGCACCACCGTGGCGAACAACCGATATGTCATCATTCCTGTTCGAAAACGATGTTTCGTTGCAATGAAGCTGTTAAAAACTATTCAAACATACATCACCATCGCCGTAACAGAAATGGCATGGACTTCAACAACTTTTTTGCTGTTGCAACATACAGTTCACCGGCAATAGTTTTTATTTCGGTCCAGAACTATGCGATTTTTAGTGCTGGTAAAGCCCAGATAAACTAGTTTGATTCTACTTCGTGTTCGTTTTGTTTTTTTGTCCTTTTTGGTGAAGACAACGTGCGTTAAGGTTGTCCACTTGTATTCATTGGATAGCCATGGGCGCAAACAAACATTCGTGAAACTTTGTTTGTTGATTTAAACAGATTCAACAAAGTAATTTCGTTATGCAAGGAGTACTTAAAAATAGCTTCCAAAACAATGAAAAAAATGCAATATAAGCAACAAGTCACAATATCATTTTCTGAGGATTTAAAGATTTTCGCAGACACTAAATAGTCTAAGATATTTTTAAACAGCTTCCGTAAACTTTTTTCGAAGTAGCTGTTTCGTTTTATGTGTAATTATCAAAAGGACATACTAGAAAATACCGGCTTCTTGCTTCTGCTTTCACCTAAAGACAGAGTTGTAAAGAGTTTTTGTTAATACGCTCTTTTTCCAGACGTTCTAGGACTGAAAATTCCTCGTAATTTATACTATCAACAGGCAGAGATTAGTTTGATTGGTCATCTGCGCAGTAAATTGCTGATTTTTCAGATTCAGTATTTTCTGGTTAATAAGGAAATTGTTGTCGGTATGCTGTCATTGTATTTCGGAATTTATTGAAAAATTTCAAGAGATAATAAGGCAGGCAGATTTTTTTCTGGTAATACAACGTCACTTAAGTCTGTAATACAGCGGTATGTAAAAATGGGTAAGTAATCACATTCTTCACTCACTCTTCCACTCTTTGAGAATCACCATACTACCAACATGGAAAAATGACCTCCACATCCCTTAGTGTCTGCCCACGTCACAACTTCATACTATGCGAACACTCTACAAACTGCTCTACGCTCGCACCATGCTGAAGAATCCTCCTCGATTACAAACGCTGGCGTTCTCCCTTCTTGTTCCGAATATATTTGCGTACTTCGAGACATGTCAATCGAAAGTATCCCATTTGCTTTGTCGTTCATTTCAATTGTTATAACGCAAGAGGACGGTTCAGACAAAACAGCGTCGCCACCAAGGCTGCTTTCAAGCAAGCGAAGCGTGAAGTTTTCTGCTAGCTCTGGAACGTCATCATTTAGGATAAAAATCTGCAAAACGATATTGGGATGAACTGCAAATGAAAATGAAAACAAACAAGATCCTAAAGAACTACATGTCTTAAAAAACTCTTGTGAAAAGGTGTTCGGAATTAATCTATGTGTCAGCTAAAAACACAAAAAGAGGCTAAAAAATTTACACAGAAAGGAATGAAACACACAAAAGGCTTTTTCATAAGTTTTTTCACCTTTCAGGAATTTACCAGACTGTAGTTATGACTACATGCATCAAAGGCGTTTGCCATTGAGCACTATGTTTCCAGAAGTGTGTTTGCATATTAGCAATGTTATAGCATGGAACGATTTGAACGAATCGAAGAAAGCCTAAATGAAGAGATTTTGAACTTAGCAACAGCGGGTGTGCATTCTAATTACCTTAACAGTTTTCTCATGTTGTCCTTCGTTGAACCTCACTGTCGATCTGTCGCCATAGTAATCAACGTTTGATAAGGCAGTTCCAGGAATCACCTCATAGTCAACGGAAACCTAGAAAAAAGTTTTAAAAATGTAACACACGTGGTTACAAATAAAATTTTAGAGAACCATAGATCAAATTAAAATGGCAAGTACTGTGTAGATGTAGATAACCTAAAAGCGTGTGAATCGTAAGTTTGCATCGCAGATGATTTAAATGCCGTTATATACTCATACNAAAAATATTGCTTTGCGGATTCTTNCGAAAAATCGCACCTTCTCCAGCTTTGGGATCGAGTCTAACAATCAAACATATTCAAGTCAAGTGTGCATGACACTTAAGTTCAAGTCAAACCAGGGTAAATTGACACTGTACTTCAAGTTATCTTCGTTATCGTTACTAAATACTTCATATAATTTTCATTTAATTTTTTATAGTTCGAACCCACCATTTCTGTTGGACGAGTTGAAACATACTAGCTTTTGCTTCGGCTATGCCACATCCATTACGAAAGAAACACGCAGAAACATTTTTTTCGATATATTTTAGAAAACACTGCGGATTGTTGCATGAAACTACGCACCTCCGATTATTTTGTCGTATTTCTTGTCACACCGGATTTTATGAGTTGCTTTTGACACAACTACGCTTGCCCAGCATGCGATGAAAAATCTATAAGTCTTTTTAATTCAAGTTACATTTGAGATTGTTATTAAGCAAGTGCTTCACCGATCGGTGAGGCATGTATACATCAATTCCAAATCTCAAGACATTTACTTTAAAACTTTTATGGCTTAACAATTACGACTAATGGAAATTACCTCCGAGTCGTCTGGACCAATACGGAGGTTTCTCTCATCAAATCCTCTGGTAAATTTAACCGAAACGAGTTTGCTGCTCTCATCAACCCGGTAACTGTCTCTTGCGAATCTGGTAAAGAACAACTTGTGTGACCGTGCACAGCTCTTAGCTGTTACGGTATCAAATAGTGAATACAAACAGCACAGTAATATGAGTTCGCACACTTCGGGTCATAATTAAGTTTTCTGGTAAACCACGAATATGCAGAACAGTCGATGAAAATAACCGTCCTTTTAACAGGCGAAAAACAAACCGTCGTCAATGATAAAGCAGAAAAAAATACAGTGTGATGCTGCATATGCAATGCATATTTAACGGCCCGCATGCATCCTACAATTTGACTGCGCTATAGTTTTTTGTAAATATCTTTTTACACTTTGCAAAAACTCAATTTCTCTTTATTCTGCAAAAATTCATATGTCCGTAAACAAGCATTTTCATTCTCCACTTTTGTTAAAGTTTCTTTTGCTCTTTTTAAACAACGATTGCTTAACCAAAATTTAAGACGAAGAAGTATAAAAGATGTCAGCAAGGTTTTGTCTTCTGCCAGTGCTGCAGAACTAGTAGGTTACGAAATTTGCTCGATGAGAGATCTACATACTTTGAATAAGATCAGTAGTAACTGGCTTGTTGCTGTGAAAGAAATCCTTCCTACTAGATTAATTTGCTTTTCTTGCGTGGTTAGTCATTTTCTTGCTCAAATAGGCTACGTGTGACTTGAAATCAACTTAGTTTTGGTTAGACAGCGAACAAATTTTGGAACTACATTTAAAATCACGGAAATGAAGAAAAAAATTCGCGGAAGCAACAACGATTTCCTTCTAAAGAACGACAGTTTCGAAGAAGAAAGATAAATCGCTTGTTGGCATTTGCCAGAATCTCAGTACCTAAAATGTACCGTTAGGAAGAAGATATCCATGAGCAGATTAGTACGAGGACAAAAAAGTGAAGCCTATCATATTCCACAAAGTTCTGTATCATAAAATGAAACCATCTGCAGAGTAAGAGATTCCATTCTGCTTGTGTACTAAGCTAATTTTGAATATACGTAACTGTTTCTACAAAAAGTGGACAAAACCCAGCGCGCGAATAGCGTGGCACCAAGAGGTGGAAAAAAGCGGAGTTGCGGAGACCGTTGAGCGGGCTTATGTGTTTACCTATAGCGGAGGGGAAGTCTTAGAAGCTTTTTGGGGGTGGAGGCGGAGTTGAATTTTTTTGTTGTTTAGTTTTCAAAGTTGCTATTGCTTAGCTTTCATATTTTTGGAAAAGTTTACGGAGATACTTGAAACATGCTCATTGCGGAGCATAGGTAAATTTTTGCATCTTTAAAGTGTAAATTTGATATGCTTGTGACTTTCAAAATCGAAGGTTTGCGACCCATCCTTCAAACATGTCGTTTTGTAATCGGTTCAAAGTTTTAGTCATGCAAGTTGTATAACTAGACAATATGCCCATTTTGTGGGGCCATCCCGATCCGATACAGTGCAGTGCCAACAGAAGGAAGCTATTATTGGCAGCAATCGATTGAGGATTACTTTGCAACATTGTCGCCAGGATCCGTGTTTCGCGTAACAGAATGAAGTTTAAATAAGCAGAAACTGCATCAAAAGTTTTGTTGTGGTGTACCTGCTCAGCTTAGTGGGAAGGTACAGCATCACAACAGGTTAAAAAGCAATGATTTAAATTGCCACAAGACAGACATACGACATAAATATTGTTCGCATGTCATGATGCTTTACTTCCAATGCGACCGCAATACACTCATGCAGAACCATTCTCAACAGAATGCTTGCCCTAATTAACATTGTTCAAATTAAGGTTTTCAATGAAGTATGGAAAATATTCATTACGATATTACGTTGTAAGCAAATTGTTTCTTTAGGTCAATAGATCGATCACTGCAATGTAACTCGCACGTGTCCTGGTTTTATCGAAAGCTCAATTTCATACGATTGCATTCACACAATCTCTTGGTATTTATTTATTCCATTTAGTTATGCCAAAGTGCACCTGAAGCTAAAGAAAACATTTCTCAAATTTAAAGATTTTGTACTGTTTCATCTGAAATTATGATATAAGGAACACAGACTGTGCTCGTTAGTTTTGTCTAGAAATAGTTCTTTTTTATTACTTTTCTTTTTAGTATTCAATGCATTACCTGTTTCATTGTAGATTGTGAGTTTGTGTCATCACGGCATAGGTTTTTACATGTTTGATTAGCCACAATTAAGTTGTTTTTCAATACACACATACTGACAATTTTGTTCGGACCTTTGAGCCACTACAGTGGCTTTCAAGGTACTCAAAGGGGGCGAATTTCGGCCAGTTCTTTGCATTATATTGTCACCACTGAATTGTGATTGAGATGTGCTTACATCAACAATGAAAAATCTGTTTTATGATGGTCTACTTGAAGTAAGTACTCTCCACACGAGAAGTAAGCAAGGAATCGATCAGTCAATTTTTGAACAGGAAATCGATTTCACGTAAAACTACGCATCCTCAGTCCTAAAAGCTTATTCAAATAGAATCTATTTGAAGTTGGTGTTTTAGGCATACGCGAATAGTTCTTTAACAGCAAAAGTTGTCCAGCTTGGATTTAATTAAGCAAAACTGCCAAGCAACATGCAACTGTAGATTTTATAACTGTGCGGAGTTATAGGTGGAGAGTGGAGTCGATCTTTAACATTTCCATGATTGGCCGAAAGAAAACTTTTTGGGGTCAGAACGGATGCGGAGTCAAAAATGTAAGCCTCCGCCCACCTCTGGTTTCTACGCATTGACGAATTTGGACAGCAGCGTGACAGAGTCATAATTACGGCCATTTAAAGTCATATTTTTTTCTGTACTTTAGGGAGCTATGAAACGAATTTTAAAGCGAAGATCGCACCCCTACGAAGTCTATAACAGAAGTTATAAAGTCATAAAAAGTCAAATTTTCCATGTTAGGTCATAAGGTCATATTTTCAACCAATTTCAATAAGGAAACCATAAAAACAATCTCAAATTATCAGGTGAAACTACTATATCTCTAGGTCTAAACTGCATCCTGCAAATTGAACCCACTTGGGCACGCTGCGAATGTTGGCAAAGACGTAGGTGAACCAATTACCAAGTTACTAGGATGAAACGTAATGCACTGCCTAAAAATGTATGTTCTTGCTGCCCCAAAGAAATAAACCAATGTCCATGCATTTTTCAATTTGCTTCAAACCAAACTAAATGTTTTGCTCATCTTTCGAACCATTTATTTTAGTGGCGCTTCAACAAACCATGGGACTACCATCTCTTATGCCTATTTTCGCTGGTTATACTTCTTTGTATAGTAGTTGTATGTTCTAGCTCAGTCATATTTTTGTTTGGTCATATAAAGTCATGTTTTCTGAAAAATAAAGTCATATTATTAAGTTTTTAGGACATAGAAATGGTCCTCGTCATAACCAGTAAAAAATGGTGGTGGAACGATTTCAGAGGGAACACAAGTTTCTAAAATCCACCAAAAAGATTTAAGAAACATTGACTCGAGTTGCACAATTTTTGTAAATTTTAGGAAAAAAGTGCTTGGTTTGCTCCAACCTCCGGCCTCCGCACAGCATGCGCAATTGGTCTCGGAAATGAACCACGCCGCAGATGCGTGGGAAGAGATGTCTGCTTACATCAAGCAGAGTAAAACTACCTGATTGGACAGTCGTTTCCATTAACAACGATTTGCACAGTATAGGATGATACGTTGACGACAACTCCTCCGCTAGTTTCAGACAGTCTCACTTCAAAGACTTCGTCATCTTCCGGAATCTGGCAGCAACATTGCATCGCATAAATTTAAAACTNCAAAGGCAGTTCTTTGCATGCATGTTTTGCGTGGNAGTGTGTGCGTTTCTAGGCCGNAAAAAGTGTGAATGTTTCGGTTTGAAAAAAATATTCTACGCACAAGCAAAAACATNTTGCTGTTTCCGAAATTGCACAGTAACCGGGCATGTCAAACTAGCCACAAAAACAAAGTTTTGACGTAATGTCGATACAAAACGTAGTAAAAACAAATCGAGCAAATAAGTCAAAAAGTTTCATTTGATGGGATGATATAAACCAGTGGAACAATTTGGTACATATTTAATGCTACAATGCAGTTAGTTTCGCAAAAGTTGGGAAATGTTGTTCTTTGCTACAAATATGGCAATAGATATAGTCAGTGCCGTAGCAGCCCAACTCTCCCCCCGATATGCTTACATGGCCCCCCTAATGGTGATTTCCGAAAATAAATTCGACGTTATGGCACATTTCAAGGCGGAATGGCCTTGACAATAAAATATCCTAAATTTTTTTCTTATTTCACTATTCTTTTAGTTCCACTTGCAGGCACAATTTTGGCAGAACCTTCGCCAAAAAGTCTTCAGTTGGGAGGCTTCATGTTTGTGCAAGAGGGCTAGATATTCTGAAATTTTATATTTAATTCACAACACATTTGTGCGAATTAATTATATAATTATGAAATATTTTCCCGCAAGTACCAATAACAGGCTCGTAGTTTGCAGCTTAAAATTTTTGAATTGGCTTAACAAAAGGGATTGGGTCTTAATCACTGTCATTTGATAGCGGCGGTTATTCAAAGATGTTGTAATGAAATGCAAATATTTAAAAACGTTTGCAGGAAATCAGAATCAAGCTTTTCATTCAGTTGTGAAAACGCTGTTGCCTCAGGGGCGAACTTTAGACCGGTCAAAGCAGTGAGCCGCGATGAACGTTTTCTTTCATTAGCGCTGACTGATAAACTTTAACATGAGCTTAAGTGAATTTTGGTTAAAAAGCATGCGCATCGTGCTTTTAACTGGTCTAAATGCGCATGCACAAACCTTTCTGATGCCTAGAGTTGTTGATCACCTGGTGCATGGCACATGTTTCGATTGATAACATTTGTATCTCAGATAGGCTATAAATGTTGACAAATATAGACTAAGGTCTACGTGGACGCAACATGGTTAACATCCATAATCCACTAACTGCACTACTCTGTTTTGTGACAAGCTTAGCAGTGATTGCTAAATAAACTCTTCAAACTACACTCCATCTGACTGTCTGAACAGCAGGCTGCTTGGTCGTAAGCACCAAAGATATCTTGCTTCTATGCAGCCCAAAATATGAGAAGACTACTTGGACTAGCCGCAATACATTTTTTCACAACAATCATTACACAAAATAAGTTGATCAAGTGGAAATCTGACTTCTGGACGTATACAACTAGGCAATAGGCATGTAGGCTAACTTCCAGTGTTGCCACTCTGTTATGAAGAAAAAGCCCAGAATTTACCTTGAAAAAACCCCAGACATACAAAATGTTAAAAAAGTCAAAACCAAACTTGAAATGTACGCTAGCGGTACTTCTACGTAAAAATTAAGGAAATATGCATTATTTGCATCACAGTTCAAGACTATTTTTAAGCATACTGACAATTTACAAGTAAGCTAGCAGCAAATCAAATGTATGAAGTAACATAAAAAGTTAGATCTTTTCTGAAAAACGTTTAATGTTTTCTTTTACTTTCACTTAAATGCGCAAATGAAACATGTACATGATACATTCACGGTCTTACAGTTTTATTTTCACCCTAATCTTTGCAATATTTGGCTACTAATTTAACATTCAAAACTATAAATTTATACCTATCACAATGCGCCTGTAAAACAATGAACAGATTTTCAACCACACCACAGCATCTTCATTCATAACAAAAAAAGCATTCCAAAATCACGCACAAGCAGCCCTTGACATATCAGCGATAGATCAAGAGTGCTGAACTATGCCTAGTCAGTGCTTAATCTGTTGAACATTAGATTTCGAACAATTTGATTAAGTCTAGCCCCACTCAACTGTACTGGTTACTGACTCTGCACATTACGCCTGTGAAACTGCTGTATTCTTGAATGGCAAATACAGTAATACAACATACATTTCTAAAATTTGACCAGAGTCAAAAAAACCCAGATTTTCAATAAAAACTCCAGAACCCCAGATAAAATAGAAAAACCCCAGATCTAGTGAAAAAAACAGCCGTGGCAGCACTGCTAACTTCACGTTCAAAACTCCAAGCAATGAATGTCGACGCTTTATGCTCAAGAATTAAACATGTCTATTACCTCACAAACGTATCAGAAATAATCCGTTGATGTTATTCTAGGTAACAGCGGCAGGTACTGCTCCGTCCTTAAATTACAGGACAAAACAGAATACGGATCAAGGGCGTACGCAAGGGGGGGGGGGGNTTTGGGGTAAAAAAACCCTTGAACATGATATTTTGCAAAAATATTA
>JGI24022J15233_10008040_pt1 | contig 11724 bp, 4 predicted proteins | sample Ectturendosymbi2_FD_15233 | JGI IMG/M metagenome (IMG submission 15233)
GCCACTGGTGTTGAGTCCGCTGTGTGATAGATTCATGCCCCGCAAAAGACTCCATCAGTTCAATCGCCGATTGTGCAAATGGCCTTCGCGATTTGAGTCGAGGTCTTGTTTTCATGTGTAGTTATTATTGTAAAGTTATTATTGAAATGTTCCGTCAGCATGCACTTCAAGGCGAGTTGGCTTGGAGGGCAGTGGCATCTTGTCTGACTAAAGCTGGGCAATGCTTGGCAAGTATTGCGTTGACATTGGTTTTTGGCATCCAGTAATTTTCCGTAAAGCAGAATTTATAGCCACATCAACCTCCTTTGTATTCCTGCTTCTTGACCATGCTGCAGAGCAGTGTTCAGCAGTGGGGTATACTAGACCCAGGCTACTGTTCCTGAACATGCTCACGGAGGCACCCTGTGACTGCCAGCGGTTTAACAGCATGCAGCATGACAAAACTTTTTGTCACACAGTTGTAAGATGTAGCTTGAAGGTGAGTGATCAGTCAAGTTTCACTCCAAGAGACGTTGGGTTTGGTTGAAATGCGGTGGTTTTTCCATCCACTATAATGTTTAGTCATCGTCCCACGCCACATGTGTTAAGATGGTACAAGGCATATACAGTTTTTTTTTTGCTAAGGTGAAGCAGATTTTGATGGTAGTAGGTGTGAAGTGGTGATAGGTCCCTGTTCTCGATGTTTACCCAGTCTGGCCCAGCAAAGGCAAGAGCTAAGTCACCATCGTACGCCAGTTCGGTGGACAATGTCATCGGGATATTGCTAATATAGATGTTAAAAAGACAAGTTGCAAGAATTGACCCCTGTGGGACTCCATTCTTTAAGCGTCGTGCGCAACTTTCTTGTCCATCACTTGTTCAGAGGACAAATCTGCGGTTGGTTAGAGTCTCCATGATGACGACTACGAGTTGATTATTGGGTATTGTATGAAGTAGTTTCAGCTGCAGACCTTGGTGCCATACCATGTCATACGCAGCTGACAAATCAACAAGTGCAACACCAGTTCTCTGTTTAAGTTGGAAGCCGTCCTCTATGATGGAACATAGTTGGAGTACTTGGTCGATGGTTGACCTTCCGTGTGAAAACGAGCCTGAATGTCAGGTAGGCATTTTTCAATGTAAGACGTGATGCGACTGAGAATCACTTGTTCCAGGATTTTAAATTAGATACATAGCAAGGAAATCATCCAGTAGCTCTTGGGAACTTTAGCGTCCTTGCCAGGTTTCAGGATTGCTATGATATGGGCTTTTCTCCATATTTTTGGGAGGAGGTTGAGACGCATGCAGGTGGAAAAGAAAGCTGCTAGCCACTTCAAGTCGGAAGGTCCCAGGTTCTTGATAAATTCTTGGTGAATATTGTCCGGTTCAGGTGCTTTACCACACTTCATGTTATGTATGGCTTGCGTCATCTCCGTGTTGCTCACTTCTTTGCGTAAGTTGACATCAGTATGCGTGTAAACAGGTCTAAACTGTTTGGTTCCCTGTGAGGAGGTTTAAAAGAGACCAGGCCTTCTGGTTAGAATGGGTAAAGTTGATCTGTTCCACTGACTGAGTCTTCCCAGTGTTTCCTGCGTTTTTCATTGATGTACAAACACAGAGAATTTGCAATTGTGGTTGATCAGATGTTGCACATTTCTGATACTTTTCCAGTAGGTTTTGGCAGTGGTCATCCCAGCAAGGCGTATAATGACATCTGCATCCTCGAGGGACAGCTCATTCAGCTATATTGAGCAGCATTCAGCAGAATGTGTTGTACACTGCGCTTACGTCGTAGTTCTGTATCGGTGGGAGATGTGCAATGCCTACCTCGGTTAGCTTGGAGAAAAAGTTCTAATTGGCCAATCTGAAGTTCCAGCAGAAGACTGAATTTGATGGGAGGCTATAAAAGAGGTTGTGAGGTGCGATGATGAAGGCCTATGGGGTCATGCGGGGAAGGCTCAATAACATTCCTCATGGGCAATGGCTGGCCCACCCTTACATGAGCAAATGCAAGGTCAGTATTGCTGTTTGTGCTACACCTTGCAGAGCAAATATCACCTGCAAGCATTGCTTGCAAATTTTAGGGCTGAGGATGCATAGTGTTACATGAGATCGATTTCCTATTAAAAAATTTAATGATTAATTCCTTGTTTATCTCCCTTGTGGAAAGTACTTACTTGAATAAAGATATGTGCAGGTTCAATTAGTTGCAAAAAATGAAAGCAAACCTGGTCGGCTGCTTCCTTGAAAGCTTACGGCCAAACTAGGACTTTTAATCGTTGGTTTATTATATTGGCTCTGCTAATATTGGCATAATTTTTTCAGTCTTATTTTTTTTTGCTGAGGTATTTCGGTCATATGTTCTGTAAAGCGTTAAAACTTATCAAAACAGTATGTCTGAAAGCTCAACTGGTGTATGAAATAAAACGTAAAAACAGATAAAACGAATACTACCAATATTTCATTGATGGTGCAGTCAACTTCATCAGGGCGAGAACAAGAGTGACGAGTAATCTGCCTGTCAATTCAACCATTGAGCAGAGTGATGCCTTAGGTATAAACACTTGCAGCGCATAAACATTTGATCTGATATTTGACGCGGGATAGCAAAGGGAACAAGGAATGAGTGTGAATAAATNGTACTGAGAAAATTATTCAATACAATTAGAAGCACCGATAAAACTGACTTACTACGCAAAGAAAGATAACTACAGAGAAATCCTTCAAGCTAAAAAGCTCAGACGTTTCTGTTCCAAGATCATATGGTCAGCCAAAAATCCACAAAGAAGGATTGCGATTATGTCCGATCGTATCATTTATTGGCGTTTCTACTTACAATGTATCAAAAGAAATTGCACATTTTTTACAACCACTGGTAGGAAATCTGCTCACCATGCACCCAATTCAATCGAGTTTGCAGATGAAGTTAAAACCATGATTGTACAAGAAGACGAGGTAATGGTCTCATTTGATGTAGTCTCACTCTCCACGAAGATTCCGGTAGAATTAGCATTAGAGGTCACACAGCGCAGGCTCATGGATTTGACAGAGTTTGAAAATTATACGAATTGGTCAATCGAAAATGTTTGTCAAGGCCTTAAAATATGCTTAGAATCCACATTGTTACACTTTCGTGGTAAGAACTATAAACAAGGTTTTGGAACGGCTATGGGTTCACGTGTTTTGACAGTTGTTGCTAATATAGTAATGGAAGACATAGAATCTAGAGCTAGGAAAACATCCTTCTGTTCTCCTCGCTTGTGGAAACGTTATGTAGTTGATACCTTTGTTTTGATTGAGCAAAAACATTTGACAAATTTTGCTGACCATATTAACAAAGTTGAATCATCCATAAAGTTAACCATGGAGACAGAAACCAATGGTTCTATTCCATTCTTGGATGTATTAGTGAAGAAAGGAACGATGGGACAAATCAGCACATCAGTGTTCAGAAAAGCAACGCATACAGGCCGATACCTAAATTATCGGTCAGAACATCCGCTTCAACACAAGCGCTCTGTTGTAAACACACTGTTACATCGTGCTGATACCATCTGCAACGAGAAAAAAGACAGACAAGTGGAAATAGCAATTGTCAAGACATCTCTTATTGAAAATGGGTACCCTGAAAGCGTGATACGTTTCCCCAACAAACGTTACGAATCTAAGCAGAAGGAAGAAACATGAGGCTTAGCAGTATTACCATACTATCCTGGAGTGACTGAAAAATTAAAACCTTGTCTAAGTTCGCGTAATATCAAAGTGGTTTTGAAGCCCATTCGAAAAATTTGAGACTTTTAGGTTCAACCAAAGATCCAATAAACAAGAATCTAAGACAAGGAGTGATTTATTTGATTCCTTGTCACGATTGTCAAAAACATTATGTTGGAGAAACCAAATGATGGTTTGAAACTAGACAAAAAGAACATATAGCTCAGGGTTTCTCAAACTTTTGGTGTTAAGGAGCCCATGAAGAGATTGACCATAATTTTCGGAGCCCCACAATAAATTTATAAAATATAAGTAAACGAATAGCTCGCGGAGCCCCGAGGTTTCTCTCGCGGAGCCCTGGGGCTCCGTACGGAGCACTTTGAGAACCTATGATATAGCTGATGTAAAACACAAACGCTTCGACAAGAGTGCTTTAACACAACATGTGTTCAACCTAGGCCATTCCATGGATTGGCAACAGTCGAAGGTTTGGAATTTGAATGTGATTATCATAAACGCTGTTTCATAAAATCTTATTATATTAACACTGACTGTTTAAATATGATTGATAAATCTTCCGACATGTTCACGGATAGATATTGTTTCTTGTTAAACAAATGATAATGTTCATAATATTTCTCGTTTTAATATCTACCTAGTATTTCATGTCCCATTAATGGTTCACCGTTTCGTCGGTGCTTCTAATTGTAGTGATTAATTTTTTCAGTACCATTTATTCACGCTCATTCCTTGTTCCCTTTGCTATCCCGCTTCAAATATCAGATCCCATGATTACGCGCTGCAAGTGTTTATACCTAAGGCATCACTCCGCTCAAAGGTTGAATTGAAAGGCAGATTACTTGTCACTCTTGTTCTCGCCCTGATGAAGTTGACTGCACATCAACGAAATGTTGGCAGTATTCGTTTTTATGTTTTATTTCATTCACCAGCTGAGCTTTTAGACATATTGTGACTTAGCCTGGTGTGCTCGGAAATAGCAAGATTACCAAAACAGTATTCACTAGTCTACCTCTTCAGACATTATTACTGAATTGACTTAATTTTTTAAGGCCATTTCAAAAAAATTTGGTGTACAACTGAAAAGTGATAAAAACATGCGGTCTTCGCAAAAATCATATGTTTCATGTGTATTCATCTATAGTGGCTTTGTTTATTATCAGCATCACTTGTTATCTCCGCATGTATATTTTCTTTGTTTATAGTAGCACTTGTGGCTACAAACACACAGTGGGCACACTTCCAGAATCTTAATCTTTGCTATGATGCAATAGTCCCAGCTTTGAGCACCTTACACAACCTCAACTGTGATGAAATAGCCTCAACTTTGAATTAAGTTATAGTGCATAGCACTATAGGTATATTGCTGTTATTGGCTGTAAACTTTTTCTCTTGAAATGTCATACATTTATGTATGAAAACTAATAAAAGAGAAATAGCGGTTTAACAATTTAAGTCCTTGTTTGGGCTTCAATTAAAAAGTGTTTTATGAAACTGGCGTAAACAGGTTAGCTCTCAAAAACTTCCTGGTGTCCAGCCCGTTTTTTAGGAAAGCAACTTGGTACTGAATGGGCTGAAAGCAATATGTTTTAATGAAAGGAAAAATCTGCTGCTTTGGAGAAAGTAAAAAATTGTCTGCAAGTTCAACAAGGAGGATATGACCAATGTGACGAAACTAGCCAGAGAGACTGAGATTCCAAGATCAAATTTCAAGTCACTTATTACAAAATAGGACAAAACAATTCCTAATTTCAAGGCAGAATGTAACAGTGAAACAAAAAGAAAACATAACTGATGGGTCATTTGCATCAGTCAATGCTGTGGACAACCTTTTGTTGAAATGGTTTAGGTTTTCAACAGAATCAAACATCTTGAGCAAGTGGAGAATTTCTACTGTTAAAGTCCCAGGAATTGGCACGCCTTTGTCATTACCATGATCTTGAGATGCCAAATGTAAACTGTGTGAAGAGATAAAAGAGCAGGATCTATTATGCAAAAATTTACTTGTTGAAGCAGAACTTGTTGACCAAGATTAAGTGTGGACAAGTGTCAAAAACATCTTATCCCTACTTTCTCAAAACAGTTCAAAGCAATGAAACTGAACTTTTTTATAAGTGTTTGTCTGATAGGATTTATCTTTTAAAACTGAAAATGTGCCGAAAGTAAAACATATAAAGAAAGGTTGGCATAAGATGCCATTTGTTATTGGTAAGTAAGTGAATGCAAGATGATTCAAAATGTTAAGAAACTCACGTTGTTTTATGAACATAACTGCTAAGAAATACTGGGTTAGTTGATGAGAGTATGTGATGTAGAAAAATCGTCTTAGTTTATGATAACTACACAACCCATATCAATGTTAGTGGGCTCATGAATATGTTTACCATGTATTTTTGCCACCAAATACCACTACAAAACTCAACCAGTGGTGCTGGTATTATTTGCTGCTTCAAATTACATTATCGGAATCATTAACAAAATTTCTTTTATTTTGGTAAGAAGAAAAAACTTGGAGAATGATGTTCCAATGTTTCTTCACATGTGTTCTGCAAGAGTTTCATGTGTGCTGTCAATAGTTTGGATTATTTTGCTGCAAGATTTTTTTCATGTCTGCTGTGAATACTTTAAGCATATTTACTATATTAAGTGCGTGAAATTGTACTGCACGAAAGGTTTCAGATTTTTGTTGTTTGCTACACTGTCTTGGAGTCAATGAATCTTCTCAAGCAAGCTTAAAATTCAGTATCTGAAAAAACAATCAAGAAATGTTACAAAAAAGTCAAGTTGTCTCAATCTGAAGTTAGTGACAACTTAGAGGAAATTGAACAAAATCTTGATAAAGATACAGAAGAGATTTGGGAAAGACTACAAGGAGGGGACTGGTTCCAAAATGCGTGGTTTCACTGACTTCCAAAAGTGATGTGAAACTTCACCAAAAGCATCAAATTAGAGGAACTAAGAGCTAACTAGAAAAATAGCAAGATAAGAAGACGAAGATAATGAGGATGTCTCACAGTAGAAATTCAACTTCACATCTCCTATAAAAGCATTGGCATCAGCGAGGCAGCTAAATCAATACCTCGGGAACCATGATGACAACAAATAAATACAGACCACCTTGGTTAATTGCATATCATTTAAACACAGGATCTGCTTCATTTGCATAGGTTTCTGGAATCCCAAACCAAAACCATTCATATGTGAAGAAAATAGTCCAGTTAATCACATAGAACAAAAATTTCGCAGAGAAATGTTATTTGCATTATCTAGATTGTATCAATTAATTGCCTACCTATTTCACTTCAAAGAAGTACAGAGTGCGCTATGTACAGAGGAAAGCCACGGAGCCATGAGTTCAATTAAGCAACTGGGGATGGCCAGAAAACGACGTTACAACCTTTGCAGAAGGTGTTAAAATCAACATCACAGGTTCAACCTCTAGTGGTGAATTTGCAGATTCAACTGATTAGATGGCTGTTTTATTTACACAACAAAAGAGGTTCTAGGGGTCTCAAACACGCGGGCTGCATGTGGCCTCAGAGGGTGTTTTGTGCAGCCTGCGATGGTTTTTGAGAATTTTCAAGTAATTAACATTTACGTTATTTAGTTTATTCATAGGTGTTTCAAAGTGTTCGGCTAGCGAATGAATAAGTTCCTTTTAAACGAACATAGAGAAGGCTACAAATGATTTTCCTATAACTCATGATACCTTTTGCAGGAAATAAGATGTTAAAGCTGTTTCCAGTAAGGTTGAGGTACTGCCACTGTTGTGTCATCGTCATAATGCAGCCCTTGGGCAGTCCCAATGCGGGCTGCGCCCCTCAGTTTACTTTATAAGTCCTCATTTGGCCCTCAGTGCAATTTGAGTTTGAGACCCCTGTTCTATGTCCACTATGTAACTTTTGTTGATTTTTAATGTCACTATCTATTCTCAAGGAAAAGTGCAATACAACTATAAAACATAAATGTCTTCACAACTGCATTGCACAGTCCAAAGCAAGCAGAAGAATAACAGCTGCAAGTGTTGGCAATGTTCCACAACTGATACAGACTATTATTGCATCACAGACACAGTGCGGACCTTAAAGATACCATACAGTGCATGACTCTGCAAAGAACTTAAAAATTACGTTTCAGTTGATGACCATTGGTTTTCAAATCACTGCAAGATTCTGCAGTTTAAAGTATCAGGACCAAGGGATTTTTATAACATTTAGAAACACTGTTATATCCCACATTTCTGGAAATCTCTGTTTGGCATGGAGCTACTAGACATCAGCAGTGTGAGGTAGCAAGTTCGTGGACAGAAGTAATGTAAAGCGGCAAACTTGCAGATATTTCTGTGATACAGAAAATGGCATATTCCGGATAAACACATAAAAAATTTCGCAAATTGGCTATGCAATCAGCTGGATATGTCTGTACTACATTATCTAACACTGTTTTTTTCAATCATAGACATAAATTTTTTTGAAATGACCGCAAAAATTAAGTGATTTCGGTGAGAATGTTTAAAAATTTAGGCTAATCAACACTGTTATGACAAGTTTCAATTAAGCTCTGAGACAAATGATCAAAATGTCTCAGCAACAAAATGACCAAAACATCTCTGTGGAAAAAAAAACAGATCAACAAAAATCCATCAATAGATAGTAGATGAATACATTTGAAACACGAAGCAAATAAAAATTTATGACTTTCATCGGAAAGTGGTAAAGCAAATACTTGTACTAATGATTTCATTTCCATTTTTTGTGATATAGCTGGAAGAATATAATTACATAATGCACCACAGCAGCAACCAGATACATGGTTTATGATGTTTCTATGTCAGCAATAAGTGAATATTGGCATTTTTTCTACATCCCATAAGGTGCCAATACAGGTGAATTCTACTGTAGAACAATCTGGTATAGTAAAATGTGGAGCCTAAGGTACATTTTATTAAAAATAAGTGTTCTTGTTGTTTTTGCTGGTTCTGTTACACTAATCTTTGGGTTAGTTATACGCTGATAACAAACAGTGTTGCCAGATGTTTGTCACCTAAACCTGCTAAATTGTGTCATGAAAAACTGCTAGATCCTGCTAAAAACCATGTCACAGATTTTCAGCTAAAATCTAAAAATATTTTTGAGGTGAAATAAACTTGTAAAGCTATGTATCAATTTTTGGTCTTGCACTCACTATCAATGGACCGGACATTAGGCCCAAAACTCCCTGGCATAACTGACCACCTGGAAAAATCATATGTGTCATGGGACAAAATATGTACTGCCAATGTAGTCTTTTAAACTCAATAAGCACAGAAGCAATCATTTTAGGCTTCACCAAGCCATCCAGATGCTTGTTATTATGATGCAATTATCTTGAAGCATCTTTGCTACGTTATAATATAAACTCCAATGGTACTAATAGCAATGGTATATTTATGCATCCAAATGATTAAAGGCAGCTAGTTGTGCTTGGTGGTCTTTGTGTTGCCCAATATAAGTGTCAGAAAGAAGGTTAAAAAATTTTGATGAAGAAGGTGTAAAAGTTTTCATCTCTAAAAATCACTGGAGCAAATATTTGGCCAGGAATTTGGTACCTGCTGAACGGTTTTCAAAATGCTGCTAGAAAATCAGCTAACTGCTAGATTGAAAATTTTCCAGCTAACAGTGAGAAAAACTTGCTAGATTTGAGCAAATCAGCTAAACTGGCAACACTGACAAGAGGCAACTGCAGTTCCTTTGGGTCTTGTAAAGCCAAAAGTGTTGGTGCTTGAAGATTTCTGAAAATCCTTTACAAAAGCAATAAATAATGTGAGAAGATCAAAGCAACAGCCCTATGCTGAAAAACTTTGATTTTGAAAAACAATGGGATTTAACTACACCAACTATGCGAAATATAGAAAATTTGGCAATGCGTTTGTATGAAAGGAAGTTTCAAGATGCTTGTTTTATACTCCATTTGTAGTGGCATGCTGGCATCCATCGTTGCATATTGTGTTTTCATGAGCCAACAGCTGCATTTGTAGTGAATCATGCAATGGTGGTATGCTCTTGACAGCATTACACAATACATTAATCTTTTTCTATCCATTCATACATAGCATGTAGTTGGAAAGGCTGCAAGTACTGTTTTCAAGTCTTTTTGACTCATCTGGTGATTGCATCAAGCCAGCTTGAAAGGTGTGTTCAACCCACCAAACCTCTCAGCCACCTAAAGATTTGTACATTAGAACTCGTCTAATTTGTCGTCGTTTAATTCGTCAATTCACTTAATTTGTCACTTTTTCGTCGGTCCCGGCAGAATCCCTATCTTTTGTGTACATTTCTGTTAGTCTACTTCATCAATTTTCTCAATTCATCACCTCTTTCTACCCCTAAAAAGCATTTTGTGCAGCTAATACGTCATTTGCAGTTTCGCTAAGGATGTTTGAGCAGGTAGTACATGTGGGAATTCAAACAAATTAAGGATCTTTATCTGAGAATTGTTGCACCTCGCAATTTGTTTATCAAATTTACACATGAAGTGCAAAGCGTGACCCGACTCCCCATTGAGAGAACGCAGAAAAATTTATTAAAGATTAAAAGGTGCTTGATTAAATGGAGGAGTCCAGATAGAGTAATGAATTGTTGTATTCAACCATAACATTGCATACACTTGTATTTTACTGCAAATAAGAGCACTATGTATGTACACGAGTTACTATGACAAAGTATATGAGCTTCTATGATAGAGTTTTCACCTGTTTGCATAATTTGTCACTTCGCCTAATTCGTCACTTTCTTCTAATCCCCTTGAGGTGACGAATTACGCAAATTCTACTGTAATACAGATAATTCAGCTAAAAGTTTTTGCAGGAACTCATTTTAATTGCTCATTGCCAAACATTTCAAAACGTCAAAGAAAGTGTGGGAAAAACACTCCACTTCTTAAAGGTGCAATACAGCAGTTTTTTTACGGTGTTTTAGGGACCCGATTCATGTCCCTAGAATTGAAAATCGGGTCCCAAGAATCATAGAATCGGGTCTCTAGAATCAGAGAAATCGAGTCCATACCAGGTACCTAACATTTTCCTTAAAACAAACCCTGCACTAGAGTGAAAAAAATTGCCTGATAAAGTGTTAGCTGGTCATAAAAGTATCTTGTAGTTTAACTAAGCTTGGTTATTGCTCTAGTACTTTATTCACAACTTTTAGAATATGCATTGTGTTTATCAAAATTGAGCAAAAAAACAGGGTTATAGTCACGCAAAGGTTTTCATATCAGGAGATGAGTGAAAGAAAAAAATTAATATTAAATTGTGATTTGTGTTTCATTTTAAAAGACAGTAAATGCTAATTGTTTTATACAAAGAACGCTGATTTTTTGTTGAAACAAGTGTGGTAGAAGTTGTATCATTTAACAAGATGTTTAAGATCAATAGTAAAATCTGTTCACCTTGTGTTTCTGAAGTATGCACTTACGTTGCATAATAAACTTTTTTATGCTGGTCATTTGACATAGTCTAATTTCTAGATATTGGTTGCCATAGCCAAGATCTATAACATATTTTTGAGGTTATATAAGTGCATTTTAAAGTTAATGCATTTTGTATAAACCAACATTTTCATTTTTATCTATGCTTATGTTTTCAGCATTTAACTTACGACTATGTAGACTTGCCATCAGGGTTAGAATTTTAACTCCTAAGCTTTAGTAAGGTCAGATATCTAAGTCATGGAAAAGGTTACTCAAAGCTCGAGCAACTAATAATTTTGCTCATGATTGTTATCTCTACAGCAGTAGTTTTGTTATAGTAGTGCAAATGTATTTAGCTGTGTTGTGCCACTGAGAACATCCAAACAGGATTTACAGCAGTTAATGGCTATTTCTAATGAAACTATACACGGACACAAGTCTGAGGTATGATGGTTACCGACTGTTTTATATGTTAACACTTTTAGAGCCGCCTGGTTTCGGCGATTTTCGCAAAAAAAACAGCAGTTTTCGGTTGCCTTACCAACGCCCTAGCTCCTCCGCCCATTGCGC
>JGI24022J15233_10008041_pt1 | contig 11724 bp, 9 predicted proteins | sample Ectturendosymbi2_FD_15233 | JGI IMG/M metagenome (IMG submission 15233)
CCCTCCACTAAAAATTGCCCCGGGCCCCCCTACCCTTTAATCCGGCTCTGGTTGCATTAAAAGAACAACATCGCTGACAGAGGTGGGCATTGGCGAGGTACTAAAGTAGAGAGCTGATATTTTAGCAGCGATAGTGGTAGCGTCGCTCTTTTTTGAAAGAAATAATGAATGCGGTAGTGAACTATCACCATTTTACCGCTACCGCTATTCGCTACTTTGGCGAGAGTGTTGGCCAAAGGCAAAAGTCCGCAAGAGCTCTTCCGTCCGCACACATTGGTGGTAACTGCTCTTCTCACTGTTTTGCTCTGATTTTAGATGATTTCTTTGCGGTAAGCTAGCACCATCAGAAAAGATTTAGCTCCAGTTCCTGGGCCTGATCGATCGTTTCCACGTTTATTTCCGAAAAAGTCAACATCAGCGACAAAACAGTTGGGACTTGGAAATATAGGCTACTGCTACCGATAAAGCTACATATAAGTGAGTTGAACGTTTGAAATAAATACAGAATCGGATTCAACATTTCGCTAAATGTGTAACTAGGCTTTGCGAAGTATGTGTCAATATGACAGTTTTGTTGCTTGGTTCGACTCATAGGCGTAGCCAGGGGCGGACAAATGGGCCATATCCCCAAATTTCTAGCATATCTTGTCGTTTTGTGCCGTGTCCCAAACCAATACACTGTTGCTCGCTTAAATTCAAAATATTTGGCCACTCCCTAAATTTTGTGCTGCTTACGCTATTGGTTCGATTTCAGTATATATGGCTGTGTGCATAACTTGAAGTAAGTTTATGATTCTGTCTTCAACAGCCTTTCAGTTTTTGCAAAGTGCTTTCACATCTATTGCCACAACACGTTAGGTAAAAATGCTGTTTGAATCAAGTAGTCGTATTTCATTTTCTTCAAACCAGCACGAAAAATTTTTGTAACTTAGCTAGCTAATGAAATGTTGCGTTTTGCCACATCAAACGTTATTTTTATAGGCACCACAACCTGTTTTTCACATTGGAATTAATTTGGGAAAACGCTATCTTTGTAACTGTTCTTGCAGCGGTCTTTACTTTGAGTTTTGTGGCTTGGATTGGAGGCCTATTAACGAAACCTGAAACAACCACATAATTAGCTTTGACGAAAATGTTGTTTCAACTACGTTCAAGCCTGACACAGCCCTACCAAACGTCAAGTAGTTGTTTTTTTATCGTTGCACTTGCGTTGAAATTTTATTTTGCCTCCATGTGAAATTTTATTTGCCTCCAAGCCGCAAATAAGATTTCGGTTTTTGCATGTGACCGTTGCCTGAATGTAACACCAAGCTTTGGATGCTACAACTTCGCATAAGAAAAGGAACTGTTTTTTTACCGCTTGGCTGTGGTTTTTCTTCAGTTGTTAAAAAAATTATGTGTGGTTTGTAGTATTTTTTGCAGATTTTGCTGCAAACGCTTTTTCAGATATTACGAGAAAGTACGCATAAGGATTGAATGTACCAATAGAGAAACATAGCTTTTATAAAGGAATCTAAGAAGACTTGTGATAGGAGATTCTACATGAATAAGAATTAGAATCGAGAATGCGTACTAGTGGTATGTGAAACCAATTTCCTATAAAAATAATTTGCTCGATTGATTCGCCTGTTTGTCACCTTTGTGGAGACTAGTTACTTGAATACAGATAAGTGCTGGTTTGAATCACTGCACACAGATAAAAGTAGAGCCCGTTCGGCTGGTTCCTCGAAAGATCTTGCAGCAAACCGAGAACATTTGCTTTTTCATGATAGGAGGGTTATTTATGCGGATCGCTTAATGCGCAACTTTAAAGCTAAAGCATTTGACATTTGGGGTGCACTTTCAAAGGCTGCAATGTTACGAAAACGGTGATTGCTCAATTTGGTCAATATCTAAGTAACCATTCTTGGCACGCAGGCTATACACACAATGTTCTACACAAAGTTGCTATTGCGGATGAATTGAACCATGCAAAAACGAGGAGCTCAGCTTACAATACATGTAGTCAATGATTTGTTTAGGGGGTTCTCATATGAAACATAGATCAACGTCACCTTGTTTGAAAAATGTAAAATGATGAATAAAAATTTCGGAGGCGGCTTCAATTGCCCGGTTTGCCCCCACCCTGGCTGTGGGCCTGATTTAACTTCCATGCACATAAAACCCTGTTAAATGTAATTTTGATATTTTTGTTGCTTGGCCGCTCTCTTGAGTTCTATATTCGACTCCAGCGACAAACCAGAAATGAGTCGAATATACAACTCACAAGAATGGTCATGCAGTAAAAGATCAAACCTGTTTTTCAGAACGTTTTAGTTGCGTGTAAGGTGAATCAGGAACGCAACCACAGTGGAAGTAAACCGGGCAATTGAAACGGCCTTCGAAATTTTCGTGCATCATTGCAGCAAAGGTTTTGCAAAGATTAGGTTGCTCACGATTGACACTGCTTAGTCATACTTGTGTTTTTTAATCAACGTTGCTGTGCAGATCAGCTTTTGTTCAGCGAAAACCTTGGTTTGTCACGGGTGGAAAATTTTTGTTGCTGGGCTTGTGACCTATGCAAGTACCAAGTACCTACGAAAAATACAAATGGTAATGAAAACAGACAACGTTAATGTTAACTGGAGTAATAATATTGCCATTCACGGTTCTCAAACACAACATTTCTTTCACCAAACTAAAGTCGTTACATTGGAAAAAAGGTATTATAAAGTTAATTTAAGTTTAGTGAGTACAATCCGACTCACTAAGCTCAAAGTAAAGACCACAGCGACCACGCTTCAAATTTAATTACAATCTGAAAAGCACGCTGTGATGCCTATAAGAAAAATAACGCATGATGTTGCAAAAAAGCGACATTTCATTGCCAAGGTAAGTTGCAAGAGTTTCGTGCTGGTTTGAAAGAAATGAAATACGGCTCCGTAGATTTTAATTAGAAGTTTTGCCTACGTGTTGAAAGCACTTAGCAAAAAACAAACGACCTTTGAAGACACAATCGCTCCTGATGCAAAACAGTTTCACGGAGTAGGCTACAGACAGCAAGAAATTTCGCTTATGCGAATTGTGAGCCGTACTATACCGTTGCTAAGAGACATTTGATTTTTCTGCACAATCGTAAATGGTTCTGCAAAAACAATCGGTGACTTGGTGTTTTTGCATGTCTTGTGAGAGACATTAGTTGAAAGAGCGTTGAAACGACGACTAACGTGCCTAACGCAAAATGTCTACTCAGGCATTAAAATGTTTGAGTAATGCAAACAGCTTTTGAAATCAGTGTGAAGTTCTTTCGGCTGTAAAGCAAATTCACAGCCCAACGAAAAAAACTACTAACCGATTTAGGCGAAGTGCTATGCCAGTACATTCGACAGATGCTTTTAGGCCATGCCACAGAATTTGTGGTTACAGAGATAATGGAGTTTCTGTTAGCATGCTCAGTTTTACTTTGGAGAAAGTAGCGAGTTGTGTTCCAGTTGTTGAACAAGTCATAATGAAACGCAGGAAAGGCAAAGAGATGGACTTTACGGCATACGAGAGGCTTAGACGCGCAGTTTCTTAAGTTTTTACACGCCTTAGAACATCAACTAAACGCTGGAATGATATTCACTACGTTGTTTTAGCTTTACGATAAGAAATTGGAGCAAATAGTTTTGAAAACGGCTTGAAATTAGGCCTGACTTCAATACTGCCCTACGATTTAATTTTAAAGCATGTAGTAATACACAGTGTTTCAGCAAATCTTAAACTATGGCCACTTGCACTCAAATCTCTGAAGTTATTTCACGCAAATGGTAATCGATCGTTGCATCGTTTTATTAGGAGTGTCGTCAAATAAATGTGCTAGGTTTTTCCAGGAATAACCCATTGCCTGCCCACAGTGAAAAGGCACTCTTTTTGCCTAGTGCGGATGTGTGATATGATTACCTATGGCTGGTTCTGTTCTCGATATATTAAGTCGATGCGACTGCGACAACTGCAGTGAGTAAAACGTTAACTTTAAGATCACCAGCTCGATGCGAAACAAACGTGCTTTTGCACTGGATGACTGTGAAGGGAATGTTATGCCTGTGAAGCAAAGGCAGTCTGCAGTGGATGAGCAAACAACGAACTTAATGTTGTTACTCGCGTCGGCGCTGGTATGTTCATCTAACTTTAAAAATACCAGTGCGTCATCAGTCATTCATCCCACAGGATGTGACTGCAGTATCGCAATATACAGAAGTCTCACAACTGATTCGTAGAAAGAGAGATGTCATTCGCAGTAACAGCCCGCGCTGCCCTGGAAAACGTGATGCTGTTTAGTCTTTATAAAACCTTTGGAGGAGTTACAGCACCCCCACGAATCACAGTCACGAGCCGCCACTGGTCTATGTCAAGTTTCTTTTATATGTGCATACGCTATAAAATGAACATTTCCTATATCACAACTGTTCAAAGATCATTATTTTTAGATCATGAATTTTTAAAAATGAGCATCTGACAAAATTGGCAGCGTTTTTTCAAAAAAAAAACGTCACAACAATAGGCTTTTCAAAATAATGCCCGCATCAGTAAAACAACACCAACAAAGAATTTGAAATGTAGCAAAAGGGACTGTAGCGAATGGCGGTAGCGATAACTCGCCACTATTTTTATTCAGCAGCGGGAGTGGTAGCGCCGCTATCAAATTTACCCAACAGCGACGGCGAGAGCACCGCATTTTACAGTATAAAGTAGCGGTTGCCCAACTCTGAATTCGCAGATCAACCCGCAGAAAAGTTTAGGTGAACAGAAGGACTGGGTTCGCATTTACTGGGAATTGGGACACATGTAACTAAATGGATCAGAAGCGAAAACAAACTTTGTTTACACGTGACTTACGAAGCGCAGATGGGACGTAGTTTTATTGCAAAACAGGGAAGAAACTTCAGCTAAGATTGTGTTAGTCGAATTCACCTAAATTTTCAAAAAGCACCAATACACACAGAAGAGTGCAATATTAGAAAAACGACAGTCTCGAGAAATAAAAAAGGCTTGAGTGCAAATGTCAAACTCTCAAGAAAAAAATATTTTCAATCACATCTGAGCCAATGCACCTGCAATGCTAATTGCTGAATTAATCGTGCGTGGTGCACTTTTTAGCACCTTGCCAAATCAGAAAAAGTATTTGTTTAAATTCCTTTTTCTCATGAGCACGTTTATTCCTAAATGGTCAGGTCGTTCAATTACCATTGACGCTTGGTGTGCTCGGTGAACGACTGGATTGGCATTTCTCAAGTTGCGTCTTCAACTTCATCATCGTTCCACTCAAATCTTTTTCGAACACATTATTATCGCGTATGTTGACCAAGCTGGAAATTTAGCATTTACAAAAAAGGTTAGTTTTTCAAGAAAACAAACGTTTGCAGTGGTGAACATGCACAAAACACGAAATGTTTTCAGTAAACCATGTTCAATTTAAACAACGTTAGTTTTAAGCGCAATTAAAGATAAGGATGGTTTGCAACCAGTTTTAGACCAACCGACCAAATGTTTCGCTGAATGAAATTAAGACAACCATAAAAGCATGGAAGAACCATTTGCATCAAACGGTTCTAGGACAACTGCCAACTAGACAATCGGAGAATTGCCAACACAAAACTGCCAACCGGACAATTTCCAACTGGACACTTGCCTAATAGGATAATTTCCAACTAGCACAAACACCCACTGGAACAACTATCAACCGCACAATTACTCTTGCCCTGAAAAAAATGTCATACAGATTTTTTCACTGAGCAATTACGATAGATTGAAAAAAACATACCAATTAGTATAAGTTTCTGGTACGGACAAATTCAAAAACGTATGTTTTTAAAAACAGATATGCTGTTTGAATATTTGTCTTCCATTTCCAGCTCTAACTGCTATAAACCTGTAATTATTAGGAACTTCCGCGAAAGCCTTAAGAAGCCTAGGTCACGATCCTGGTAAGACATACAACAAAAATACGTGCAGTTTTGGCTTTGACATACACGAGAAAGGTGAGGTGTACTGTATAGGGAAACTATTTACAACTGCGTTTCACAGAAGTTGTTCTCCGGTGGGCAATTGTCCCGTTGACAGTTGTCCATTTAGCGATTGTCCTGATACCACTTCAAACCAGTTGCGTGCGAATATGAACTCACGCACCAGGACTTAATCTACTGAATTGCGCCTTACCCAATCATGTCAACAATATGCAGCAACCGAGAATATTGCTTTTGAAGTTGATCACTGGCTAATGAGACTTTGTACAGTTCGAGTTGGATTTCCCTTCTTACAGATCTAAGCAAACGACAGTTCACTTTAATTGCAACGTAGGAAATAGAGTCCTGTGCGGATTGAAATTGTTGTCCGTTTTCGCCCCGCACCCTCAAAATTTAAACCCTCCACGCACCTGCAGGAGTTTGATAAATCTTGCTGGCTCCCGCTTCGCAGACTTTTAACCTGCACACGCCCCACGCTCAATCCAAACCTGCGCCCTCCCCACAGGCACTGTTTCCGTCCTAAAACCTACACCTGCCACTGTGTGGCTGAAAAACATTAAAAAACTGCAACATCACTAGTGGCGAGTTATTCAGTGGTTCATTTCAAAGCCAAACAAAAGCTTTTAATAAGCACTGCAGACCTAATATAAAAATGGGAAACCTTTTCGTCAACCTGGAGCCCTTCTTTGTAAGTTGTAAGAGCAGTGTGGGAAAATAATATGTGGTTCACTGACGTATGCTTCAAGTTTGCTCTTCTGCTATTCACGACATGCCCAGCCATATTGAACACTCATTCAAGCAGCGCAAGTTGCCATTACGCAGAACGGAGTTCTTGCAAGATCACTGAGATCTGGAAGCTCCAACGTGTGGTCTCGCCACCACTGGAGAATGTCGCTACACCCTTGCACCAGTCCCGTTGCCACGGGGGAGCTCTGGCGGGCTTAGACCTCCCAAACAAAGCTCCAAGCCGCCCCAAATGGAAATATGAATCACTATAAACAAATAGAGTTTTTGCGTTCAAGCCCCGCTGCACAAACATTCAAGATCCCCTGCACAAATGCAAAACACCACTATTGAAAACTTTCTGGCGGCGGTTCTGCCTTGCACCACACGCTCTCTGCAGCAATGAATTTGTTGCTCGTGTCACTTTCACATGCGTTGGGTCAACATTATATTTTCGTACCAAAAACTTTGTTATCCCGCGCCAGGCTCGCCCACAGTAAGTTCAACCCTCATCCACCCCGTACCGCATGCATAGCTCTGCGGGTTTCCGTACCCGCCCCGCAAATGCAGGTACCAGCAACCCCCCGCGGGTTAACCCGCCCCACGCTGGACTACAGCATGATAGGGAAGATGTTTCGAAATCAAACATAGACGCAATTATATCAACTAAAAGCTGGTAAAACATGTCACAAAACTAATGCACGAATTCGTGTGCGACCACAAGATATCGTATTTTATTGCACACTCTTACATTGAATCTTGGCTTCTATAAAAATAAACCGCAGTGCCACACCAAACGAAGACCGCAGTTAACAGAAGCAGCTCCAGGTGTCTCTTCATCTTGCAAAACTCAACTGCAGCTTCAAAGGATTGTCTTTACATGGTACGCTACTTCACAACCGCTGCAGATGCTGATGGAAATACAGAAAGGCAGATGTATAGCATTAGCAGATTTACAACTGCGTTTATTCCCACTTCCACTTAAAAAGTGTCTTCTGAAATTTGACCATTGTCTCATATTACTCAGCTATAATAAGCAGAAACCATAACAATGACATAACCAGACCTTGTTCTCAGTAAGTTTGAAAAACAACTTGGGCCGAGCCGGATTCAACTAATGCGAGGCCCTAGGTTAATCCACTTGTGAGGCCCCCACCCACTGTTATGAGGAAAAAACGGAAAAGCGTTATTCAATTTGCGCAAAGCCGAAAATGATGATGTTGATGCTCTAAAAGTGCGGTCAATAAACAATTTGTAAATCCTACTAGAGTGCTCCACGATCACGGTGCTTGTTGCTTTCGACGCAAAAGCGTTCAATGATAGAGAATTGTTGAAATCGTGCTGGGCTGTAGGGAGCAGGATTATTCCTTCTTGCAGGCAAATCAACCGAAAACCCCACGGTTAAATATTTGACATAATACATGTTTTTTTTATAAGTTTAACATCTGATTTTGCTTATATCTGCTCAAAAGAAAACACAAACACACTGCACATATGTGTGGCGACATAAAGACGTTGAAGCACAACGCGAAGATCACGTTGCAACTCCCTTAATACTGCTGTAAAAATCTCACACACACGAGCAAAACACGTCAAGTAAAAACGCAAAGAAATGGTTACGAGTGCTAGGTTCACGATTCGAATGTTTGTTACTTTTTCAGATTGCAAAGAATCGAACGCAACGACGCCGTCGCACAAAGAGTGTGAGGTTCAAACTAGAACCGTCATCAGAAAGTCTTCAATAGGAGGGCTTTACATTTGCGCAGGGGGACTTGACATTCTGAAAAATTGATAAAATCAAATCTGCACTAATTTATGATGTTTCATATTTCAGTTTAGAGGGACTGAGCCCACCAGTGCTCCACCGTGACGACGGGACTGGTTCAACATCCTTTATACTGTCATTCTCAAAATACGTATTAAGAAATCAGAAGCTACATCATAGAATCAAGTAGGGCTGAACAAAGCACATTAAACAATTAAAAAGGTTTTGTTCTGGCCTTCTTCATGAAAAATCATCTGGGAATTCACCCAAAATTGTTTACCTACATTTGCACGTTGCCACTTTTAATGCGCACCGAATGCTTATAGTGTGGACAACCTCTCCTGAAACATTATGGCCCTTCAATTCTTTTGAATCTTGAAAAAAACTTCCTCCTAAGCAGTTAGTGACCATCAAATTCAGGAAGGGCCCGCGTGGTTGGATAAACTAAGAATCACTAAGGCATCAGACCCAAATATGCTTAAATCATTTTTTCCTGTTTCCCCTTGTTTGTCTCCGTAGGGAAGAGTTGTGGTTGCCAGTTGGCAAAGTGACTTTTGCTTGCGATTCAATCTCATCAAGATCTTTTCTGACTTGCTTAGCATGGGAGCATTGCAAACTTGCGCAAGTGCTCAATAACAATCTGATTTCTGAATGATTTTGTTAAAGAAAATTAAAATGGAAAAAATCACATCTAAAAATACTGAACGCGCTTTACGTAACAGAAACGCTAACAAAACCACAGTATTGCTCAGAAGCAACCATTTTTTTATTGTAGGATAATGCTGCTATCCCTACACATAGCGCTTATCGGTAGCACAACCTTAAGCTTCATCCAGTTCACAAAGGTTATAGGCTATATGAATAAGTGTGATTTGATAAAAGTGTGCTTTTCTGTAAATAACGGCCGTGGAAACGCGAAGCACATCTTCTGCTGTGGCCACCAAGCAAGATGTGAATGAGTTGGTAGGGAAACTGAACAATGTGATGGAAACTCTTGCCAAGAGCAGCAGTGCTCTTACCGAACTCATTCTGGAAATGAGAGAGCTTCGTAAAAGCCAGCAGTTTTTGTCGGAGCAGTACGAAGATATGAAGCGTACACTTAAATCTTCTACGGAAGAGGTAAAGGCTCTCCGCTCTGAAAACCAGGACCTGAAGGGCCGTGTTCAAAAACTTGAGGATGCCTCCTGTCAGACCCAAGAAGCCTTGAACGATCTTGAGCAGTATGGGCGACGGGAGTGCCTTGAATTTCAAGATCTGGCCTGGTCTGAAAATGAGAGCACTGATAAGCTCATTACCAGTGTCTCAAAGCTTATAGAGGTGGACCATTCTGTGGAAGATATAAGTGTTTCACATAGACTCTCTATGAAGTCTGACAGCAATCCGCGACCTACTATCATCGCAAGATTGTGTTCGAGACCAATCTGAGATGAGATCTATAGCCATCGACACCGGCTAAAGGAATGCAACAAAATTCATCCACAGGAGCGTATCTATATTAATGAGAGTCTCACCAGGATAAACCGCCAACGCTTCAACAAATGCTTTTTGTACAGGAAAAGCAATAACTTCAAATACGTCTGGACAAGGAATGGAACCACCTATCTACCATGGAATGAGAACAACAACACCACTGCCATAACAAAAGAGACTGACTTGGTAAGATATAAAATCATTTATCATTGGATAGTTGCAGCAATTATCTCTGTTTGAACTTATATAACATGATAAAATGGATTTGGTAGATTCTTGTAGAAAATCCAGTAGACGTTTTAGTTCTGCCGTTCCTGCAATCTTCTGCGATATATGCAAAAGATGGCTACAATTAAAATGTTCAAACGTGACTGATTCTCAGTTTTCTGTTTTGTCTTCAAGTAGCACGCCTTCCGTTTGCCATATGTACATTTCAGACTCCTTGCCTGTTAGTTTAGACTGTGATCATAGTATATCAGATGTTACCTATAGCTCCTTGCCATTACTTTCTGAATCAAGTGACTCTGAGTGTAAGTATTATGACCTTCATGTAGTCAACTCTCTCTTGACTAGTAAAACAATTACTCCAGCTTGTATAGTTCATGTTAATATTAGAAGCTTGAAAAAGAACTTGGATAAACTTTTAAACTTTATCTCTTACATGAAAAATCCCCAGAGACAATAGCTGTCTTTGAAACAAAAATTAACAAAAAACATACACCTTTCTTTCAAACAAAAATATGTGGTTATAATTTTGTACATGCTGATTCTGACCAAAAGGCTGGTGGTGTTGGAATATATATAAAAGATAACATATCATTGCAAAGGCGAAGTAATATATGTAATGACCTGAAAGATGCTGAAAGCTTGTGGGTTGAAACTAATATTGGTGGCAGGCAATGAGTTCTTGGGGTTATTTATAGACATCCTAAATATGTTGGAAAGGTATTACCGATGACGTTAGTGCTATTTTACACTGTCTAAGTGACAAGAGGCTACCATATATTATTTGTGGAGATATTAGCATGAATCTATTACAACACACAAGCCCACCAAGTGTACATAAATGTATTGAAACACATGAAAGTTGTAATTGCCAACAAATAATAACTAGGCCAACTAGGGTAATAGCAACTAGTGCATCACTTATTGATCACTTCTACACTACTTTTGATTTGGAAAAGTAATCCCTGGAATACTTATCAATGACTTGTCAGACCATTTACCAATTTTCATGCTAATCAAAACCAATAGTGCTAAAATACATAACAAGAAACCTATCAAAAAGCGTGACTTTACTAAATTTGATTCTGAAATGTTCCTTGAGACAATTATTCATAAATTTCAACATTTACCTCAAACGGAGGATGACCCAAGTAAGGATCTTAATCAAGCCTTAAAAGTTTTGGGTGACAGCCTCAACCAACAGGCTCCACTGAAACACATCTCTAGATCAAAAAAGAAACTGCCTCAAAAACCATCGATAACAACTGATCTTTACAAATCAATCAAAATTAAAAATAAAATGTATAGAACTTTGGTTCGAACCAGATTGCCAAACACAAAAGCCCATAATCATTGTAAAAAATATAGAAATAAGTTCAGGAATATCATGGAAATGAGTAAAAGAAACTACTACCAATCACTCAGCAAATTTTTAATAGGAAATCGATTTCACGTAAAACTATGCATCCTCAGTCCTGAAAATTGCAAGCAAAGCTTACAGGTGAAAAGTTGAAAGGCTGAAGTAACAGCAGAGAAAAAACAAACTCAAGACTACAA
>JGI24022J15233_10008042_pt1 | contig 11723 bp, 7 predicted proteins | sample Ectturendosymbi2_FD_15233 | JGI IMG/M metagenome (IMG submission 15233)
CAAAACAAATAACCTCAATAAATTTGCAGTAGCACTTTTTGCACTCATGAGTAAAAGAAAGAAGCACTCAACATGCTCACAGCACTGTGTTGTGTCATGACGGCAAATTAACAGGTCGTGCGATTGCTGATCAGCATTCTAAACCTCTGCCCAATCTCATTGATTTTGGTCCTGACAGGTTATTCTGGAATAGGATTTGATATTCTGGATTTGAAATAAAGATTCTGGAATATTCCAGAACCTCTAAATCAGTTTTTTTATGGAAAATGTGAGGTACATGGTATAGACCTGTAGGAGACCCAAAAAATTTTTGACTAAATTTAAGCATCCATTATTACCTCCTTTTTATATTGATTGCAGCATCCGTTCAGATGTTTTCCTTGATAATTTTCTTTGCTTCTAGGGACCTGAAATCCGGAATGAAAGGTGCTAACACCTTGGCTTCTGTTAGGCTAAGGCTAAAGTCTAGCAGTTGTGCAGGAATATCTTCGCTGACGATTGCGCTACAGAGCTGTTTAAACCCTCAAAAGATTCGGCAAGTCTTTGCGTCTACAATTTAAAAAAATGTGTTGTTTTAGGTTTTAGGATTTTTGTGAGTGACGTCGTCATATGTGAAGTTGTTTTAGGCCTTTTTATCCCACAAACTAGAAATTAGTTTGGCATTAAGGTGCCAACATAGAAATCTACTAGTGTACATGATAAATAGGCACTAAAGACCATTGCATCGAAAATGTCAAATTTGCGATTGTCAAAATAAAGGCAGATTGTCATTGTATTGTACATACACAATAATGAAAAGCTTACTGGGCTTCGGGTTGGACATAGCTGCCCTAAATAAAAATGAATTTAGAGATGCCATCTGCATTAGATATGACTGAAGAAAGATAGATGGCACATTGTTGCTTGAAGTGAAAAATATGTGAATCACTGCCTCATATACAAACTGAGTGGATACATGTCAATGAGACACAATTTAGTAAAAGACTGAGGCATAGCTTATGAGAAAAGTGTGCTGAAATGTTCAGATAGAACCCACAAGCTTTGAACCTAAAGACCACAAGTTTGTAAGAAAAGTTGTCATGTCACAATAGTGCAAAGCTGAATAATTCTGCTTGAGGGCTGTGGAACAGCTGTGAGTTTAATGCAGGGGTGCAAAATTTTCTATGAATGTTAGTAGCCCACCCCACACATATAAGCTTTGCCATACATCATACATGCATAAAGTATAAAATGTAAAAAAATGTTCACTCACACCAAGTTTTGTTCATGCAACGCAAGTGTGTGACTGCAACCCTTGGTTTAATGTAAAGATCATACCTCATAGTCAAATTCCAACATGTCCCTTTCACAGACCTAGCAACATCATGAAAAAGACAAGAAGGATCAATACAAACAGAGTCATTGGCGTAGAGAAATCATTATTCAATCTTCTTATAGTCATTAGTGCATCAGCAAGCTCCAGACTAATATATGTGTAAAAATACTAATAAAAATGAATTGTTATGACCAGATTTGTATAACCTATTTACTCAATTATCTTCAGAATTTTGTAACAAAATGACCATGCTTTATCATGTTTGCAAATTAGATTTTGTTATATTTTCTTAAAAACATGAGGGAACAATATTACAAGATAAAAAATTACTTGGTGTTGTGAATTAAACCTTAAAAAGTAAGCTTGATAGTAGAACTTTAGTTATATATTGTTGTGTGTTGTGTAGTTTCCTGAAAGGCAATTATACATGTTATGTTGGTCATATAACATACACGAAAAACTTCCTATTCGTCTGCTCAATAAAAAAAGACAAAATGCAATTATAATTAAAGAAAGCACAGCAAAATTAAATTGTTTTGATGTTTGTGTCATGTTAAATATTTATGCCTTTTGTAGCATTTTAGAAGTTACTGTCATTTGAGTGAATAAATTGCTGAAACAAACAACATAGTGCATAGTTTAAATAGACTGATGAGCATGTTTTTAATGCTTTGCCTTTATTCTAGGACAGTGGTTTTCAACTTTTTTGTTACCTTGACCTATTATAGCAAAATGCTATAACCCAATGACTCCATCTAAAACTCGAATAAAACAGATGTAATAACAGCTGTGTACGTTAAATACCTACTTACAACCCCTTAAAAAATGATTCATGACAACTTTGGGTGTCTTGACCCCCAGGTTAAAAGCCACTGTTGTGAGACATTTTTGATGAAAAGTTCATTCAGGGCCTTTGTTGAATGAATCTACATAGACCCGACCTAAAAATCTGATTGTTAAGTGAGCAATGCAATAGCTTTATTTGGTTAAATATTTTACCTAATTATTTCACCTTTGCACAGGCTATTCTGGTTTTGTAAGAACTTTAGTCATGTCTGTCTTACCGTATGCTAGGTAAGAGCTAGCCTATTGCTCATCAAGTGCCATGTTCAAAAGCTGACACTCAAACATCAGAATGGAACCAGAAGCAAAAAAAGCTAGAATGGACATCGTTTGTGGTGATTGTCATGTACCATGTATCATGGTAATGGAGCATTTGCAGAGTGCATCTGGAAGACAAGGGTGTTACTTTGAAAAACGAGAGAAACGTGCCAAGAAGAAATGTGTACCCTATGCGCAAAGCCAGTGGTTTTACAGTGGTTTATCAAATGGCAAAATTCATGATCATGTAAAAAAGTTTAAGCATGGTTCAAAAAGTGAGGGTTGTAAAAAGATGCTTGTAAAAGCTCATCAAATCAAGGCTCTAAAAATGAAAAAGTACGGTGCTTTGTTTGAAGTGGAATATATTGCAGACTATCGAGTTTATGAAGTGAGTACACAGATTTCTGAGTAATTGTAAGTGTGCCTACAATATGCTGAAAATTTCTAAGTATGAGTCAAATGGGCTTCATAGTGTATGTGGGCTCTGGCAACTTTTGGCTATTTTAATTTAAACCTTTAAGGCTTAAAATGTTCGGCGCTAGTATACGATATATTCCTACTTCCAAATCTTGTGTGATCCACTTTTTTGCATCACTTTGCACCACCATAACTCACCAGCCGATTGAGCTAGAGAGCTGTTTGTACCCTCAAAAGATGTGGCAAATCTTCTAGTTTGGATATTTAAAAAATTGGGAAGTTTGGATTTGGGGTTCTTTGTGGATCATGTCATAATAAGGGTAGGTTTAGGCATTTTTGGCCCGGGAAACTACTTAAACTACTTAGGCTGTAATCGGAGTCTTTAGAGCAGTGCTTCTCAACCTCTTATTGTGATGATGCAAATCTTATGCGTAAAAGAAATGCAAACCTTCGGCAACCTACCTTACCAAACCACTGGTAAAATTTTAGGTCCAAAAAAGGTTGAAAGCCGGGATCACAACTGCTAGCTTGCTACGCTTGCTACTACATTACCGAGAATAAGTGCAAGCATTGTGATATCACAACATTGATTGTTATTTATAGTAGCAATCTGGGCTGTGGAGCTGAAGCCCAGGGAATTTTGGATGCTGGAGCCAGAGCCAAAATTTTTCAGATGGTGAAGCCGGAGTCTAAAATTTGGGTTCTAGTTCAACAGAGATAGTTTGTTGAGCAAGTGATTTGTACATATAAAACAATTATTTTTAGTTTTAAATAGATCGAATCATTTTGGAGTTGGAGCCAAAAGCTTTAGATGCCTGGATCCGGAGTCTGAAATTTGAGTTCCAGCTCCACAGCCCTGGTAGCAACTGGTTGCTACAAGGCACCTTGATCGGTGACAAGGTTATGTAATAGAGTACTCAGTATCAACAGGACTTCTTGCAATTCCTGTGCAAATGAATAGTAATACTGCAGCGACCCACAAAAATCATATGGTGACCCACTTTTGGGTTGCAAACCAGGGGTTGAGAAGCACTGCTTTAGAGCCCTTGATTGGCTTTTTAGCATTTCTGGTTCCAAAGTTATGGCACAAAAATAACAAATTAATTAATGTCCTTTAGGGGATTAATTAGTCAATTAGAATGAATTAATTGCCAATTTTTGGCCATAAGTTTCAAACCACAAACAGTAGATGGCCAATCAAAGGCTCTGAAGATTTGTTTTTCAACTTAGTTTCCACTAAAAATTGAATCAAAAATTGGTTCTTGGTGTTGGTGCCCAGGGCTCAGTAACCTAGGTCAAAAATGCCTAAATCTACCTATAGTATGACATCACCACAAAAAATCCAAAAGTTTCCGATTAAAAAAATCTGAACTAGAAGACTTCCTGCATCTTTTGAGAGTTTAAACAGCTCTCTAGCTCANTCAGCTGGTGAGTTATGGTGGTGCAAAGTGACGCAAAACTGTGGCACATATGGGTCTTAATAGTAAATCCACCCAGTGCCAAAGGTGTTAATCAGCTTGGAAGGCATTTTCAACATTTCACTGGTATTTTCTTTGTGAAATGTTGTATATGAAAATGCTTTTGGCAGTCTTATGTTTTGCAGGGGAAACGTTATTATCTTGTCAAATGGGTTGGTTGGCCAAAAGAAGCCAACACATGGGAGCCTGTTTCAAGCTTGAGCTGTCCAAGTTTGATCGAGGATTTTCATGTTGATTATGCGAAACAGCTTAATAGGTTTCTCAATGACCGGAAATTGACATGGTCCAAGGTAATCTTGTATTATTTTGTTTGTTTTGTAAATTGTTTTTTTTTTAACATATATCTGTGGCTTATCTGTGTATATGGAATTTTAATTTAAAACACTTTCCTGTGTTAATTTTTACTGTTTTTTAAACTCTTACGACCTTTTTCTAAGACCTGTCACAGGGTACAGTGGTAAGATGATATAATACTGTTAGTGTAATAGGCCTTAGTTTATGTTGTTTCAGACTCATTGGGTTTAACAGCTGTTTCATCAGTTACCAACTAGTATGGGTGATGGAGTAGTAAATCATTACTCATGACTTTTGTTTTTTGGTATTCTAATTTTTATGCAGCGCTATTTTGTTGAACTTTCATGTTCAGTGGGTGATTCAGGTAATTTTTTATGAATAGAACTTGATCTTAAAAATTTGAGATATTTTAGATAAAATTTTATCAAATGGTTAACTGACTAATAGTGAAGTCACCAAAAGTTAATCAAACATCATGCATGTTTACCAGAAATGTAAAAAAACTCATTTTTCCACTTGAAATCTATGTGATTATTAGCTTTCACAAGCACTGAAATTGTTGTTTCATTTTAATTTGTGCCAACAATTCAGCAGAATCTTGCTGTGTATACTTTTCCACCAGAGCATATGCTAAATCATTGTATTTTGTGTTGGTGATCTTTGTCATTATTCATTGCTTTTGTTGCTTCTCGTGTTTCTTTTGTATATTTGTATCTCTCCGGTTTATCTGTGTCTCTTGAGCAATTTTTTATCAAGAAAAATTCCTTATGCATACAGTTTGAAGCATTTTTTTGGCTTCGACTGCTTGCAAGGACTATAACTAACCACCAATACCAAAAAAAGTCACTTATCAGAAGTGGCCATGGATCTGAAGTGCCAGAGTTGACTCCGCCAAGATTCTGCATTTTCCTTTCGAACCCAGAGTCAAAAATTTGTGAAAAACTAGACCTGGATCCGGGGTCACTTCTAATTTTGGCAGTATCAGGAGTCTGCATGATTTCTTAAGTAAAAACATTGGTGAATTTCAGTTGCATTGATGGTAACAGGAATCAGATTCTCAAATTTGAAAAGTTTCCGGATCCGAATTAAAGAATTTTGAAACAGGAGTGGAGTTGCAGCCTGAAACAGTGACTCTGGCCATCTCTATCACTTACCATTTTATTGGTGAAAAAGCACATTTTTGNAAAATTTGAAAAAGTCGATTTTGCGTGTTTTATGCCAAAACCATTGCCAATAACGGACTTTGGGTTGAACCCTTGGAAACACTGCGAAAANTACAACCAAAAAATCAANACTTTTTTCAACTTTTTGTCCAATTTTTATCAACTTAGACTCTAAATTTCCATAACTTTTCTTCTCAAAATTTGTGCCTGGAATTTGGTAGGAAGTTATAAGACGTGGTTGTGAACATGTTTTACAATTTCAGATTTTTTTGTTCAGAATCGAAGATATGAATTTTTTAAAGCGATAAATGACAAAAACACCCTCAAAAATCAATCAATTCTCCTGGACACCCCCCGAAAATGGTATATTGTTTGTAAATTTTGCTACAACCTTTGGGTCATTGCTAACACTTTTTATGTGGAATGAAATTTTCTAATGTGTTTCGATCTCTATCAACATGTCTTTGAACATAACCATTAGTTTTTTGGCTGCACCAAAATTTTGGTTTTCCTCAATCTGACATTAGAAATACATCATCAACACCTCAAAAATGCACCATGAAAAAAACTTTTTTGCAATGTCTTAAGTGTCAACGTAGCTTCAGTGTTTCATGAATTATCGCAAAAATCATGCCGCAAAGCTGGCTCCTGCAGTCCATGAAAGGGTGTACACCGATGCATAGCACTTCACAAGTCCGCAGTTATTTCGCAATAGGATTTGATATTCTGGAAGCGAAATAAAGATTCAGGAACCTCTTAATGTTCCATAGTGCACATCCCTATTCACCTCTTAGTGCACATCTGTTGTTGCCCGTGGCTAGCACCATGCTTTTGCAAATAAGTTTGGTGCAGTAAGTTGTTGTGTGAAATGCAATAACGCTTCTTGTGCATGGTATTTTGCAAACAAATTTTGCACAACTGTTCTTGTGCCAATGCATCTTACCTCAAAAATCGAGCAAGAACTTGCCAAGCTTTTTAGTTTCGCNTTGAACAACTTTACCACACATAGGCCTAATAATGTGACAATGACAGTGCAGGTTGGAGATAATATNGTGCAAACCTTCTATATGGCCCAGAGCTGAAGGTGTTAAAGCCCAAACATAGACCTTGCTGACATGCATGATAGCACTGATCATTTTTGCATTTTTGTCATCATATTCAACTGCCCCAATTGTACCGTTGGACAAACTGGTGATGTCATTTGCACAGCGAAGTTTGCAGAAACAGTGGTTACCACAGGAAGATATTACTGCAAGCGCATTTGTGAGCAGAGGCCTTACGCTGACATGCATAGTGTTTACTGCATGAGCAAACATGCAGTAATCAATGTATCTGTAGCGCAGAGGCAATCTGCTGCCTTATCACGTTTCTTGATGGCATTGTGTAGACACTGGACACAGTTTTGGTCCTTGCTTCCTGTAATCGCCCAACATCTCTATCCTGGACAATTGTTATAAAATGTTTTGTAATCACCTGTGTAACAAAACTGCTGAATTTTTGTGGTGATGATATTTATAGAAAATTTGAACTGTAAGGCAAAGATTTCATGGCCTAAAGTTGTTTTAAAGGGACTATGAGCAGTTTGGTTGAATACTGCTAATTTAAGAAAAAAACTTGATAAGGTGTTTGTTGACAGTCTGCATCCTAGTGCTGTTCATGCTCGTATCTGTTTTGTTTTAAGTAAAGTAGTACTTGAGCAACTGAAATGTTTGCATTGCTACTAATTTTGCATTAATGGTGAAGTAGCTACATTGATTGTTTTTACCAGTTGTATTGCAAATGCAATGAATGTTTTCGTTATTTCTTGCAGCTTCGCTATCAACAAAAAAAGAAGAAACAAATACTCCAACAACTGTATGACATGGTTCCTAGCAATTTTCGTTTCCAAGCTGAATACGCAGCAAAAAAACAAAAAGCTCGTGTTTTGCTTCTTGCCTGGCAATCAAAAATAAATTCAATCACAAATGGGCTTCCTTTGATTGCTGTGGAGAATGAAGTGGATTTAGAGGTTGGGTGTGTCTTACTAATGTCTGAAACCATTAACACTTTGGCACTCGGGTTAATTCAAGTAGTTCGCAAAAAAACAGATGGATCGCACGTGGCTTTGTACCGGAATATCTCTGCTCCTGTATAGGTTATGGACCTGGTTGAAGTGTCAAAAGATGCGGCAAGTCTTGTAGTTTGCACTCGAAAAAATTTTTTTGGTTGGGGGTGCGGGTTTTTTGTGAGTGACGTCATAAGTGGAGGACTTTTTGGCCACCATGGCCAACTTCGCCTGGCCCTGGGCGCCAACCGTTAGATGGTAGTATTTCACTGAAGTTTTTATTGGATTCTAGGCTACAATCTAAGTCTTTTGATACTTTGGATGACCTGCTGGGGTTTTGGGTTCAAAAGTTATGATCTAAGTTAGTAAAAATTGTTTATTAATTAATTAATTTGTTTCTTTAAGATCATAACTTTTGAACCAGAAATGCTAGAAAGTCGATCGAAGGCTCAAAAGACTCGGACTTGAGCCTAGTTTCCAATGAAAACTTCAGCGAAATAGTTTGGCCTAGCGATTGGGCCCTAGGCCAGACAATATGAGCCAAAATGACCCAAAAACTACTTCACTTATGACATCACTCACAAAAAATCCGCAACCCCCAACCAAAAAATTTTTTTCAAGTGCAATCTAGAAGACTGTCCGATCCGTTTGAGCCCTTGAACAGCTCTCTAGCACAATTGGCGGAGGAGCTATGGCGTTGGTAAGGCAACCAACAACTGCTGGTTTTAGGCCGAAATCGAAGTACAAATATATCGTGCCCCGGCTCTCAAAGTGTTAAACATTTCACATTAGTATTATTTTTGAAGTTTTTATATTGCCATACACTGAAAGGTTTGGATCTTGGCATAGCTATTGTGTGAAGTTTGCCAAAAGTTTGAACTTGTTTTGTGCTTGGGCGTTTCTCATTTCATTTCTGTGTTTTATTGCATTGTTTTAATAAGAGTTTTCTATTGGGTTTGTTTTGAAGTGGTCTATTGTTCCATTCACATTTTATTGTTTTCAAGTTTTCAAACTCATAACATATTAAATAGGATGCAGTGAAAAGTAAAATTTTTAAGTTTCAAGCATGTCCTATCCTATTTTTAGGAAGTTACAGAAATGTTGCCCCACAGAGGGTAAAAGCCAAAATATTGTTTTTACTTGTGATCCATAGGTCATAGAAACATTCCTGCGATATAGCAATTGGCAACAGAACAGAATCCACCCTCATTCTCTGCAGGCTGCACTGAAACATTCACAAGACAATGCAACCAAGAGAAAAGAGCCATGACATCAATCTAGCAATTACCCCATCAGAGCAACTTTCAATTTAATGAAAGCTAGTATCTAGCTCTGGTAAAATCTTAAAAATTCACTTTTGTTCTGGGTCTGGTGTTAATTGAAAATTTCGACTCCAGGTTTGGCTCTGGCAAAAAAACTGCTTCGGCTTCTTCAATAACACTCGACAATTCCTCAAACAAAAAAGTAAATTTGGGTAAAAATAACCAAAAAATATTTTTACTCTAACTTTTGAACCAGAAATCCTAAAAACCAATCAAAAGATCAAAAGACTCAGATTTTAGCCTAGTTTCCACTAAAAACTTGAGCGAAATACTTATATTTCCCTTTTGCAGTTGGGGCCCAGGGCCCAATAACCTTGGCCAAAAAGCTGAAACTGGCCCCACTTACAATGTCACCCACAAAAAACCTGAAACCCAAAACTTAAAATTTTTTCTTTGCGAACCAGAGGACTTGCCAAGCCTTTTGAGGGTTTGAACAGCTCTCCGGCAGAATCAACTGGCAAGTTATGGAGTTGCAAAGTGATGGGAAAATAGCAGCTCAGTGCATTTCAAATAACGAGTATCTCGTACACTGGCAGCGAACATGTTAAATCTATTGTTATTGACGATTATTTATAGTGCTTCATAATTTTGTGAATGATAGGTTTTAGTCTGCATTTTTCTAATTTCTTGTAAATATGTCGCTTTTTGCTGTGAACCAAATGGAAAAACAAAATCAAATTGTTCTCATGCATTTCGCTGACAGTGTACTGATAAACACAAGTTGCATTAAATTTTTTCAAAAGTTAAAACTGTTTTGTTTTAAATTTTTTCAAATATTAAAACTTTGTTTTCCTGATTGAAAGCATCACTTCAATATGTCTGTGAGTGATGTATGTTTACTACCATGCCGCTTCTTCGACCTAAATTGATAAACGAGTGGAAATACCCCAAAAAAAACATTTCTTTCTGTTTTTTTCTGCACCTTTTTTAATAATCTTTGCCGGGTTGCAATCATGTTCCATGCATTCAATTGAACATAGAAAACCATCCTTTTTTAACGGTTACTCTTTCATATAAACTTTTTGCTCAAGCAAACCAGAGTCGGAGGTAAAATATCCGACCTTTCCAAAATTTCTGACTCCGACCTTTCCAAAATTTCTGACTCCTTAACATAAAGGGAATGAAATTTGACTGTTAAAATCAATGGAAGTCGTGGTGCACGACAAGAAATCTCTGTTTCAACTAAAGTTTCAAAAAAATTGTACCATTTGAACAGGAATTCCCAATTTAAGAGTGTGATGTAAAAAATTATCCAATTGGACATCCGGAGTCGGACAAACAATCCGACTCCCAGTGTTGTTGGGTCATCCTACTCCACCCAAAAACTATGACTCCGACTCCACAACCCTGAAGCAAACCATATTCACCAAATATTTGTTTGGATACATCTGATTTGAAAGATGGTGGTTTTCAGTGTCCTAGATGTGAATCATGAGGATTGGACACGGTTGTGGACTGACATTTAAATTTGCATTAAATAACAAGTAGATATTAACCTGAAACAAAAGGCAGATTATTTAAAGTAAACTATGCTTATTATATCAATGTAAGGCTGCAGTTAAATTAAACGAAGGTCCCACCAAAATAGATTTTCAGAAGCTTGTACATAGTGATCTAGTAATCAAGTTTGACAGTTTAATTTGTGGAAAGCTCTTTGAAAGCAATAAGAGTTTATCAAAGCATGCTTTGTTGCAGCCTCTTCCTGCAGATTTCACATATGTGACGACAAACGTACCAGGCCCAGGTGTTTGGATGCCCAGTGACCCACTGATAGGTTGTAATTGCATTGGTGGATGTGCTATTCATCTCAAGTCTGGTCGCTGTTGTCCAGGCTTCCACAAAGGCAGAAATGCATATGAGAGCGGTTTGGTCAAACTTCGACCTGGAAAACCTATATTTGAATGCAATTCCAGGTTTGGACTGTGAGCTCTTGGTTTTCTTTAGACGTGTTCTGCTAAGTTTTAAAGATCACTTTGATACATTTAACTGAATAGGTTGAACTCGGGCTTGGTTTTGTTTCGGCACAGTTCAATTTTGCTTTTACTATATCTATGTACTACCCTATTTAACTTTTGGGTAGCTGGCTACCAAATGTCTTTGTTAATGTTTCTGTGGGTTATAGCTTGCAACTACTCAAATTGTAATAAACTTTCAAACATCACTATTGTGACCGGGATCTAGTCGGAGGTAAAATGTCCGACTTTGACCTTTCCAAAATTTCCGACTTCTTCACATAGAGTGAGGTTTGGCTGTCAACAATTTTGTAGCAACTAATACTCAATGGAAATGGTGGTACCCAGCAAGAATTCTCTGTTTCAACAGAAGTTTCATAAGAAATTGTACAATTTCAACAGGAATTCCTAACTTAGGAGTGTGATGTAAAAATGATCCAATTAGACTACCAGTGTCAGCGTCGGACATAAAAATCCGATCTCGACTCCTAGTGTGGTTAGTAGAGATAAACCAATATACCAGCCAATATTTGGGTTTTACCAATACAGTGCATCCTTGATTATCCGGCCATGTTGGGCAACCTTTTTCCAAAATCTTGGCCGGATAAGAAAAGTATCTATCGTAGGGTGCCCACCG
>JGI24022J15233_10008044_pt1 | contig 11723 bp, 10 predicted proteins | sample Ectturendosymbi2_FD_15233 | JGI IMG/M metagenome (IMG submission 15233)
ACTATGTCATTGGGAGATGGCTTTCGTATGGGTGCTGAAAACCGCTGGTAGATCAGTATGCAAACTGTGGCACCACTGTAGCCAAAAGCTATCTAACAAAACATGAAAAGTCAGAGAAGAAGCATCAGTAATGAGCTCCAGTACAAGGCCAAGCAAGATTTAATCTCAGTTTCGAAGAAACTTTAATTTATGACCTTGTAATTTAGGTGTTTTTTTGTGACAAGGAATTGCAATACCACAAATAGTTTGTTTTTTCCTGGCCTTTAAATAAACAGTTTGGCCGTTTCTGGCCTATTTTCAGCACTGCGTTTCTTTGTATTGAAATTTGCATCTGGCAACCGAGGCTTCACGTTGTTTTCTCATCGCAGTTTAGCAAACCATTAGCTTAATTCCAGTTACGGTAATCATTTTTGTTGTTCAACCCACAGGAAAGAACTGCTTGAAGCGAAAGCTGACCTTGCGAAGTATCGGGAAAGGATATCCAGCTACCAAGAGGTTTTGGCTCTAAGAGACCGACAATTGTTCGAATATCAAGACAGGATGTTAAATGGGGAAAGCGACGGGTTTGTCCATCTCGTTTTACAGTCTCTTAGTCAACGTGTTTTAAAGGTTAAAAATTGCGAGTTCCGCTGCAGCTGACTGCAAGTGAACTTCGTTTTTGCTTGCCTATGGTTGCCATATTCGAAAGTTGTTTTCCGAAATAGCCACTTATATCAGACGTGTATGAAAAAATCTAACTTTAAATAGATCTGCACGCAGAACCCTTGCAACCGAAAGCGAAGCCTACAAGTCAATGGAGGAGCAGTTAAAGTCATACAGAACTCAGAACAGCCTCCTTAACGAAGAAATCCTGACACTTCACCAGGTCTTAAACAAGTCGCAGAGAGACTACCTCTTGCACGAAAAGTAAAGTCAACAATGGTTGTGTGATCTTGTTGGAATGTCGTGCAACTAACGAATGCCAGGCAAAAAGAAGAAACTTTTTCTGCAGGCGAGCTGAAAAGCACGGCTTTGAGCTGAAACGGTTTCAAAGGGACTTTCTCTGCCTTCTTGCTAGTTGCGTGCAGCGACCACTGCTTGAGCCTGACGACAACGCTCGCCTTTCGATCGCCGATCAACAGCATCATATTGCCACGCTGAAAGCTCTTGCCCATGAAATGAGGTCGACCAACGACAGAATCTTGGGATGCCCCATTCCCGTTTTGGGTAATTTCTTGATTAATTTAATTATGTTGCTCTGCTCGAATGTCGGGTATTTGCTTGGCAACCAAAGATTTTTCGAAGTCCTGCGATTTGACTTAAAATGATGACAGAAAATTTAGAAGGGAGTGATAATTTCAAGCTTGAATTTGAACTTTTTTACTGTTTGTTAGTCGCCCATACCAAATGGTTGTCTGACGAAGTTAAAGCGCAGATTTTCAAACACGCATGTTGTCAGCTCAGCAGGGGAAACCACATAAAACGATTTGCGCGGAAGTGGCGTACGGCGTTGTTGGAATAAGCATTGCTTGGTGCGTTGTAGCAGCAGGGTCGAGTAGCGACAGTCAAAGCATTAATCAGAGAACATTTGCAACAGGGTGTGCATATCAAAGGCACTCGTATTTAAAGTTGCTTGATGGTTGTTCCACGATTCAGTCTTTTCTTCCTCTTATTTAGTTGGCATAAGTGTGTGTTAGCTGAGCACCAACGTCGCACGTGAGCTCTTTGAAAAAATCCAAATCACATTTGTATGATTTGGTTCCAAATATCCTCTCTTTCGCGGTGCCTTACATTTTGGTTCAAATACCATTTGCGTTTTACTTCAGTTCGAGCTCTTACATACTCTATCATAAGGTTTTTACTCAGGCAAAACTGAGCACACGGACACTTTTGGCTTCATTCGGCATTTGCCGAACAAGGCAATGCAAGTTCAATACCTGTGTCATCATTTGAAGGACGCGTATGATGCGCTGGCAGAAAATAATGAGGATAATTCTAAAAACTTAAGAAGATGGAGATCGTTCATTAAAGACAATTCCTGCCAGGTAAAAGCATCTTTACATTTACAATATGTCCAGTGGAGGTGGTGGACAGTCGAATGGAGAAAAATTTCTGATTAGTACCTAGATCCTCACTTAGCGGCAGTTGTCAGTTTTCAAGGTATTTTGCTCCAGAAGGCATAGCTTAGCAACTGGAGTGATGTTGGATGTAATTCTTTAAGCATGCGTGTGTGGCCGCACTTAGCTTCTCGTGAGCGGCGAAAAATCTTGTTTAAAACGTGGCAGCACATCGCACCGGGCCACGTGCTGAAAACTAGTTTCGTGTATTTCATCCAAACTGTGAAAATAATATTTTGTGTTTAGTTCGAAATCAACGATCAGTTGAAAAAATTACTGCTACGTGGCGTCCCAACACAGTACCGAGCCTATATTTGGCAAAAAATGATACACTTCTACGTGGCTGACGTCAAAGAAGCTGCCGGTGAAGGATATTTTGAAGATTTACTTCGACACCAGAACATCATGAAAGATGACAAGGTGCGCATGTCGACCTTTAACGTTATTCGAGATTGGCGTGTTCTCTAGCTACCAAATAGCCTTTGACAACGAATGTATTATTGTTTGTACCATGCTTTGGCATGTGCATTTCGTGTTTTCGCCCAGAAGTTATGCCAGTCTAACACGCTTCGTGTTTTTTCCTATTGTTAGGAATTCTCTAAAACTTTGAAGCAAATATCAATGGACGTTCCTCGAACCATGCCTAATAATCGAGAGTTCATGTCGGAAGGTTCGCACATGCAAGAGCGGCTCGAAAATGTCCTCATCGCGTTTTGCATACACTGTACGAAAACCGGTTACTGCCAAGGTTTTAACTTTCTTGCCGGAGGCTGCCTGTTGTTTTTGGAGGAGGAAGACGCTTTCTGGTAACGATATTTCACCAACTGCACTGCTTGAAACCCTCATTATCGCTTGCGTAAAGAAACTATCTTGACACTTGCTGTGTAATCTCTGTCTTCACTCGGTTAAGCTCCGGCATTGTTTGTGTGTCCAGCTTAGATCTCTGGCTTCGTGGGTTTACGCAGCGTTTATTGCTGGGAAGATAGTTTTTGCCACTTGGGAAAAAAGCACGTAGAATTTATGTCGCGCCATCAGTGGTACCAGCTGGTTTCAATATGTCGCGTCTTCATCGGTACCAGCTGGTTTCAATATGTCGCGCCTTCATCGGTACCAGCTGGTTTCAATATGTCGCGCCTTCATCGGTACCAGCTGGTTTCAATTACTACGTTTACATGGTCAGTTTTGCGTTGGTCGTTACCATGTACGGATAACGAGTGGTCTGGTTCTGAACGTGATTTGCTGAGTCAGCGCCTTGAACGAGCCAATGCTTTGGCCACCTCGACAAGAAGACGTCTCGTTATGAAGTGTACGTGGTCTCGTCGCTTGACATGTAAACGTAGTAAAGATGTCGCGCCTTCATTGGGGCCAGCTGGTTTTGATCGTGGTGCAAAGTAATTACGTAACCATTTAAAATAGAAAAGGTGTAGGGAAACTGAGGTTTGTCCTTGTGCGCATTCCTTACGCTACTAGACGTTTCACAAAGTACCACTATCATCATCATTAACTATCATGAAATTATTGTCTGATGTAATTGCCTGAATAATGACCCTCAGTAAGTTGTGATCTAGGAACTGTAGCATTGTTAAGCTTACATTGTAACAGCTGTAACATTGTTAAGCTCATTTTTAATAATCAGGTTGTGTAAGATTCCGATTGTCAAGCGTAGTTAGAGCTCGTATAGATTCCGCCTATATGCTTTTTTCTTGTAGGTTTCTGGTCGCGGTCACTGAGAAGCTATTTCCTCCGCAATATTATCGCAACGGCTTGTCAGGTCTGCTTGCCGACCAGTACGTGTTGCAGCATTTGCTGGCCCAGTGCTTGCCCAGATTCAGCGAACACATCGCTAAGTTTCCTGACGTCGACATCGCGGCTGTTACCACCGGCTGGTTTCTGGGACTATTTTTCGACTGCTTGCCCTTTCAGGTTGTTTTTGGAAGTATTGATGTGGTTGTGTCTGGTTTTTTGAACTTGTTAGATGACTGCGCGAAGCAATCACGAGTAAACGCCTGTGCGTAACAATAACCTTTTGCCAACTTGGGTGATGGCTCGAGCCTTGCTCGAGTTGTTACCGGCGAAACTCCGCAGCTTGACATTGCTTGTATGTTTTGCAATGATTATTTTATTTGTGTCAACGCTGCTTTATTGCATTTCTTGACTTTCTTGTAAATTTTTGCTTTGTTTGCAGACCCTGCTGCGAGTGTGGGATTGTTTTTTGGCGTTTGGTCATGAGGCTGTTTTTCGTTTCGCGTGTGGAATTATAAAAGCATTTGAGAACGAACTGTTGGAAATCAACGACCCGTCTCAGCTGCTGCACGCTCTGAAAAACGTTCCCCGCTTGTGTTTAAACAAGCAACAACTTGTCGAGGTACTGCACGTCGGACAAGCGACGTTGCCAAATTTATTTGTTTTTGTTGCTGTCTCGTTAGCATTGACTCAGATGGCAAACACCTGCAAGTTTGCTGCTCGTACAGTGCTGTTGCCGGAGGAAGTTTTCACTCCGCTGTCGAAGCTTTATGCTTTTTACGAGATTTTACTTTGTCTTGTTATTTTATGGCAAAAATGCCCTTGGGCAAAGTTACAGAAATTTTTGTTTCTCGTGAGAATGCTATAACGAGCGTTAAATTATTTTATTATTCCAGTTGAATACAGTCGCCAAATTCTTTTCAGTTCTAGACTGAGATTGCATTGACTGCTGCACTTTTGTATTACAGTACTTCACAGATTATTACCCTGCTTGGTAAAATTTAAGTTTGAAGAAGAAAAAGAAATCGTCAATTTTGTTCCAGCGCTCATTGAACTTCGCAGCTCAAGCTGCTTTGTTTCCTGAGGTTCTTTGTTTCCCCAGACATTTCTGAACTTGGGTATCCTGCAACGAAATATGTTTGTGGCGTGTTTACCGCTATGCAGCGATCACTAACGTTGAATCGGCTTTAAACTACGCTCGACTTCTTAGGATTCCTTCAAAGGCCTGTCCAACTTTCTTCCGTTCGATGAAATCGAAGAGCTACGAAATGAAGTTGAGACTGGATTGATCCAGCAACACGAAGACAAACTGCGACAGCGCCAAGAGTTCGAACGGAGAATGATCACGGTGAGAGCATTTTCAGTGCTGTGAATGAACATTAGTTGAATCAGCGTAGCAGGAAGTACCTCTCTGTTGCTCGAAATGATTTCAATTTGCACGTTGCTTTGGATTCGGTGTTAATCTGTCATTTCTTATGCAGAAATTCGATCGGTCAGTGCCATTTTAAGATTAGATGTGTTAGTTTGATTTTGATTCATGATCCACTTACGGTGTCACTGAAAAACAAAAGAAATAGAACGTGTCTGTTGTTGTTTTCTTTTCATAACGCGCACGCTGTGCTGGATGCGCGTAAGGTCCGACTCAGACGCAGTTTTTAAAAATTCAGTTTTTGTTTCCAACACTTTGAACCAAACGTACGAGTTGAATGAGGCCAGGATGATACGAAGACTGTAATGAGCTTGATTTTCCGAAATCTGTAGGCTTGATAGCGCCGAATTCCTCCTAGTTCACCGTTGGTGAATAATCTGTGAATATGAGGTATGATGTAAAGTTGAACTTTTTGCTGCTGTGGTTTCGTAACCACTTCGTAAAAACACCGTTTTGATTACAAAGTTTTGAAAGCAGCAGCCCACCAAGCTTTCCACTGTTGAGGTAGGTGTCCAAAATTTTCTTAAAAGTGGAAGGCTAAGAGTTAATGAAAAGTTTTACAATGTGGGGAGAAATTACTAAATCGAGTTGAACGCCGTTACTGGCTGATCACCAGTTGCAGATAAGGCCGTTCATGGTCGAATGTCCAATAGTTCAGGCTGTCCGTGCTGCTTCCGTTTGTTGATCTGTCGCACGACACGTGTGTGCGCTTTAACCAACTTGTAACAAAAACGGTCACATGACCCCGGTATCGCTTGTTTCGAAACTTACACATGCTGTTGCTTTATCGCATTTGTTCATCTTCGTTAGGCTTTAGAGACTTGCGGGTGCTTGGAATGTTTCGTAGCATACGCAGGAATAGCAACAGTTCTTACCCCCTGCCCCTGCCCAGTCGCTTCAACGCGTGCTGAGGATATCGGCACTCGCTTTGATTCCATTACTTCGAAAACAAGTACATATGTGACCGCGAATCACTGTGGGCGGAGCGTAAGTTGATAGCTGTCGTCCTTAGCGGGCGTATTTTTTCAAATACTCGTAAGCAGCGTCTTTTCCGCAGTTCGACAAATACGACGACTCCACTGTTGACGAATCATCCTGGGTTTTCGATTGCGGAATGTCACTCGAACAGACCTCAGCCGGTAAAGTGTACCTCAGTGGATGCTGTCGGAGCTTACAAGTCTCTCAGCTTTTCGAGGTGACCTACGCCAGCAAAGCTGTGAAGATGCTCAACTTTCAAGTGAGTTGTCTCAAATGGAATAACTTACTTTTTTGACCCTTGAGAATACCATTTGGTTTGCTGTTTGTCCAATATAGTTTCATGATGTTAGGTCATTTACTTATTCATCACATCTAGCCCTGACTTTTTTCGGAATTTTTTGTAGAAACTAGCAGTTACGCTTGATTTCAACCCTCGCATCGACTTGCAGTTTTCGAAGATGTTGAGAGAACTCGCTTAAAAATATTATGATCATGCATCGTTCCAGGTGGGGATGTTTAAAATCAACATAAAGCTTTTAATCCTCTCGTGTAAACCACGTTGATGTATTCAACTGTACCTCTGTACATAAAAGTCCTTCTATTGAAAAACAAAACTCAAATTTTCTTGAGAATACGTTTGTGAAAATGAAAGAAACGTGATCCAAGTCAGACAAGCGATCTGATCGAGGAAGAATTAGTCGAACGACCATTTTCCAAAAAGTGTTTCTTCTTGAAAAAAAGCAGATTCTCGCCGAAGCTAGCGAGTTGGAATCCACACAAAACCTTGTCCGCGTTTGGTTCCGCAGCATTTGGTTCTATGCGCAATGCCAGTTAATTCACGAAGCAAGGTGTAGACAAGTGTTTAAAGCTGCATCACCTTGTATCTGGACTGACCCCTTCCTTTTATTTTCAACATTTCTTACAACACTCTTCACGTTTGACACGGTCTTGTTCCAATCAAGTCGAGTTTCGATTTAGCTTTGAAGCCCGCGTTCGCTGTCCCTAATTTTGAACGCCTTTTCTCGATAGTATTTGCATCATGGCAGTTCCTGGTTCGCTCGTCGCTCTTTCTAGCGTTTTTCCCTTGTCGGCCAGATGCCGGTGAGTGGTGCTTGTAACTCTCATCAGCTAGGAACCCGAACCTAGCAGCGTGATGACCTACTTCACTGCCGCGTGCGGATTCCCGTTCAGGTCTTTGTGTGCGCTGCTTTTCTGTCGTCCTGAGTTCGCGCAGGGTCTCCTAGATAGTGTTATCTAGGAGGCCTTGGTTCGCGTAACTTGAAAGCTGGCATTTGATCCGTGTCATAAACATCGATAAATGCGTGGAATTTAGTTGTCAACAAGGCCACTGTTATTTGGATTAGAATATCCATGGCTTAGTCCACCTTGGCCATCGACCTGTTGCGCACATGATCATTGACTTACGCCACAACTTGCAACTATATTATCTTTTTTGATAACTACGCAAAATTTTTGTTTCGCGTAGAAAATACATTATGTTGCACTTATGTTGTACTTTGTTTTGCTTCTTTGACTCATCTGGAGAAAAGTGGGTGCAACAGAATTATATTTACATTTTTGTGAAACGGCTTTAGTCGTTGAAATTTCCTGCCGTTGAATGTGCACAATCAACATCTGGCTGTGCGAGAAGCCTACGATGCGATCGAGTCGAGATTCATATAGTTTTTGCATTAGAACTTAATTGAACAACAATTCAAAAAAATAATCGGCAAAAAATGTGTTTTATTAGATTACGAGTCGAATCATGTGTGTTTACATTGTCAATGACGACATGGTGCTCGTCGGCCTGTACTCCGGACAGTTACAAGCATATTCGCTGAAGGAAAGGTAAGTTAAGCATTTCAATAAGGAAAATTACTTTTGCTTTCAGACGTAAGTGCGCTGTAGGACTGGTTGCACATTTTTTTGGTGCGATGTGAGATATTTAAGTGATCTCATGATGCGTTTCAATGTTTTAGTTAGGGTCTCTTAAAACTGCCAGATTTGTAAGCGGGAAAGCTTAAAGATAAAGTTCAAAATGCCATCGACTGTGCGCACGCGTTCTTCGCTTACACTTTATTTTATAATCGTGTTCGGTATATTTAACTATTTAACCAAAACTTTGCAATAAGACACAGATGCTTGTCACGATGCTTGGCTTACTAACGTACTCTTGTTGCACTTCTGCGATTTGTGTTCCAAGATATTTGATTTTGTCAGAAGCCCAGAATCTTGTCTCACTTTCAAACTACAATTTTTTTTCTCTTATTGTTGAGATAGAATGTCTTTCAACAGTTCCTGCTCCTCAGATGTGCATATGTGTTCAGCAGGGTCATCGAGTTTTGTGAATTTCAACTAATGCTGATAGGAACAGCATGTCAAAGCGCAGTTTGGTCAGTAGTGCCACTACATTAGTTACGAAATTCCTTCAGCTGGCACAAAAAGACTGCAAGGAATTAAAATCTTGCTTTTGTTTAACTGTCTTTTTACCGCGTTATTAGATTTCCCATCTCTTCGCAGCGGCAACGTAANCATACATTTAAGTAAGTTTTTTCAAGTTAAGTAACGAGTGTTGCTACGTTACAGTTCGCTTTGCTGGAGCATGTCGCTGTCCGATGTAACCTCGTGCATCGAGCTGCTCGACGAAACTGTTTTTGTTGGAACAGGAGACGGAAAACTTCACGTTCTGCAGGTACTCTTTCCAATGCCATTGTATTTCAGTTTCCTGCGACTTGTTTTTTTGCAAAATCGTTGTGCATTTGAGGAAAGGTGTATTCTTATATCAACACGTCAGCACATCAAAGATTTTCCAAAGTGTCGTGATTTGTTCTAAAGAGTTTTAAAGAAAGCCGTTTGCAAAAAAACTTGATTCCAAATCTTGTTTTCGTCTGACTCATCTAAAATGGCGTAATTTTGCTCAGACCCGTGGCTGGGCGGCAGATAGCACTGAACCGTATGTACTTGCTTGCATTTATTTTCTTTGCTAGTTTGCTGTGTTGGTGCTTGTGAGTACAGTTGTGCTGCTCCATCGTGGGCCTGTGCAAAAGATAATTTTTGGTGTTGGAATACGGAACTTGGAAGAATTTTTTGAAGCATGTCGACTGTTTTTGATACGAAAAATGTGTGCCTGTTTCTTCAATCTGTCGTTCCTTCAATTTCAAATATGTGTGTTTTTTTGGTTGCATGGGAACACGCGGGTAGATATTGGCGGTTGTCTCCAACCTCTGTCTCGCATATTCGGCTATGAGTAGAATTTTGAGTTCGTTTCTATTTGCGTTGTTTACCGGACATGTGTCGTTTTGTCTCAGTACAAGCATTTTCAAGCAAGCGCTTGTGCATGCACAAAATTGAAGGAACCGTTGAAGTAACTTTTCCCACTTATTCGCTATCACTGTTAGGGTTTGTTTCAGCTTTAGTTTAATAGTTAGTGTGAATTTGGTTTTAAAATCGTTTTTATATGACAGTTGCAAATGTTAGTTGCTGGAAGAAATAATTTGCTAGTTAGCCCGGGTCACAATGGTCTCTTTTTGTTATTCAGTAAGTTCTGCGTGTGTTCTCCAAACAACCCGTGCGCTGAAGCTTTGTGACAGTCGCCGAAAAGATTTGTTTCTATAGCTTGTGATGACTTACGTAAAAACTCGTTCTGTCTCTGACAGTACGCATTGGAGCACAGGCATGTTGTGCCACGTTGTCGGCAGTTTTGATGTCTCGTTAAAGACCATCGATTTCGTTCTATGCAGAGGCGATAAGTGCAGCCGTATTGTACAACTTGTTTCGATTGTACAGCGCTAACTCAAACCATCTGTTGCAGTTTGAAGAAGGCCGACACAAGCCTGTGCACAAAGAGAGCATTGAACTGAGCAAAAGTCCAACGACCAGTCTCTGTCTCATTCGTGCTGAGTCGTCGCTTTGGGTTTCTTCCGGTCCAGCTATTTACGTCATTAACACTGAGTGAGCGAATTTCGTGATTCATTTTTTCAAAGATAAGCGCTCCGTGCAACATTGAGCACGATGCCGACCATAGTCTGCATCGGTAGCGGAGCCAGGTCGCCGTGCATCGTTGTTCGATGCTTATTGTTCACTGGCATTGCAGAAAGTAGAGTGATACGGCGTTTACACTGCGTTGCGGTTTTACTGACGTGTTGAACGTAACGACTTACAGAAAGCTTGTGCGTAAAAACTCAAAAGAAAAAAGCTTACAGAACGTAAAAACTTATAAAAACTTGCTAAACTCTTCTGAAAAACATGGATTGGGAAAACTCGTTTCGGCTCTTTTCTCAGTTTACATTGGTTGGGTGGGAACCTCGGTTGGCAGGGGTCGTTTTGTCGACTGCTGTGCATCTACATTTATGCATTGTCCGTGAAACTTGATTTATCGTACGTTTGTTGAAGTAGATAAAACTCTGGTTTATTAGAGAGACCCAAAGCAAAACAACACCGCCAAGCAAATGCAGAGCATTATTAAGATTGTCCAGGAATGTTGGAGTGTGATACGGATGGACTTCGTGTGACGTAACTTGCCACTGTTTGATTACGTCTCAACACCTTTCATTTACCCAATACCACCTAACCATTTGTGCAGTGAAATCTCCTTATCGCGCACTTGCAACATTCCAAATTTAAAACTAAAATATCAGTAGTTTTTTTGGGCATATTATTTCGCATAACCCTTTCAGAAGCTATTTGAATTAAATGTACTTTGTTCGTATTTTGATAAGATTTTGTATTTATTATAATAATTCATAAAGTTTGGAACTCTGCTAGTTCAGCCTCACAATATTCACACTCGCTAGAAAAATCGTTTGCTCATTTAGAAATTTTCTTAAAAGGGAACACTGCGTATAACCGTCGTTTTCATAAGGTCACTTTTTTCAAACTTAGTTTTTCATAAGAACGACACATTTAGAAACCTTTGTTAACAAAAGCTCAGCAACGATGCAAAGGTTTGTTTACGTTAAACTGTACGCATCGATCTCAGACGCGCCATTTAATATTTGAATCATTCGCAGTGTTCTGTTGTTAAGTTTTCATGATCACGGCTTTTTATTTTTTTTGCAGCAAGCCATCAACTGGAAAGAGTTCTAGTTTATGTGCTTTAGACACGCACCTTTGATGCGACCGCGGTGTTGCAGCCAAAGTCACTTTTAATTATTTTACGACAATTAGCCACAGGCCCAAGCCCGACAAAAGCTTTTTGTCGCCCAATAACAAAAAGGCGGTAATCACGTTTGAAAAGAGCAATTTGAAAAGGAAAGAAAAATAGAAGTAACTGCCAAACACTTCACAAAACACGAAGTATTCTTGTTTAAATAAAAACAACGGAAGTCAAACACGATTTTTTCTGGTGTACTGGTGATCTTAGACTCGCCACCAGTGCAGCATTCACTGCGTGGCCCACGGCGCAAGCAAATGGAGATGGGCGCCGCTGGCCACTCGTGACACTCCGAAAGGAGCACAGAAACCGAGCATAAACGAAA
>JGI24022J15233_10008047_pt1 | contig 11721 bp, 10 predicted proteins | sample Ectturendosymbi2_FD_15233 | JGI IMG/M metagenome (IMG submission 15233)
ACAGGTTAACTATGAGCAACCGAGGTTGACCGTGCGTCATGCGCGTCGACTCGGCATGTCTTATCAGTGGACTCCCTCATGGGACCCGGCTAGGGAGCTTGCTCGTGCATCAAAATGTCCAATTCGTTCTTGCCGAAATAGCACCTCGGTGACCTCACGTACAGCTTTTGTTTTGCGCATACCATCTGACATACACACAACCAAGTGCTGTGCATTATCATCAGAATGCTGTCGTGCACTCAGCCGACACACGCAAAACAAAATAAACTGCTTGTTTTGCCAAGCAGATTTGAAACCAAATTGTAAAAGATGTGGGCAAACACGAAGTATTTCTTTCTATTAGCGGATGAGAAATCTGGTAATGGTCACGCTGAACAACTCCGCTTATCTGTATTTTTTTCTACTAAAACGAGATGTTTCTTGCCACTTACTTCCACCATTGGGAAAGCAGTAGCAGATTCCCTTTTGTACAAAGTTGTCACACTTCACTCAAACGTTTTGCGGGGCCAAGGACACGATAGAGCCAGTAACATGAGCGTTGCCTACTGAGGTGTGCAGGTAGAAGCAGGCCCGTAGTCACGGGGGGGGCATTAACCCCCAAATTTTGTTGTGCCCAGAAAAATTTGTTTTAAACAAATAATGAAAACAAAAACCTTTGCCCCAAACAAATGCATTTGCCCCCCAAACCCTAAAACCTGGCTACGGTCCTGGGCAGAAGTGCGTATGTTGCATCCCTCAGCAATACATATGCACCGCCACAGCCATGTGCTTAGTTTGGTGGTCTCTGGCGAATTGCAACTACCTTCGATTCGAAATGCAATCGGTTGTTGCAAAGTATTTATGTTTTTCTTTTGCGATCTGCCCAGCGTTCCGCTATTCTGCGACAGTTCGTCCAAACGGAAACACTGCTGTCGAGTCGAAAAAGTGAACTTATGCCTCTGTGCGAAACTCGCTGGGCAGAAAGACACGATTCTATTACCGCGTTTGTGCATCTGTTGCCAGCAACGTACAAAACTTGGAATGAACTTCAGAATAGTCGAGCTATGCACGACAAAGTGACGGTGCAAGCGTCACAGCTGACCAACTCCATTTGCAAATCACGTTCTTGGTTTATCCGCACATCATTGGGACCTCTTTATGGCTTTATTATCATTGTCGAAATAGTTACAAGAAGTAATTCTGGATATTTTTAAAGCAAATAAACATCTGGACGAGTTGCTTTCACTTCCGCAGAAGGAAAGACTTGATTCAGGAAATTTTTCAATCGTATTTTTACCAGAAGCACTGTTCTTCACAATAAACTTTTTCATGGTCATGACCTTTTTACGACATCGCTGTGGCGTAGGTTTACAGTTAATCTTGACCTTCCTTAGCCTACTACTGTGAAAGCATATCCAAGAAACATGATGGCCGCTTAGTCGAAAGAAACCACATTTTTCATGGTGACTACAGGTATTTTTCATGCAGCATATCACTAGCGCACCTTTTGGCTACTCCAATAGCAAGCAATTTTTACTTTTTCTTGCTTCAGTAAGTTCACCCACACTCCCTTATAAAATCCTGGCCGCGCCAATGGGCACATGGTATCGTGACAATCGGTGCAAAGCAATTGCGACCATTTCCGGTTCTATCTCCGTTTGTCGCATGACATGCATCAAACTTATATAAGAAAAGAACTTCGCCACTTCATGTTCTTACGCTCCAAATCGTGCAAAAACCATATCACTGGCACAACGTCCAGCTTGAGCGCACATCAGACTTTTTCAAGCACACCCATATAATAAAAGGGTTACTTGGTCTCAGCGAATATATTGCTGATCACGAGAGGTGGTGCCATAAAGAAAGGCGGGTTTAACAAGTATCAGCCGCTGCGCGACTCGCAACAAGCTGAGCAGCACGGAAGTAACAGACGGAGAGCGCGGAGGTTGAATGTAATCGTGGTGTCTGCGTGACGCGCAGTTGCGCAGTTCCAGCCGGGTCTGTTCACTGACATAATTATACATCATCTCCGAAGATCACTGTCTCAATTATTAATGTCGCATGGAACCGCAGTCAAGCAACAAGCACGCCACAAACTTACGCGTCGTGATCTACGGTGAGCGGGATAGTGTGGAAGCAGTAGTGAGCGCAGTGTCGCTTCGCGCTGAAGATTGAGATGGCCGGAGAAGATTCGGGAAGACCAAGGCATTCTTCTTCTGTCGCTGTGATCCTAGACAAGCAGATCAGCTCGTAAGCCTAAGCGGAGCAGTGGCTACATGTCCCATGACATCGTGGCAGCAGCAGAAGCCAAAGTCACCGCAAATTGTGTTTTACGCCGATTCAGTAAGACGTGGACGGCCACACAAAAACTCTTCTTTTTGTTACAGTTCTGATGCCAAACGGTTATAGATCAACAGTCATGTGGAACGTGACTGGCTACACTCCTGAACAAAATGCGCTTTAGTATACTAAAAAAGAAAATACCAAACAAGGGATCCACGCAGCAACAATAATTAACTGTCACACTCACGTGTCGCCGCATAGTGTTGCAGTTTTGTTTCAGAACGTTTTACACCAGGTTTTAGCGAACGTGGCGTTCACAAATATAAACTAACAAACATTTGCGGCATAAGTCTGCGAGTCACTCCTGGCTTTTAGTGGGGGCGGCGGGGTCGGTGGGGCGCTTTGCTCACTTCGTTTCAAAACTTGCGACAGAGCAGCGGCTACGAGGTTATGCTGCGTGAATATGTTGGACAAACATCAAGGAAAAAGAACATTAGCGGACACTATAACTTGTTGATTAACTTTCGAGGGATGTTTTATTTTCAGTTCGAAATACACTGGTAGGTTTCATTGTCTCGTTTACAGCAGAGATAGCGGTGCGAGTGATTTAAAGTTTTTTGAAACCACGCGTTGGACTTTTTTCGTCAGCACAACCACCGAACAGCGAGTATACTGCAGGAGTGTAATGAGGAGAGCAAAGGGGGGTACAATGCCCTGGCGCCGTAAAGTCCCAACAATGTCGCAAGTACTTTCTTCAATACAGTACATTTGCCCCGAACGACCTTAGGTTTGCTGAAAATGTTCGGCCGCCAAACTTATTTCTTGCCCCGGCCGCCATCTAACCTCGGTACGCCCCTGGTACACAGCAACTCCAGATCAGTGACAAAAGCTGACGCCGAACATTTTCAGCAAAGCTAAAGCTAGCGATCATTTCTCGTGACGTTAGAGCCACTGCGGCAAGGAGAGAGGTTTCACTGCCATTCTCGTTTTTTCCTTTGAATGATGACATGGTCTTGATCAGCGCGACTGCCGTTACAGATCGTGCTGCAAGCTAATCACAAGGGTATGCTCGCTCGTCTTTGACAAGCGACACAGGACGCGAAACATATGGCGACGGCGAAGACGACCGCTGAGGAACCGCATTCAACCCGAGTAATTATCGATTTTAGCCAATAGCACGTTTCGGCTTCTAACTTTTAAAAACTTCACCATCTTGAATCGAGACATTTTCTAGAATCCATGTGATACACCACTCACAAATTGCAGTTAAAGCAGAAACACGTAAGGAAGGCCATGGGGCGTAGTGGGTTTTCTGAAGCACCTGTCAAGGATGTTGGTTTGTTCGCAATCGATGTTTTCCGGAGCCTCGTCATCGCCGCTCTTCTCGTCATCGAGGTCTTTCTTGAAACCGCCCTTCCTCACGTAATCCAACAAATCGTTTTCTATTCTCGTAAGCTCTTTGCTGTAGCGGAAACAACGGATTTAAGACGACCGATCACGGCCGACTAAGCGAAAAAACTACACACAATGAAATGCACTGGACTTAGTCATTATACGGTGACCAAATAACGTAGAAAATTAATAGAGGTTTGCACAAAACTGCAACAACTTGCCCAAATGATCTAGTGCAATACATTATAAAGTTGTAAATCCGGACACGAATTGTCCACAGATCTCTTGCTCAAAGGAAAGCTCAAACCTGGCAACGGATTCTGTTCGCGGCAGCAACCGACTGGCATGAAATAATCTTAGTGATCGCGTCAACATGACCTTCGCTGCGTCCAATGAAAACCCAATCTGCCGCGAACAGAATCCGTTCAATCAAAATCCAATCAGAACCCGTCAAAATCAGAACCCAAGCGCAACCGTCGGAGCGGCGGCACGCAGCAACCGTGACACAAGAAAAATTACCTGATACTTCGGTTGAAGGCGGTTAGTTTATACCAGTGCTTCTCAAATTTTCTCAGCTTGCGGCCCACATTTTACTGTAAAATTTTTGCAGGGCCCACCATGAGATATTGCGGTAAAGCAATAACGATAAAATTGAAACATGAAAATGAACCAGAGCATGAGCAACGTTGCAATTTGCTGTTTATGGAAAACCTGAGCTTGCTCATTAAATTTCATATGATTTCCCGATCTGAGCAACAGAAAGTCGGATAATTTTCAAGAAACGTTTTAACTAAACACCGGAATATCGTATAATTTTCAAATGTTTCGCGGCCCTCCTAAACGAACTTCGCGGACCACCAGTAGACCGCGGCCCACTGGTTGAGAAGCGCTGACTTCTACCGTGTGCGCTTTTTTCGGTGCTGAAGTTTCGCATACGTAAAATGTGAAGCGAGCGACAACTGACAAAGATTGATAAAAAGATTTCACAAAGACAATGCAATAGCAATTGGCTTTGCGACATNGCACGAAATTTTACGAAACTCGATTAAACTGCGAAGTGTGAAGCAGTTCTCTTGATCAGCAAAGCAGCAATGCAATCACTGGTTTGCAATGATAAGTGTGTACTTTCGGGTAATTTTAAACTGTAAAGACTTCGCGCAGTTTTTTCATGCGGTTGCGCAGATCCTGGATCGCTGCACAGCCTGTAAGTGCAGTTCGCAAAATTCACCTGTTTGGGTCCCCTGGCAAAATATTATGCCTGTAAATTCAAACCGCCGCGACAGTAGTTCCCAAACTTTTTTTGATCGCGCGCCACTTGTGGGTCCCGTACTGTCACCGACTCCCACCTTGTTCGAGAAAAGCTCAACAAACCAAATACTGCATCATTCGATCAAAAGTTTGGAAAACCAGAATTGACACAAATGCAACATGAACAAAATGGCTGTGAGAAGCTTAAATATCCATTATTAAAAACCAAAAGGGAAGTACACAAAAATTCAGGGATTTATTAACAGAACCCGACAGGAAAAAACATTTTTTGTGAAGAAAAACATAAAGTAGGCCTATTCATGCACCACCTTGAAGGCCTTCGCGTCCCACTAGTGGTTTGCGTACCACCAAGGCCTCCTAAATAAACTTTGGTACCAAGGTCTCCTTTCTCTAGGACGCCTTGGTTGGTACCAGTTTGGGAACCACTACTCTATAGTCACGTCATCTCGCATTCGCACCGCTCCACATTGCTCACGGTCCGTGCCCGCGTTCGAACTACTGCAGCATGATAATGCTTGAAGCGCCAGCAACTGAAAATGGTTAATGCAACCGAGCATTACAGGGAGTTGCTAAAAACCGCGAAGCACATAGCTATTGTTGTTTACATAGCGCCAGTGCATATAGGTGAAAAGTAAACTGGAAAAAGATCCGCACTTCGTGGTGCCGTAGGTTAGCAGCCGTCAACTCGAGTAAAGATTTAAACCTGTCTACCGATATAACAGTCGGTTAAAGCAGAATATATTGCCGAAGTTGATGAAAAGTGCACGAAACTCACTTCTTTTCCCTATCATTTAATATTTTCGATACTGTGTAGTGAACTCCAGGAGCAGGAGCTGGGTGGAATTCTTCATGGTCCTCGTCCTGAATTGAAGCAAAACACACAGCGTAACAATGTCACACTTCGCCAAAGAAACCCATCACACGGCGTGCACCATATTGTTCATGTAATGTTCGAGTAGGAAGTACGAACATCCTCAAAAAGGAATTTTTCACTTTACACCACTCCTTGTTTCTAATATTGGCTACGTGAGTCGCACCATCTAAACACCTTGTGCTTTTTGAAGGCTTCAAACAATAACAATCTACACGAAGTCTGCTGCCACGCAACAACAACAGGTTTGACTAAGGTTGCGCCTTAGCTAGCAGCAGGACCTCATGCACCCACGTAACGCGCACGATTTTGTGCGGTTAATATCAGGGCATTTTTAGTTGAAAATTTGTTTCTACTCGATCAACTGCTTTTCTAACAAGTTCAAAATCAGAAAACATGATGCAGAACAAGCACACTTTTTCAAATTCACCCGAAATTTTGTACGCTAACCTTGCAAGAAAGTATTTCATCGCTAGAGTACATGTCTGTACCTTGTTTGTAAAATTTTTTGAAGGTTAAGCGTTATTTTGTGCTATCTTATTTGCAATTAATATCTGGATGCAAATGAACTGTTTACCTAAACTTAACCCTGTCACGTATAAAATGATTTTTCAAAAATAGTTCCCTTAAAAATCCTCGCTTTGTTTAAAAAATGTTGTGTTCACCCATGATTTGCAATTACTTTTACATACTCTAGCTCTAGATTTTGATACGTAAGGATGAACAAGGGAGCAACGTCACACATTTGCTACCAGTCACACATTATCAAGTGGAAACAAAGGCGGCTTTTCACGGGCTTGTTTAGTGTTGCGTAATCAGTCTATTGAATAGTTCATTGTTAGGTTACAAGGTACGCTTACAGACATGTATAAAGCTATGTTTCGTGACAGGGGTCTGCGGATTTCATCAGATTCAAGAAGCAGCCCGTTTCCCGAAAACAGATCGAGAAATAACTGCTCCAGAGGTTGATTTTAGCTCAGAGCAAAATTCACGTCAGTAGATGGACCTGCGTCCTGTTTTTATCGGCAGGGCAGCGGCTAATCCAGTCACAACTCCGTGAAATGCGTCTTCCGGACGTGCATGAAAAGCGAAACCGAACCCAAGCTGATGACTAAACGAGACGAAACTACCAAAATCGTAACTAATAAAAAAAGTTCAATGAATGAAAAAGGCCTCAGGCAAGTTGACCACAAGCCCGATCTATGTGACAGATCTCCGGATAATGTGACTAATGCAGGATAATGCACTGACCTTATCTTTTTTTAAACTCAAACGATTGTGGAATCGATGTTTTGTTTTCTTTGCTAAAGCTTAAAACACCCTTTAGCATTATGTCAAAAACAAATATGATATCGACTGGTCAGGCACCGCGCACGCTCGAAGCATGTTCCTCATCGTCGGCATTTACTGCCATTAAATCGATTTAGATGTAAATCCAACATTGAAAGCAACATATAAAGACATAGAGTGACGGATTTAAACTAAACCAGGCTAGTTTGAAAGTAACTAAAGAAACGCGATTAACCTAATTGGGTCTGGTGTAAACAGCAAAACAAGAAATAGGCGAGGGTGGCTATACGATGGGAGGGAAGCCGCGAAACAACAGTGAAAAGGAACTTAAACTTAAGCAAACGGACAATTTCTTTGCAGTCAGCAAAATTCTTGTCCAGGACAACCGATACCTCACTCTCCGTGATTAACTAACAAATGGTTCATTTGCAGCTAGAGTTGATCATGATGACTTGTCCACAGCAAACGGGTGCTTTAATCTGACTGCATAGGCAAGATTATGTTGATTCTGGAACATTGGCTGTCCCGATGACAACATCTCTTTTGGATTTCACGCCGTGGAAAATATATAGTGATGTTGACCAAATACAAAGCATGACGCAGCCGGAAGGGGTCTGGTTCAAATCGCGAACAGCCGCACAATAACCCAACGCAATCGCGCGCAGCGATGGTGAGACGTTCCGTTTTCCTAAACTGTACGGTAACTGAAAAGCGCATTACCAGAAAAAGCTGAATCCGTGTTTGAGAGTGACTGTATCAAGACTGTTTCAATTCGTCTTCACAGTATTGTTACACGCAGGCCCGTAACCAGCTTGGGACACCAGGATGGGCGAAGAGTTTTCTGAGAGGAGTCCAAATTTTTTGAACTATGTCCAATACTTTTGAAGTATGCCCAACACATTTTTCTAGGGGGAGCGAAGCCCCCCTCGGGTTGCGGGCCTGGTCATAAGGCGCAGAGCCAGCACAAACGCATGACGCGTGATGTCTTGGTGTTCTGAGCTGTGAATCAGTCGGTGGATCACAAGGGCTTGCTTCGAAAATCGCACCTTTTGCGCATGGCTTATAAAACCAAAAATGAACCAAAAAGCATTCTAAAGTTTGTACGGGAAGAGATATATGAAATCAAATCGCAATGGCAGCGTAAGGAAAAAATGTAAACCATGAATGTACGGAACTGGTGCAGAAAGAGTGTGGTTAACAGCGTTGATACACGACATTTGTGCTTATTGATCAAAGCTTTGTTGAGACGTTCTAAATTGCTATGAGAACGCTGACTGATAAAAAATATTGTGTCGTAAATCCATTTTAGCTGTTCTTGTTCGGTTGTGATTTAACTCCGCCGACAAGGACACAAACATCCGAGTAGAAATACAATGAAGTGACGGCCAGTAAAAGGCGGTCGTCAACACCGTACTCCCGCAACATCAACGAAGCTTTTTACAAGGGATCCGTTAGTATGCTTTGTCGATAAAATATGTGTGGACGTCTTTGGCATACTCCCAAGATTTCTCGAAAATTTGTTGGGGAGTGAAAAATTTGTCTGTACTGTCACGGCCCGGAAAAAAAACGCACTGGATATCTTCCAGCTTTGGTTCCATCATCTCGCGGTATCTTTTTTATAGGCTCTTGCTGGCACACGCTTTTCCAGGGAGGGAGATCCCGGACGTGCGTCACATAAATCAGTTAGTGGTTGAATCCTTTCCTCTGTCGTACATACCACGGGACTGGGAAATCCTGTCATTTCCTTATTTGTCGTTGCGGACGACCACACCAAACAGGGCAGACGCACGCAAGCAGCACGTCATCAGTTTGACAATGGCACACCAATGATTTGGTATAATTCGAGTTTATACCATAATAAGTTAAATTAACAAGCACATTTTTATATTGCCATTTTTCCTTTGAAGCCAAATTTTTTAACTTTTTAAGGTGGAACCAAAGCATGTCCACAGCAGCGGTTTTTCCGCACATGAAATTCTTGTGTGCTTTTATTAATAGTTGGAATCGTTGCATGCACCTGTTCGATAGCATTGTGGTGCGTTTCATTATATTATCATTGATGCAGTTCGATGCTTATTTTCTTTGGCTTAAATATCAATGAAATTTTTTACACCTTCAGACCTGTTTATAAGCATTTTGCAAGTTCCATTTTGTTTAAATCTCTGTTGCTATGTTTGTTACTATCCAAATCTGATGTAAGCGCAAACAGGCAGAAACAAAAAAACAATACATCTTTCAGTTATTACGGCAGTGCAATAGTTAAATTGATAGCATCTGGTATCACAAGGAAAACCCACTAACTCTTTTGATTGTTTAATGGGTTTTCATTTTGATACGGTGTTAATTGATGTCGTTCAGCAGCAGAAATTTTTGGAGAAATAAACGGAATTACAGTATATTTTGATCATCCCCACACCTAAAATTCCTGCAACCACCCCTAGATGTACGCATGCACAATGAGCAACTCGTGGGCGGTTTTTAGAAATCAAGAAAAGATGCTTATGCTTTCCCAAGATGGGCATTTGTGCATCTGCATAAGCATATCACGAAGTTGTGCAAGTGGTAAACTTCGTTTTACATCTCTGCGATAGGTATTTATTAAACCCGGCCAGCACTTTACATCAAAGTTTAAAAACATGTGGCTATTTAAGTGAAATAAAGCAATTAGCCCAACGCTATTTTTCTATCGCGATTTTCAAATCAACAATTTTACCGTTATCATTTACGCTGACCTGAACATATTTTAAAGTTGCGCCCAGCGCGAATGAACTGAACCATCTGAACTTTCAACGCACAAGGAAGGTTTGGATGCTCCGCTCTGGCAATCTGAGCTATTTTCAGGATTCAAATGAAACCTATGCAGCTTGTTTTATCCCGCTAAAGAATAACCATATGAAAGAAACAAGGTTTTCCTCAGTAGCTTTGATTTTAACCTGTTCGGCGAGTTTTGCTTTTACCTCAAACGATCGGCCATGAGCTGTGACCAACAATGTCGCAAGTTTACAAGGCAAGCCATAATTTTGACACAGAATTCCAGCCTTATTTTTCCTTTACACAATGCCATCAAAACTACACATGACAAACCGTGAAATCGCCGTGGGTTGCTGTAATTGCAGGGACCACTTCGCAGACGCACTGTGGCGTGTGTAGCAACAGCAGGCATAGATGCATTCGACAACAACACAAGATCGTTTTTTGCGACTATATCGACGGTGTAGAAAAAGCGCTCTACAGGGTATGAACAATTTGTACCCTATGGCAATGCAACTCATGACCCGTAAAGTTTGAATGATCGCCCCATCGGTTTCCCAGCTAGCGTTGGTTGTATGCAGTGCAATGCCCTGACAGAAAAATCATGTATAATGCCACAGAGCCCATACCTCACAGTGCAAGCGCAAAGAAATGCCTCGCGCAAGTACACACTGGGCATTGTGCTGAACTCCGTAGAGTGCAGGGTCGTCTACCAGTTGAGTCTGTCAAATAGCTATGAGTAGCATTCATTGCACACGACATGATCAAGGAAAAACTGCATCGAGTGAGAAATTTTATCATGCGAAGGGACCGAGGACCAGCACTGTCAGGTGAGTGCGAGCGTTCGTTGGCGAATGAAGATTGACATTGTCCGGGCATTTTGCTCGGGATTTGAAACATAACACCCCTTTGCGACGGTTTTCCTGCCCATATTCGCTCTCAGTATATCAAAACGCGCAGCGAGAAGCCACAGAAGCGTAAATCGAGCTTTGAAGGGCCGTATACAACAACAAAATCCGAAACCGTAGCCACGGCCCACGTAAAACGTGTCGTACTTTAGGCACCCCTTCTACATAGACGATCAGCAAATTAGGCAAAAAACGCTTGATCAAGAAATGAATTAACGCCGGGTGCTTTTATACCTAGGAGTTCGTCAAGAACAAGAAATAACTGCTTTAATCTTGACATCTGCTTTATTAATTTCTTTTGATCCTCAGTGTAATGCATGACACGCGTAAGGCCTAACATCGGCATAATTATACATTGAAAGACTGCCTTTGGCAAGGAGTTCTGGGTCTGCCACTTCGTACAGCCGCTGTATCCACTTCACAAGTGCTTGTATGAGAATCTAAACAACGCATTATAGAACTCGACTGGTTTTAGGTCGAATTCTCGCACGAATAGGTATGAACAGCCCACACCTCTTGCAAGAGCAAGCAGGTGTGTCGGCAGCGACACCGATAGGGTTTTAAAGAATAGTTTGGATGGATTACGTTACAAAGACAAACTCTATTATTGTGATTTTCCTATTTTTCCAGGCAAACAGCGCGTAACCTACCAGTTTAAATGGCGGTGTTGAATAACTGGGATGCAAACAACGTGAGAGACATTAGTGGTTTAACTATTTTGCACGAATGAGAAGTATGTTTTCGGCGCCTGCTGGAATTTCAGTTCAAACGGAGTCTTTATTCACAGAAACAGGCATCGTAACTGTTTTACAGCAATAAACAAAGTAACCGTTCAGTTGTGACGATGGTGTTGTTTGCGCATCGCAATTCGCCAGAACATTACCCCCTGGCGCTGTGCAGCGTCTTCAATGAGTTTCTCAGCTGTGGAGCTCGGCCGTGGAGCTCAGCTGTGGCGCTTGACGGCCCTAGCTTCGCAAA
>JGI24022J15233_10008048_pt1 | contig 11720 bp, 4 predicted proteins | sample Ectturendosymbi2_FD_15233 | JGI IMG/M metagenome (IMG submission 15233)
TGCAAGCATGAGCCAAGCATGATCATCATCGAGTCCGGAAAAGGAAGGTTCTCGTACTGTGACCACCACCGACCGACCACGATCGACACGTAGAAACCTGAAAGATTAATACTTTCAAAATCTTCGCAACACTAAGAACGCAATCAGCGGCAGAAGCCACTCTTGAATTTCGCAAAAGCATTTAATGCTGAAAACAAGGAAGCGGAAAAAACGAATCAGCGCTGCGGCATTTCCTACTCATTGGCTTTCTGTAGCGCTGTTTAGTTCATGCGTCGGTGTTTGGCTATGAGTTAGGCTTGGAGCAAACCAGTTTAGTAAAACTCCGTCAGAAAGCATTCATTTCATCGATACAGCATTGAAAAAATAGACATGTTGATCAATTTAAAAGTTAAAGCAGAAAAGCATTCTCCGACTGTTAATTTAAGATTTCTACAATGATACAAAACAAAGCTTTGAAAACACTGGTTAAAAACCAGCATTGAAGTTGACCCAATTAGTGGTTCTAGTTGTAGCTGTTGCACACAATCACTAAAGCATCATGCAATCTATAACTTAGGTTGTATTTAAGGCACATAGGCACAGTTTTTTTGGTATACCCAAGTAGAGTGCTCATGTGATTGTTGCAGACCCTTGGGGCTATAGAGCCTGAACATTAACATGAGAAAAAACTATTTGGTGAATGATTCGATTGTTTGTACTTTGTTCTATAGCTTTCTATTTACGCACATTGATATCGTCATCTTGACAACTAATACAAATTTCTTACATCGTGCTTTATTGTTCTTATTTGTGAGACGTAAAGCTGTACTTTTGCTGCAACAAATTAGCCAATGACCACAAATAGCGCAAGGCTAAGTGGCCTCACGAAAAGTTACCACCCGTCAGAACTTTCTGTCTTGATCATTTCACAGTTCAAAGTCAAATTGATGCCAGAATAAAAGGTACGGTGATTAAGGCAGCTATCTACAGAGAGTCCCTTATTCGAAGCGAACGATATTACAAGAGCATAATTTACATGGCAAGTGTTTTTCAGCTTCCGCACACTTGCATCACACGCAGGGTCGCTGGAAAGTTTACATTCGAACCGTGCGTTATCAGAAGAGAGAACATGTTACATGGCAAGTGTCTTTCTGCAAAGCGGCAAATGCAACGCACTTAGTTTCGCCGGGAAGTTTTGCATCACAGATCATTTGTCAAACCCACTGTCTTCATGCCACAGCTTTCGCTGTGGTTTGCACAGCAAGTTCAGAGAATTCAAAGCAACATCTCGAAGTCTACGCTGCACAGTTTAGTTTGCATAAATGCATTACTTTTTGGAATAAAATTTTAACAAACTTCAATAATAAATTATTATAAATCTCCACACATTGTGACCCTACGTCACAATATGATCTTGTCATGTGCTGGCCAGTGCAACATAAAAACCCTGGCAACTGAATACATTAGAATGACGATTACAAAACCGGTAAACTATTATATCTACCAAAGCCTGATCGAACTAGTAAACGCAACACCACCTCATTCCCAACTAAACCAGTTTTCCTCGATAATAATCCAAAGGTCTTAGAGCCTCGAACGAGAGCCTCGGAATCAACATTCAATACAAAGTCAGTTGTACAACTACGAAAAATTTACGTCTCATTAACAGAAGTTGTTTGAAAATGTTGGCTGAGGTGACAAGCAGAGCTACGAACAAGGTCACACGCCTGATTTGCAAAAGCAACGCAAAGCGCGAAAGCTTGTCTCGTTTCTCCATCAGACATGGCGCTTGGCCATTTATCTGCTCGCTTCGTTTAGGTCCTAAATTATTCTCAATTACTGATTTTTTTTTTAGTTGTTTATACATTTCAAAATTCGTCCGTGTCGAAGATCGGCTAAACCTGTTTGAGCTCAGCCAATAGATACTGCTGGGTATAACTGCAAGAAAATCGAGACATACGTTTCGGTTAAAATTAAACTCATGTGATTTGATTTACGGTAAGTGAGCAAACAATTAAAAAATGGTAAACAATTTCACAATCTCAAAAAAGTATTTACACTCCGTATAAGTTCATTTAGTCCAATAGAAATCAGGCAGTAACACAGAACATACCGAGCACGAAGCTGATCGGCACAAGATCAGTGTAGTGGTGGAACTGAAGACACAACTTCTCAAAATATGTCTTTGAGTCGCCGTCCAGAAGGAAGCGATACAACAGCGATAGCCCGGTGTAGCATATAATGTAGATAAGGAATTCTCTGCCCGCATTTCAAACATAAGTGTTACGAATGTAATTATAAAACAACCCTACCTTGCTGCTTTAACACAGTTTTACGCAGCGCTCAGGACAGTAAAAAACAAGGGATTAGTTGGTTTTTGGCAGTGGTGGAGGAAACTTTTCCAAAAAAAAACTATGGAAAATTTTTTTCATTAAGCGATTTACTTTAACAATGGACCTAATACTAATCGTACTGCTTAAACTTATTTAAGTAAAATTGTAAATGCAAAAGTGCCCCAGAAAAAAGTGGTGAGTCTACGCCCATGCGGTCCCCCGGTTCCGCCATCCCTGGTTTTTATCTTTGGGGATAGCAACTTTTGCCTGCAATATGCTGTATGCTTTTGATTGCAATATGCTGGACCGGAGATGCGTCACTGACGCGAAATCGATTTCCTAGCAAAACAATTTGCGATAAGATTCGGCTGCGTCACCCTTGTGTTGCTAAAAAGAGTGACAAGTAATGGCGAATTTTCAGGTAAAAACATGTGAAAGGAAAAGCAGTGAAACACAGTTAAACCAACTTTTAAACAGCATTGGTTTCAAATGCTCAACATTTTCATGGATTAAAAAATGTTTCGTGAAAACATTGATACTGCTTGCGTTGAAAAAGCTGTAGTTGCAGGATGACTGTGACAACACGCACACGGTTAAACAACTTCAAAACAGCCCTATTTCCAAATGCTTAACAGGTTTTTGCATGAAAGAAACTGTTCAGAGAAAACAATGACACTCTTTGCGTTAATAAATCTGTAGTTTCGGCATAATTGTGAAAAGTATTTGGTGAGGAAAACTCGAACATCAAAACAAACAACTAGCACACGACATTCGACTTGTCTGTCGACGCGTGGAAACGGCAATAAGCTGTTTTTGTGGACGTTATCAGATGTACAATAAAAAAACACTCAACATTCTCACTATCGTTATCTCCGCAGTTTTAGTAATTCGAAGTACTGAAAAAACGGTCTGAAAGGCGATTTTGCTCTTTTTTCTTTACTCTTCACGACTGCACAGTCAAGAATAGCTTAGAAACAATCCATTGCGCATGCTCTTCAGAAGTTTGCACAAGATAGTGGAGCAGATAACCTGCGTTTTCTTTTTTCCTGCACTACACTTAAGCTACTTTGCGGTATGTATAGTCAGGCCCGTAACCAGCTTGGGACAACAGGTAGGGCGAAGAGTTTTCTGAAAGGGACTCAAATTTTTTAAACTATGTTCAATAGTTTTAAACTAACACATTTTTCCAGGGGTGGCGAAAATTTTTTCGGGGAGGATTAACCCCCTGGTTACGGGCCTGTGTATAGTGAATGAAGTGGTACGTTGGTTAAAATTTCAAAGATAAGACCAATATAGCAAATCAAGGGCCACTATCAGCGCTACGAGCTCAAGTTAAAAAAAACATTTAACCACATCGAAATTTCAGTCGAATTTTGAAGACAAGTTGACAGAAATGGGCGATGACATGTGTTAGTTGCCAGAAAAGCAGCATTATGATTTCTATGCAGAAACTCTGGCAGTGCTGGCTTATCTCAAGTTTATTGAATCAGCGACTGAAGACAATAGACAATTCTATCGGTAACTTAGGTCAGAAACCACAAAATAAGCAAACCATAAAGGCATGTCACTTACTTGTAAAAAATTTTATAAACACTCCCCTTCCACCTGATGAGTAGACTTGAAAAGCCACCGAGCCTAGCGTTGGCCACTTTGTGAGTGTAAGTCACAGTCATGATGGAAGTAGGTCACGCAAATGGCACGAACTATACCTAAATCACAATAAATCGTGTGTTTTCTCCATAAAACTGCTCCTGGCCATTTACGGCAACAAACTATACTATTCGCACAAAAATTCCACTACGGACTACTTTAGGCTATTGGTAACAGTGATTTGACTTTTGCTTTCGAAACGTGGCACAGAACCAAAACGACTAAACCGGCAATAAACCAACAGCGATTCGGACGAACGTGCAGGCAACATCCACGCAATGAGCTCACAATAACGAATGCAGTGAAGTTGAACAAGTTACAGCGATATCATATTTCCTTTACTTAGGTTTTGTTCAACGATAGTCACACTACAGTGCTGATTACCACCAAATAAGTCAAGTGTAGACTTTTGAAAGGTTTAAATAGTTGACCTATAACTATAGACACACAAGGCTAGTGGCAAAGCATGTGTTCAATTCAGTAGCAAGAACCTTCAACAGTTTTTTTCACAGGATTTTAAGGTCCTTTTATGCTTCGGAGACTAACTTCTTTACTACTTTTTACTTTTAGCGGTTTGCGCCCGAAATTCATTTTCTAACAACCGAACATTTCTAAGCAAAGTACATGGCAATAAATCCAATTCATTAGCACCACTGGCATCACAACTCTCCTACTGAGTGACTGAACTGGTACTACGCTCAACGCAAAACTTAAATAACTAAGTGAGTTGAGTTCAATTCAAGATCAAATACTCACTGAACGTAAGTGTGTCATTGAGTATTTGAAATTCAACATCAACTACTGATTGGCACACCTACTCATTGCGCTTTGGGAGCGAAAAACGCTGTGGATCACAGTCTCATGTGCAAACAGGGCGGATACATATCAATGAGGTAGGCTACAATTCAGTGACAGATTCTTGAAGTGAGGAACAGCTTATGAGAGAGGTCTGTCGAGATGTTCAACTAGAACCCACACTTCTTCAAATTTCACAACACAAGTTTCGAAAGGAAAGCTAACAGCCTACCGCCGACCATGCAAATTTATACTTTAAATTTCTGCTAGTGGGCTCTGGAATTGTTCAAGTCGCCGTTTCTGAGCAGGCAAAATTCGGGACGCGGGATCGAAGTTCAGGATCAGTCAGACTAACAAAAAGTTCCTTAAGTCACAACAGAATTCAGTTGTACAGCAATACTCATCTTAACTAACTTCTCCCTCCTTTCTTGCTCACGAACGTTAGTTGTTGCAACTTGCAATACAGTAACATGCTGTTATAGATCGAATGACACAGACAACATCTATGACGCAATAGTAATAAAGTTTACAACGCTATTATGCTACAATAGTAACTCCCAAAGTATAGGTCGCGACCCAAACAAGGATCGCGAAGGGTCAACAAATGGGTCGAGCAGAGGCGATCCTAGGCGAAACTTCAATTTCACCAATCGCACTGACATATTGATTGTGTTTGCAGCAAATTACATTGTTTTATAGAGAGTGGACCACACTACCACTGCCTCTACTTGTCTGTCTGTAGCATAGGGACTTGAGAAAAGGGTACATTGCTGACATAGAAAACGAACTTAGCAACTTACTGCCAAAAAATCATTCATGTTAACACCTTCGATGCGGCAAGTTTTCTGCGAATTTTTGCGCAGAGTGCGGCCCTGTTTTTCTATTTCATACTGTTTTGACTGTCTGCTCTAACCACTCTCTACAATAGCCTATAGCTAAATTCGGGCTTATGTCATTTTTCAATGTTTTTTTCAAGACGCAGGTTTTAGCAACCAAGTTCGGGACCTGTTCCCGTAAATTTGGTATCGGTCCGTATGGTAACCCTGCTCTGGAACAGCTGTAAGAAAATATTCTTTGACATAAGGATCATTAGGGGCATGACGAGTGGGGGCAAGGGGAGCAGAATTTCCTGGGCGCCGAAAAGCCCAAACAATGTCACAAGTACTTTCTTCACTACAGCACATTTGCTTCCGAAAGACCAAGTTCGAACATGGGGGTACCAAACGTGCTTCTTTCTTGCCATCTAACCTTGTTTCGCCCCTGAGGATCACACATCCTAATACGAAATGTCCCACATCCTAATAAGAAATATGCCGCTTTTTCGTGGCCTGTGTTGCTGCTAAAAACTGCTTTTTGCCTGTCATGCGCCTCATCTGTACTATGATGTTTGCTGCATTGCTTTCCGGATCATATCCTCCATTGTTACTTACTTTTCTTAGCCATGTGCAATTGTGCATGACTCACTTTTTCATCCATATACTTCTCAATTCTTTCTTAATTGCTTGCCCTCCATCATCTTTGTGTGAATGACTGTTGCCTTTGTGATTTGATTTTTTGGAGTTGCTCTGCATTTCTATTTGGTGTCTTGTGTTTGTTGATGTGTTTTCATGATTGTGTTTGTTTCCTCTTTACGCCCACGCACCTCAGTTAGTTTGCTACTGTTTTAGGTTCTCTTTCAGGGCGCCAGAACTTTGGTAGGGCAGGGGAAGTAAAACAGCTGGGAGCAGTGGAAACATGTAAAAATCAAAAACATCGTTATCAATTATGCTTGTTTCTGCGCAACAACAATGTTGACCTCAAAAATAATAGCAGAAATTGTAGAAAACCATTCTGAACTTTCTCGGTGCGCGGATAGCTGCAATAAATTTGGTTAAAGTTGATTTTGATAAACCATGAAATTGCCTATGATTCTGTTATGAAAAGGCACTTCCTCCCCCGTTGCCCCCTTATGAAAGGGCAAGGGGGCAATGCCCCCGTCATTCCACCGCTCTCCGGAGTCCCTGCTCTCTTTTTTCACTGTCTGTGTTTCTTGTAATGTTTATTGATACCTCAGTCAACATCAACGTTCCGCACGAATGAAGTCACAGCGACCGTCGGTCGCCAAAATGCGAAATCAGGAGATAATAAGCGCTGAATAACTTTTTGTTTCCAGGATTAAACGTCAGGAAATCAAAAAGGAGGTCTTTCGGTTACTAGTTCAAAAACATGTAGCCTACCGTTGGACATAGAGCAGAAATATATAGACTTATAGATTCAAGGCCAGTTTGTTATTGCTTCACTTATCACGTTTACACATTATACACATTATTTACTTGATCTCTGATTTAAAGCTTGAAATACCACTTGCTTGTGTGCATGGGCGTCCGCATAAATTTTTCCAGGAGGGGGCAATGTCGGCTTTTTGCTTATCATTTTCAGGTTGCTGACTACGCAATGCAAATGGACGTTCAGAAAACGCTTTATCCCTTCTACACCACAAAGATAATGCTTCATGTTAATGCGCTTCGTTGGCAGCAACAGCCAGGTATATTATGATAATGGCTATCTGCAGTTTTTCCAAGCAGGATATTTCTTTTCAAAGAAGCATTGCCATGTTATTAACGAAACCACAAATTATGATTTTATTTTACCTTGCAGGACTTGTCAGCGTCACTTAGAAACAAAAGCTACAAACGTTTGAGATCTTGTCCAAGCGACCAACCACCTTTTCAATGAAACCTTTCTTGTCTTTGCTGATATTTTCACTGTGAACGCTCATCAATCATCATACTTAAACCGGTCAAGCATTGACGTAGTGGATGGAAGCTACGTTTTCACTCTTTGCCAAGTAATAAACGATCACTCTTAACGGTGCAAAAACAAGAAAGTTAAGACGCCCTCACAAAATTGTTTTCCAGCAATGAGAAGTAGACCTGTATGTTCAAAACTACTATCGGACAACTTATAGAGCATGTGAACTATTAAAACTCGCCACAGAAAATATAGTTTTGCACTCAATACACACTCAGAAATCAGAACTAAACCTTAACGAATAAGACATTCCCACAAGCCATCATGGACATATTCTAACAAGCCACGTAGTCAGGCCATTTTTCTCCCAAAATTTAAAAAACATGTTTAGTTGTTAGGTACAATAACCAGTTACATTATCTTGATCCTCCAAAAATATCAGCTGGTTGCGGCCCTGCACGGTAGTTTTACATTCTGTGTGAAAAGAAGCGTGCATACGTGTAGCTTGATTAAGCTATTCGCTCAGGTACGTTGGGCACACTCAGGCCCGTAGCCATGGGGGATATTCGGGGGCAGTCCCCCAGATTGTGTTGGGCCTAGATAGGTTTTTGTTTTAAACATAATAAAAACAAAAATCTTTCCCCACTAAAAATGCATTTTGCCCACCAAACCTTAAAACCTGGCTACTGGCTTGGTCACACTAACAATGGATTTTTCAAACTTGTGGAAGCATAGTTACAGATTCACTCAAGCTTCTTTTCATACAACATGAAACTGCGTGGCTTACCATCATTAGCAGTCACTGTCTCGTTGCATTACCTGCCAAGATGTTTGTTTTAACAGTCACTAGCGGAAAGACGCTTACTACAGTAACTTGAAGTGATCGTTTGCAGATTTCTTGTCATGTTATTGTCACGCAGTAAAGACCAAAAGTAGACCATATTTTGGAGGGGTCATTCCGTTCGCAAGTTTCGCAGTCTGCCTCTGCAGGCAAAGGAGAGGACATGAGTGAACTGCAACCTCATCACTGCACGACAGCAGAGCGATCTAGACACCCATTTGTATCCGCCGCACGACAACTCTCAGTTCATCTGACAGCAACAACATACGTGTGGCTCATTGGGCGGATCACCAATTGAATGCGAGGTGGGCGGACAGCCCCACAAGACTCCGCATTTTCATCCACGACACCGGCACCCAACCCCCCGAGTGACCCTCCCAAGAAAAGTTTGGGTCTGGCTTAATCGTCTCCGCACTGGTGTCGGGCGTTTCCGCTCCTGCTTGCACAAATGGAGTATGACCTCCTCTGTGGCCTGTGAGTGTGGCGCAAAAGAACCAATCGTCGACCATGTTGTTTTCCAATGTCCAATCCATCGACCTTCTCATGGACTGCACGGCCTGACGGTTCTGGCGATGAGACAATCAAATGGCTGCTCAACATCTGCCCCGAGATCTAGTGCGGCCAAGCAGTGGTTAGAACTGGCTCAAAAGAATAAGAAGAACCAGATCAGTGAACCATGCTCTTGTGCAGTGTAAGTGTCATACCGGCAAATAAACTGTCTTTGCAAGGACTACATCAATTTAATCCGAATTAACCTGCTGACGTCAGGTTTTCTAGAAAATTTTGATTCCTAGTCCCAATTTCCATGGGGGGGAAATGCCCGTTTTGCCCCTCTGCGGACGCCCATGACCTTATGGTTTTCATCAGAGATAAAGAAAAACGTCGAGCTCTTACGCAGAAAAATGACAGAGATCCGCTGAAAGAGCGGAATCAAACGCAACCAGCCATATTCATGCTTGTTGCCTAGCTCCAACCGTGCTACATAAAATGTCACTGGTATATTATTGTTTTGTGCACAAGGGCATCGGAAAGTATTTTTCCAGGGGGTCTACTAGCGGATTTTGCAGGTGGTGGCCAAAAAGTATTTTTCCAGGGGGAGCCAACAGTAATGACATTTCATTTTGCCAACTCAAAACTAAGAGAAAAACAGCTTTTTACTAAAAAATTAATAGGAAAATATCAAATTACTACATTCAGGGGCGTCAAGGTCACCCTGCCCTCCTTCCGATTGCCATGTTTGTGCATAAAAATTCAGCACTAGCTAAGAACTCACTGCGGCAGAACAAGAAAGAAACTGATGTAGGCAAATTTATTTAAACTACGCCGATGACGGGCGCATTGATTTTTGTTTTCCATACAGCTTCACGCAATGGCTATCTGTCAGGTGGTGACACGAAACTTTTTCCGTAGCTCTACGCATATTTACTTGTGTAACGTCACGAAGAAAATGCCTGATATCTCTCCGAACTTCAAAACGAAGACCAGGGACAAAAAATGCAGTTAAGCCTGGCTTACTTAAAAAACAACTTTGAGAACTTCTGTCACGAAAGAAAGGAACAGTTAAAATTTTGCAAGTTGATGCTAGTTTTACTCAGTTTTATGAAGGTACCTTCTGTTTGAATTCATCTGTTTTAGCTCTCGAAAAGTTTTGTAAGCAATGTCAGCGTTCTGCTTTTATTCAATTAGCGGAAATTTTGGCAGACGAGTTGCTTTGTCTGAATTTAATGCGAGCTCTACAGTGAAAGCGAATTTCCGAAATACTACGGATGTGATAGTTTAATATGGATAAATGGTGGAGTGCATAGGCGTAGCCAGGGGGAGCCAACGGGCCATGCCCCCCAAAAAATTTTTAGAATGTGTAGTCAGTTTGTGCTTTGAGAGGCGGTATCTCATAAAAAATACTGTTGCTAGCCTAAAATCAAGAATTTTGACCTCCGCCCAAATTTTGGGCTGGCTACGCTACTGGTGGTGTGTGCATCTGCATCAATAAAATTTTCTAAAAACAGCTGGACTTTTACACATGTTGTGAGTCGCCATTTTGTACTGCCAGGTAAAAAGAGCAATTTGAGCTTCGTTAATTGCAGAGGGGGTGAAGAAAGAGTGAGATTTTTGCCAATATCAACCTTTGTTGACGTTTTGCATTACCTCGAATTCACAGTACAATGTTTTGCTGAAAACCTTGAGCTAATTTGTTTGACAGCACCGGATAAAAACAATATTTACACTATTCAAAACACTCTGAATACCTTCGACGAAAAATCACACTGCCCTTTTATTGTAAATCGTACCACATTCATTAGTTGGCAATCGTTTACGTTGACGACGTTCAGTTTCATTTCGTGTGTTTTTGTTTACACGCACTAACTCCTCAGCAATGGCTCTCAAACTATAAGTTGCCTTTTCCTGTCTTTTTTTCATAGTTATCTGGCACCAGCAATCATTCCTACTAGTTTCTTGCTTGAAATAAAAAAAAAATGTCATCCACAGGTACTGAGCATTAACCTAACAACTACTGACATTTTAAGCTTCGCTTGGTGATGATAAAACTAACTAGCAGCGATTCCAAGAACTTCATTCAGAAGCTTATCTGCTTCGTGGAAACTGTTCTATGCTGTTTCAGTTGCTCCACATCTAAAGCAGTGCAGACAAAAAAGCTTGTCACAACACACAAAACAAGGTTTTACGTGCAACCACCGTTTTGCGGAATAGCCCGCTCATCAGGCATTTAACGTCTGTATAGCAGAGCTGAGTGGTATCGCAACAGAAAGATAGAAATGTATAAGCCCGAAGAAAGAAACGGCGTTCTGGTTCGTCGCACACACACTGCCCCTGCCATTTACTTGACGAGCACGTCAACGCATTAGCTCTCCTCGCGCCAATTCAGCATACGAGTAGTTTGTTATTGCATCACTGCTCGGGTATACGCAAGCACGTTGCACAACACCTTCAGTTGATAACAATATGTTATGCGGTTCTTCTAGAATATCAACAGCAATGTAGAGCTCAAATCTCAATACAGACACAATGAAGCCCACATTTCTGCTGGCTGCAATTAAGCTCTGAATGCGAACATCTCCCACGGCAGTTTTCATTCCACTTGTGACTGCTCTGGGTCCTCTCAGGCGCGCTACTCAAGGCAAACAGGCAACAAACAAACGAGCGAGACCAGCCAGTCCATCGCCAATGCGTCGCCGTCCGGTTAGAACCGGTAAACTACTGCTGCCACAGTGTGCATTGTGTGGACGGCGTGAAGCGCCATCATCGCAGCTACCCACCTGCGAAAATTGTTTTCACATCTCAAATCAGAAAGGCAAGGTTTGTAGGGTTTTGTTTCTAGTGTGGTAATTGTGTAATTGTGTCAGCTAACCCCCACTCTGTCTAAAACTTTGTGC
>JGI24022J15233_10008049_pt1 | contig 11720 bp, 6 predicted proteins | sample Ectturendosymbi2_FD_15233 | JGI IMG/M metagenome (IMG submission 15233)
AAATAATAATAACAGTGAAGGTGTGGATGGTAATGAGCAATGTAGTTCAAATGTAAAAGAGGCACCTAATCTGAAGTGGATCAAATATAATTCAATTGCCAAACTAAGAAAATGGGACAACACGTATTTGATATAAGGTTCTGTTTACCAAATTCTAAATGTAGCAGATGCATTCCAGAAATGCAAGAACAACTGGGCCATTAAATTTCTTGCTTTTTAACTTCTGTAACAACTGTTTATTTGTTGAAGCAAGTTTTTTTAAAGGTGTTTCAGGGACCCGATTAGGGTCCCTACAATTTGAAATCCGGTCCCTAGAATCAGAGAAAATATCATCGGGTCTCTAGAATCAGAGAAAATTGGGTCCCTATAGGTCCATACTGGGTACCTAACCTTTTCCTTAACTCTTTGGCGTCCGACTGCTTTTGGGGATTTTCGAAGAAAAACGCCTAAACGCACGTGGCTTTGCGCGGGAATTTCTCCAGTCCGGTATGCTCTACAGACCCAATAAAAGTCTCAAAAGACGCGGCAAGTCTTCTAGTTTACACTTGAAAAAAATTGTTTGCTTGGAGTGTGCGGTTTTTTTGTGAGTGACGTCATAAGTGGAGGACGTTTAGGCCACCTTGGCCCACTTTGCCTGGCCCTGGGTGCCAATCGTTAGGTGGTAGTATTTCGCTGTAGTTTTTATTGGAAACTAGGCTACAATCCGAGTCTTTTGATACTTTGGATGACCTGCTACGGTTTTGGATGTGATGTAAGTTAGTAAAAATATTTGACTAATTAGATAATTGATTAATTTGTTTATTTTAGATCATAACTTTTGATCCTGTAATGCTAGAAAGTCGATCAAAGGCTCAAAAGACTCGGACTCGAGCGTAGTTTCCAATGAAAACTTTAGCGAAACGCTTTGGCCTAGCAGTTGGGCCCTAGGCTAGGCAACATGAGCCAAAACGACCCCAAAAACTACTTCACTTATGACGTCAGTCACAAAAAATCTGCATCCCCCAACCAAAAAATATTTTTTCGAGTGCAATCTACTAGACTGGCCGATCCGTTTGAGCTCTTGAACAGCTCTCTAGTGCAATCGGCAGTGGAGCTAGGGCGTTGGTAAGGCAACTGAAAACTGCTGTTTTTTAGGCTGAAATCAAAGTGCGAATATAGTGTACGCCGGTTCATAAAGTGTTAAAAAACCTTGGTTGAAGTGTCTAATAACAACATATTTGATTTTCTTACAAGTAATTAGTTTTTTTTTTATATTTTTGTTAATGGGGTTCCATGACAAACGTGAAAGTATATCAGGGTTCCACGATGACAAAAATGTTGAAGAGCCCTGGTTTATGTGTATTGTTTCAATCCTTTTATTTGATGCTGTCTAGAAATCTGGATTTGTTTCCTGTTCTGATTCTGGGTTAAAATGAACTAAATCTGATAGACACTAAAATTCTTGTTTATTTTTAAAATTTCATGTTACAATCAGATCATTTTTGGTAATGTTTGTTTGTGACTTCGTTGAAGTTATTCTTCATATGCAAATGTCATGCACATGCAATGTGCAGAAATACTGAATCATAACAACGTCTTGGCTAAAGTTAGAAAATAAATGGTTACAGTCAGAAAAACAGCATAATACTGATTTACTTCTTGCTGAAGGTCAAACCACTGCAAAAATGGTGAATGTTCTTCAATAAGAACCTTTAAAAATGCGCAAAATTTTGGATTAAAAACTGGACAAAGCTGTTTTAAATTCATGTTCACACTGATTACTCATCAGAACTGCCAAGTTTCTTCACCTGCTTGTGACATTTAGTCATTCTGTTGAAATACATGTTTAAAACTGCTAAGTGTCAGTTTCATTCTGAACCTATCAAAATAAAATATTATTAATTGTGTTTCTTATTTTATAGGCTTTTCAACTGGTTTGTGTTGTGGAGTCATACCAAACTGAATAAACACAATTGGTTAAAGTAATAGAAGACTCACCAAGCTTTATAAGAGTTCGAAAAGCTCTCCAGCACAATCAACTAGCGAGTTATGAAGTTGCAAAGTGGTGTGAAAATAGCGACTCAATGCGTGGTTTCAAAATACGAATATTTTGTACAGTGGCACCAAAGGTGTAGACAATTGACAACTGGGAATTTAAGAAGGACACAGTTGCCACCAAACAATTTTCAAGATAAATGTCATTTGAATTTTCTTCTTGGTGTTTTCCATCCTACATAAGAAAGAGATTCAATGGTGGCAATTGGTGATGAGCTGGTAGAATGAAATAGCCCAGATGTAAATGCAAATAGCATTTGACTTATTCATGTTTTATTTTCCATATAGACTAAAATTTGATAAATTGCCCTGATGCTGAAAGGTTAATTGAATTGTTGGCTTAGTTATAACTAATTCGTAAATGCTTGTTTAATCTACAATGGCTCATTCTACTATCAATCCATATGATGTTTGTCATTTCCCTAATGCAAATACAAAGTAGGACAAATTTGGCTATATATATTTTTTAAATTGAAGACCCTCCAACGAAAAGTGCCTAAGTCACAAATTGCCAGTTTCGAGAATACAGCTGTTAAAGTTTTTAATTTGCATATGAAACACTGGATAAAGCAGAATGTGGATGTGCAGATTTAACCTTTAGACACTTGTTCCATGCTAGATTTTTTGAGAGCATGTTGAGGAAAGTTTCGAGAACATGTTCCACTGTGTAACTCTGTTTACTGAAAAATGTGACTTGGGCACTTTTCGTTGGAGGGTCTTCAATTGGTGAATTTTGAATACCTCTAGACATATAATTTTATTTGTTTTGTTTTTGTGTGCTGCTGCTTTATTTTCATGTAGTAAGTGTGCTATAACGTTGGTCAGAGATAACAGGTCTGTGGTGACAGTGACTGTCAAAATTTTATAAGTCTATATTGACTATGTTCACGAAACAATATAATTTGGTTTTATTCAATGAATGCATTTCACTTTTGTTAATATTATATTTGGTTTTGTTGTCATTATGTCGTTACCTACATTACACAAATTTATGGCCAGTACAAATAGCAAAATTTGTTTAATATACCTGTACCACTTCTTATACCTGCTAACATGTGATGGTGTTGTCATTCATCTCCAAATCAGTCCATGAAATTAACGGCACCATGCATGTTTATCGTGTCACACAATGATCTGTATCAGTGTCATGTAACCCACTGTAGTTGATCAACAATGTTGTTTTTGTTGTGAAAATTTAAATTTTTCAAATTTGGAAGCTTCTATTTGTTTTTCCCTTCAGAAATTTTTTTTCAAATTTTTCCAACCCAGGTCTTGTTCAACAGGGCTTATCAAACTATGGGGCTACAAAGTATAATTTTGGGATTGCAAAACAAATTGGCTTGGCAAATCAAATATAAAAGTTCTTGTAAACTTTACAAGAAAATTTAAAGTAAGCCTGCAGTAAATCTATTTCTACTGGAATTTGGAGGGCAATTCTGCGTTTCATGCTGTCATTGCTCACTTGGATGTCTGCCTGATCTGTAAAATGATAATACTCAACCAAGCACAACAACTTCTAAGTTGTTGTGTCATGATTATTTTAACGTACTGACCAATATTGACCTTACTGCATTCATTCCAACACGAAGGCATGTTTGTGCTTAAAACTCTAGGTCTAGGGACTAGGTTGACTGCTTTGAGAGCACACTGAGTAGTTTTAGACTAAAGTAAAGCTTCATACACAGTTTCAGAAGTAGTTTGGTGGGAGTTTCATTCAGGAAAGGTTNGATCCACAAACCATAAAAAATTGAAATTTCAGGAGGCCACACATCTGCCATTATAGGNACAGGATGAATTTGGGGGTTATTAACCAACAAAAGTTTGCGACTGGANTTTTCAAAATACATGTAGAGTTAACATGATTTTTCGATGACAAGAAATGAATACCCAGTCATTTCTGATCTAGCCATTCATAAACTCCTAGCTGTTTGCACAACATATTTGTGTGAAGCAGCATTCTCAAAATTTATAATCATTAAGTTTGACTAACTGTATCAATCTACAAATGGATGTTCTATGTAAAAATCATCAAGTGTGTTCATCCCATTAGTTGTGCATGATAGCTTCTATAAACTGAACTGTTTTTTTGTTAAATTTTTTCGCCATACTGTTTCCATTATGTGGTTGTTTTGTTATTGTATAGTTACTTTCATGGATTGTGTGCATTTGTATGATTTTGCCATGGACTAAAATGCCTCTTGAGATTTGTAATGGGATGTTTACATATATTCTTAACATCTAGGCTATCCATGAAGGGGGATGCATACAAAAATCTTTTTTGAAATGAGATCACAGAACAAAAAAGTTTGAGAAGCCTTGTTACAAAACATTGCTTGCTCAGCGTACTCATTTGATTTAATAGAATTGTTTTATTGTTTTTGCAGGCATGATTCCCTTTCCCCAAACTCTAGAAGATTTTCCAAAAACGATGCTCTAAAAATTAGTGACCCACAGTCAGCTGCTACTGCCTCTGCAAACAAAGAGCAACAGAATAAGCGTAAGTCTGATGATAGTGACTAGCATTGGAAACATGTTAACATGTGTATCACTGACTGATTATTACTCTGCACAAAATTATGTTCTGCCAAATATGAAAGTACTTGCTTGCTGTTACTGAAAATGTGCATGTTAGATAAAATTAAGTGTGTTGTTGTGCTGCAATTGAATGAAAACCGATAGTTTTAGTCACTTAATTTTAACAAAACTATTGGTGATTAGTGTTTTTTTTATAGATGCCAAAATGTCTGGCTTGTCTTGCATTGAGGTACATAAATGTCAGGGCATATTTGGTTGTGTTTTCTCTAATTAAATAATTAATTAATTTGTTATTTTTAGGCCATAACTTTTGAACCAGAAATGCTAGAGAGAGATATAATCACAGGCTCAAAAGACATCTGACTATAGCCTAGTTTCCAATAAAAACTTGAGTCAAAAAATTCCATCCAGCAGTTGGGGTCCAGTAACCTGGGCCAAAATGGCTTAAAACCTACCCCACTTCATGATGTCACCCACCAAAACTTTTGATTTTTTTAATGTAATGATCCAGATATATTAGACTGCTCAACTAGGGAGCCACTGACCTTCAACACTAATTCCTGGTTGAAACAAGTATTTTGTATGAATACAGGTTTTCAGATGTTTAGCCTTATGCTTCAGACATTCTCTTGTCCAAGTTTACTTCTACTACTTCACTGATTTCTACAGTCAGCTGCCATGTGCTAAATTTCCAATGTTGTCAGGTTACAACAAGCATTTGATCGAAATGGTTAGCAGCACGACTTTCTGTAAACAGCTGTTTTTGAAAATAAATTTTTATAAGAACAAGCCTTGATTACAGCTGACAATCAACTTAATGACATTTTGTTGCTGAACTCTTCATCAATGGAACCTAATATTGCATCTTTCTCCAAGTACAAAAAACATGTTTAACATTGGTTGTATCCCATGTATTTTTAGTAAAACAACTTTTCCTTAGACTCCTTGTTTCCTCCAGCCTAGTGTGTCTTCTTGAACTTCTGAAATGGCAGTTCAAAAAATTTATTACTGAACATAGTTTTGCAGCTTTTTATTCGCAGACACTTTTAACTGTTTGGATGAAGTGGATGTTAAAAATTTTAATGGTTTAACACAGCTATATCCAACTGAAATGCCCTACTGGGCCAAAAACAATGTCCCTATCTTCATGAGGGCCACACATTGAAAGACTTATTTTCATTTTAGCAAACCAAAGCTTAGTTCAAAGCTACTGAAAGCATTTGAATGCTATCTAAAATGATAACAACTGCATGGTACTTTTACTCACTCCCAAACTGTGATGCCTTAGGCAAATTTAGTGCTAATGGAAAAACAACGGTATAATTAGAAATCAATTGGTGTCAGTGGACACGTGTAAATCTACCATTGCGTAGTACATGTACGTGACAAACAGGCACTAAAGACCACCGCATCGAATGTTTCAAATTTAAGAAATATTGAAATACAGACAGGCTGTCATTGTATTGTAAATACACAATAATGAAAAGTTTCCTGCACTACACAAAACCTTCAATAAGGCACATGCAGCCCATGGGCAGCAGGTTGGACAAAGCTGGTTTAACATAACAGCAAGTTCATGACAGCTGTGTTAAAACACTTGTTTTATTTAACAATGGGCCTAAGCTCTCTTTCTTACTGGTACGTAAATCAGCAGCTTGCAAGTTTTTTCACCCTTGTCATGCAATGAAAAGCCTGTGACATTTTTGTCAAGTAGTTTGAAAGCTAGTAATACTCTCATAGGGTGTTCTGTAAGTGTTTAGGTGTTCACTTGGTCAGTACTCAGTAAACTCAGTTGGGAACTACTGCCTTTTGCAACAAAATGGCATGTTGTTATTTTAAATAAAAACAGTCAGATATTTTTTCAAACTTCATTGCCTTGGGCTTAGCACTTTGACAAATTTGAAAGAAGCAGATGAGCTGATTTTTGTAATGAAGAGTATTTGACCCAAATCTGCAGTGTGTTTGATTTGTCAATACTGAAAACTAATGCCTAAAAAAAGAAAAAAACAACGAGCAGCAACTTATCCAAACATAGTTTTTCAAGTTTTAATAGAGGTACATAGAAAAATTGTCGACCTTTCACAAACAACCTATAATTCCAGACAATTCTTAGAAAAGGTCACCTTAGCTCAGTAAAAAACTTTGGGTCCATCTCTGAAGATTTACATCATTCTTGGAAAGTAAATGATCAAGCAATAGTTCAAGAAGCTCTGTACAATAAAGGCATGCTACCTACCCTGCACGTCATTAAAAAAGTGGGGAAGTACAGTGTTTCACAAATAGTAGATACAATCAGGGTTCCTATGAAGTCTGGCCAAAGCATGGAATAAATAGGTCATTTTCCAGCCTGGAAAAACCTGGAAAAAATTTTTGGTCTCTTAGTATGGAAAAAGAAAATAATTTTCCAGACTTGATCTTATGATATACATTTTCATAATATTTTATTCACAATTGATACAATTTTACATTTATCGTGTTAAATATTACAATACCTTTATTTGAACCGCCTTTATTTGAGAGGTCCGGAAAAGGTCTTGAAAAAGTATGGAAATTGATATTCAAAATTGCATAGGAAACCTGTATAATGCTCATGATCAGTAGCCCATGGAAATAGATAAGAAAACTTTCATTAATCCGTGAAGACCTGTACCTGGGACTTCTGGATTTCATTTTGTACTTCTTATGCACTTTTTCAGTTGGCGTTTTTGTTTTAACACGTTTAGAGCCATGTAATTTGTAAAGCATTCTCGAATATGTGATGTAAACAATTAAATAGTTACCATGCAGTGAACAAGAAGTAAAGTGCTTAAATAATTGCTTTTTGATCAATGACGAACGTGGAAATGCAACTAGTTTTGATGGGCAGGTCGACACCCAAGGTATATTCGCTCGCAATGCAACTAATTCTCTTTATCTTTGCATTTATGGCAGTCGTCTGTGTGCTATTATCCGGTAATCGGTTTCACTATATGTTTTTGTGCACATGTGTGGCAGTAGCTAGTACATAGCAAGATCCTTTTTTGTTAAATAAAACAACATGTGGCAGAAATGGAATGTCATGTGTAACATTTTTTGCAGATCAAACAGGACACCCACAAGTGAGTAGAGTTCACGAAACAAAAAGATACTCCTCAAGTGCTGTGAAATCCTCAAGTGCTGTGAAATCGGGAAAAAAGCATGAAAACCAGAAACGTTGCTCTTCCGCATCTGCCTCCCCTGTTTCAGCTCCAATTCCGATCCAACCTGCAGAGACTCGTTCTCCAGACAAACCTCATAGTATATTACATGAAATATTTGCTAAAGATTCACCATCACTAAATGGTCTAAGCAAAACGGTGTTTCAAAGACCAGGTATTGCTTTTCTTCTGTCGACTTTTACACTTTTTGAATACTAGCTCGTGGTGAAATAAAGAATCTTGATGTTAGAGTATAATGTTACAAACGATTTAGACGTTTTTATACAGCACTGCACTAGTTAAGATACACAGCTGATGGTTCTTGTAAATCCCGGTAGTTTCCTTTGGACGCAGTTACGAGACAAAAAATTTGCAAGGTCATCATTGCTCTCAACAGGAACTTATGATAAACTTTCTTGAAACCAAATGGCAAAGTGTTTTTCTGTTATTTGCGTACCTCATTCTGAACTCTGAAGTCAACAATTTTTTGAGGTTGTTTTCAAATCTTTCGTAAGACCGATTTCAACAATTAGCAAAATTTTCAGAATTGTATACAGTGGCCATGTCAGTAGGTTTAATAGCGTTGCAAGTGAAAGCCTATGTCATACTTTCTTGATTGGCATTAATGTGTTATTCTTGTAAACGGTCTTGAGTTGATCTTCTGTTTACTTTTCTGTAGATCAATCGGTTCCCGTATCTAAGCCCGCCTCTAAAGGTTTGGAAAGCATATACAGGTAATGATGGAATTTAATTGAAGTATTGAGGTCAGTTTTGTATTTCGTACCAATCAGCTGTTATGAAAGAAGATTGAAAAGACTTGTGAGCACAAGGTTGAAAATAAAATAGCATTTCGCTGCTAAGGTTTTCTGCCACTTGCATTACGTTGCCAATCGCGCTCTTTTGGTTTATACACAATATCAATTGTTTTGCAGAGGGAGAAAACCATCACCCCTCCAGGCTAAACCGCACACACAAGCAGGTGATTTTCTATCTAATAACAACAATGTGCATTGCTGGCGTTTCATTGCTCGTCCATAATTTAAGCTTGGGATAAACCGTGAGTGTTGCATAATGCGTTTGCATGTCGTTTAAAAGATTTGCTGACTTAAAAATTATGTTTCGATTCGCTAAATGCTTTCCGTTGGTAACGTTACTGTTAAATGCATTTCAGTTGATGTTCATTCGGCTTCACCTGCAAAACTGGATTCGAAAGGTACAAGGGCAAATGAGGTTGAGTGACAAAACGGGTCAATTCAAAAGACACTTTTTACGCAATGCTTAAAGTTAAAGACCGTGTTTTAGAAGTTAATATTCAAATCAGCACCACGTCTGATTCGATATTGTTAAGGAAGTCGGTGATTGGTTGCATATCTACTAGAATGTTTAAAAAACTGCATTAACTTTTCAAAAACTGATGTGTGAACTTCTAAAAATTCATTTGTTATGAATAAGATCGCTATTTAACTTGGAGTTGTAAGCAACTTGGTTTTGGCAGTACTGGCGAAGATCCAAACCAACCGTTCGAAAAAAACGCATTTTTGCTCGCTCTGACAAACCTTGCGCATTTCTACGTTTTTTTGTCACTAGCATCATTTTTATTTGAATGTTCGCCAAGTAGTGAAAAAAATAAAGTAACATTGGATATAATTATTTCTTATTGTAGTTCGTGATTACAAAACAGAGTCCCCTTCGAAGAAAAGAAATGCCAACAGACGAAACAGAAAGAAGAAAAAGAATGATAGGGGTGCTGGTATGTGTGTAACGTTACTGCTGGTAGTACATGTTGGATTTTTTGTTGTTTCGTCTCTTACTCGTTAAAAGAACAGAGAAGAAACACCGAAACAACCTCATTTTCATACAATCATTACAATAAGAGTTGCGAGGAAATTAACGGAACAGGACATCTGGTTGCTTTCAAGCTTGGAGTGTAGGTTTCAGAGCACCAGCTGGAAGCTGTATTGTGAGAAACGCCACAGCGCCGGTCGGCACCAAAGCCACCTCGCGATTCTTGGCTGCTTCAGGTTCAATTTAAGAGCTTATTGAAGTTGAAGCGAAGCAAGGCATGTCAAGAAGCAACTGTTTATCATCGCTAAGCATCTTTTGCTCGGGCAATTGCAGCAGCGCGTAGAATCACGCGGCGCAAATGTGACATGCACATCTCACCAGTGTGCACAGGATAATGAATTTTATAAGGCATTTGGCTCAACGTTGCTTAGAACAAGTTCCGCACGTCCCCATCGTGCACTGCAACCCCGGGTTGTCTTTGTATTCTTGACATCAGCGCCACAGCCACATATTGATTTTTTTACGTTCACGTTGTCAACTGGTGTTTCCGCGCAAGAAAATTCCTTATTTTGAAGATAATTCCTTATATTTTGACGCTTTCGAAATTTCTTATTGAAGAAGTAATAGGTATCAATAAGGGTCTACGATCTACATGTGAGTAGGAAAACGCCAGTAGGATAATATTTTTGGTATGTAACCTTTCAGTTAGTACCGCATCGATAACTTTTTTTAAAAGTGAAACAGCCTTTGTAATTTTAAGGAATAATAATGAAGAAATTGATTGTTCTACATTATGGCCCATGCAACTCCTGCATCAAGAAGTAGCAATGCGACTTTGTATCTGTGCAGGTCATAGCAGCTTCAAAAAATCTTGCGAAGCTTCTATCAGAATTCATGACTTCGATTTCGTTGAAACGCACGATGTTGCAGTTTTGACGTTTGGCCCTTGTCAGTTGGGCTTTTGTTACGTTTTGAGTTCGGTTAATTTAGTTTAGTTTTGGTTGGAATGCGTTATGTATCTTTTTTTGCTACGATTAGGGTTAATTTTATCCAGGACCAGCAAATAATAAAAACGGAGAAGTTGAAGCAAGGCAGTCTTCGAATGCTGCTGGAAAAGTCATTCTAGGAATGATTAACGGGAAAAGCAAAGATACCGCAGAAAGTTCAGGTAAATTTTCGAGGGCTTGAATGCGTATATTAGTCCATTCGAAAATTCTTCGTTTTAAGTAGTTTTCTTCACGTTACTCTCCAGCACAACTGGCAACAAAGCCGACACAGAATAAGTTACAAGGCATGGGCGGTGATCCGAAACAAGCAAGCTCCTGTAACGGATCTCTTTCAACATCAACAACTGAAGAGCATCATGAACCAGAGAGCAAGGAGAGCAGTGAGTTACCCTGGTCATTTTACAGTGGGTTGATGAGACTGAAAAGACTTTCTGTCAACTTAACACAAAACTCATCTAAATATAGTATCAATCATTATTCTTCTGTTTTTTTTGTTTAATATTTGTTGTAAGTGGGTGCTATTCACAGGTAGTTGTTGAAAACCAGCCATTACAACAAACTCTGGATGTAGATCGCTGCGAGCGTTATTGCAGTTTTGGAAAAATACGTTATTCAGGCCTGAATTTTATCGAAAACAGGTTATTTATGAAACCAATGTTTAAGTCTACACAGGACGTGCTACTAGAACATTTTGGTACCAATTCCGTCCAGTGCGTCGCACGTATGTTTTTGTTGTCAGATAAACTGATGAGTTGTTGTGCGGCGGGTACAAATGGGTGTCTCGATTTGAGGCGCCATGCATCTGCACTCGATGGACAGATGAGCGCAGAGTGGAGAAGGTTTCCGGGCTCCATGGCACGACGTGCCAGAGACAGTGTGGCTCCACTGCGACGAAGCTCAGCAGGATAGATGCCTGCGAGGATTGGAAGGTTATCCGCTTGTGTAGGATGCAGACATCCAGTCACAATTCGCAAGGCGTCGTTGGTGGTGGGGTCGATAAGGCAGGTGTTAGCACTGCGGCACCAAACAGGAGCGCAGTACTCCGCGGTTGAATGCACCGGGGCTAGGGTGGCTGTTCGCAGAGTTGTTGCTCCAGCACCCCAGTCGGAGACAGCAAGCCGCCTCAGGAGCGCGACGCGTGATGTCAGCTTCTTGTGAAGTGACTCAAGGTATCGACGATACG
>JGI24022J15233_10008051_pt1 | contig 11719 bp, 6 predicted proteins | sample Ectturendosymbi2_FD_15233 | JGI IMG/M metagenome (IMG submission 15233)
GGGGACGGGCACCACTGGCCCCTCCGCTGGCGACGGCCCTGCGCAGAATCCTGCCGGAGCACTGAATCTCTACTTGGTTCATGATATCCTTCACGTGGGTGGCCGTTTACAAATTGCCCCACTGCCTAGCCAGTGCAACAAAACATTATATTTTATATCTTAGCAAGCACCCAGTAACTGATCTATTAGTATTGATGTACGACAAAAGAGATGGGAACATTGGAAGTTGACACATTCTGCCTGCCATAACAGACCTCATTAGATAATGAGAGGCAGATTTGATGTGAAGAAGTCACTCGGTCTTGTCGCAAACGCCAGTCCTGGAGAGCAAAAGTTAAAAAGCAACAGATGGCGACCAATGCGCGCTTGCTCATCGCGTCACTCCAAGTCAAACATTTACGGCTTGTAGCAGCGTGGCATTGATCTAATGGTCCTTTCTACATTTACACATAAAAATCGGGAAAAATGGTCAAGAGCCACGTCTGCATTTTTCAGTTGCTTAGCCACACGAGGTGTGCACTTTGACATTGTTCAGTCCCTTGAAGCAAATGTTTTCATACAAGCTTTTCGCAGATTTTGCAATCGGCGAGTCGCTCCTTTTCGACATATCTACAGTGAAAATGCAGGGAATTTCACATCAGCAAGTTGTGAGTTGAATAAAGGTATCAGGGCCTCAAAGACCAGTGTCTTTCAGAATGCCATGCTCCGAGATCAAATCACTTAGTACTGTTGCAACCACTCCGCTGGCGTTGCGCGTTGCGCGATTCACCAAGAACGAATGTGCGCGAAAAACAACGCCGTATATACGTGGCGCGAACAAACAATATTAGAGTGATCTCGTCGGGTGAACTCTATTGTTGCTTGCTGCCACGGTGCGAAGCTTTGCACACATGCCGCTCGGGTTTTCCGATCGCAACAGCACTTTAGCCCTCCGTTGGCATCACATCAAAATGGCTTCATAGAAGGATTTTCCGCCTTGTGCGGTAGACGCTCTGCTCAGTTGTTGGCAAAGATACGCTGGGTACATTTGATCTACTCACCTTGGTGACGGAAATTGCAAGAATATTGAAATGATTGCCCAAATACTCACCTCCAGACTGAGCCTAATGATTTATATATATGAACTCTACTCCAGGTATGGTTCGGACTTGCTCTTTTAGCGATGCTGTAGTTCCTGGCGTCTTCATGAAAAGAGACTTACCGTCGCTCATGGATAAAAACGCAATATCTCGCTGATTTGTTGGGATCGCGATGACTCAAAGAGCATCTTCCATTCCTTCAACTTCGCTAAAAGTGGTTCGTAGCTCATCGCCACTTAGCGCCAGGCAACCATGTTTTTGTGACGGACAAATCCGCCAAACATGGCCACTATGTCCCATGGCCAAAGGATATTTTGGACGCAGTGATGCCGGACAGCAACAATTTAGTGTGGCGAGTCAATGAGCGCACTGCTCAGTCTACGTTGGTTCCAGATATCCGAAAGTTGTGTTTCCTAGAATTACTTGTGGTTGAAGAAGGACAAACACCTTCCCTACCGGTTAGATGTTTTAGTTGTACACCGAACGTTCCCTACAGGCATGTTTTAGTAATTGTCCCCAAATGTTTGGCAAGTTCAAAGGTCAGCCTGCATATGACCACGGTCTGCAATCCCGCTGACACGCTCGATATTTGCTTCAGGTGAGTGACCTGATAGGGATCGAATGGTGTGCAAACTACTCACCACAAAAATGTTACCAAATATGGACATCAGCAAAACATTGCCAATATGGACAGATAACGTAGCGCCATCACACGTATGTATTGTGACTGGTCAGAATGTGAATGTCGTATTATATTTAGTTTTCTATTCTCAGAGAAAACACCAATTAGTATCCAATTAGCGGAGTAACTGGGCCTCCCAACCTTACATGGAGAGGTGTCTGCCACAGTTGAATTCGAATATTCGAATTACTTGTTCTCATGGTCATCACCTGACTGGCCGTAACAGGATTTTATTAGTGTTTTGGCGCTGTAAACAGACGAAATTTGTAGCGACAGGCGTACACCAGGTTTTGCAGCGTAAGGTTATATTTGTATGACTGACGTGCATAATTGCAGAAGCCAAAGAGATAGAAGTACAGCAAAATGGATAACAACACAAGCAAGGAATGTCCCCACAGCTCTTCTTGACACCATCCACCAAGCAAAAGGGCTACAGTACCAATTTACAAAGTCTTGGTAATATCCGACCCAGAGTCGGACTCCAGGCCTACCAGCATCGAAGCAGACGCACGTACCATCAGTTGTTGGCCGCAACAGAATATGAAGCAACAAGCAACGCATGAAACCAGATGCAATAAATTCTCTCTTGACTCTCACATTACCATTTTTAATCATGCACAAGATGCGGGCACGCCGCAATGAAAAGCGGCTAGGGAAAGGATTACTTGTCACAAATCATTCGGAAAAGATAACAATCGTGCCGTAACAATCGATCTCAACAACTTTACATCAGATCAGTTTAAAATAATTGCTGTGAACTCACCTCTGACAGATAGTCCATTGCATAAACTTTCACAGATAACTCGAAGATTCAAGTGAAGAATTTACAACTGAAAATTATCAGATTTCAGAATTTCTGGATTTGGCAAAAAACAAGGCTATTTTTAAGCGTTTTTCAAACACTGGCACATCGATTCTCTGAAAAATTAAACTTTAGACGTAAGGAAACAATGTAAATATGAAATTTTGCAATTATTTTTGAAGTGATACATCAGATGTTGGAAACGTAATACATTTTTGAGATTAATGTATTAATCTCCCTGAAATCTTATGATAACAAAATTTTTTCAAAACAATATGAAACATATTTCTTCGCAAGTCAGTCACAAAGCTATCCAACTTCTGGTATTAAAAAACAAACGCATCTGCTGCATAGATTTGTGGCTGTAAGTATCTCGTCTTAAGCATCTTATTCATGCACTCTTATCACAACAAACTGCTTCCAAACAACTTTGATGAATATTTCATTCCAATCAGCTCAATGCATTCTCACTCCACAAGACCAGCAACCTCTAACAACCTATTTTTATCTAGAGTTAATTTTTCCTCAGGAATGTGTTCCCTCACCTTTGTTGGCCCAAAAATGTGGTCTTCAATACCAAGTGATATTAAGTCTTCAACCACGTTTACCTTTAAATGGAAACTGAAGAAACACCTCCTACATGATAAAGATACATATTTATGAACTTTTGCAACATTTCACTTATCCAGAACCAAATTCTGTATTTTGTAATTCTGTGTATTTTATGTATATTTACTTTTCACATTTTCTTCCCTGTGCACACCCCATTCTTTTCAGCATGAAAGCACACTCCATAGTTTTTTTGTTTGTTTTTTTCTTCTGTACGTCATTAAGTTGTTTTTGTTCCTTTTTTTCTATTTTGTTCAAACATATTATAAACCACACCAAATTCCTTCAATTACATTTGATCCACTCATCTGTGTATATAGGCATGCTCTTTCATCTGTACATTTTCTTCACCAGGTTCTATGTTTGTTTGTTTATCCTAATTGTGCTTATTTCACTCAAATGTTGTTTTACAACATTTCTCAATAACTGAAAAACAGGGTTGGTTGACTAGATGACCGCTGTGGTCCCTCACCAATCCTATATGACGCAGCACCCCTGTTTGTTTACACTGATCAACCATTGCGTCAATGCATTTTCATTTGCTCTAATGTTCACTGTGGTTGGTTTGCTTAGTGCAATGGCTTCTTGTAGTGCTCCTGTTTGTTGGCAGAGTCATATGAAACATTAAACCATTGTCCATTGTCCATCTGAAATCACTGCTTCCTTCACCGAAGGTTAAGCAATTATTTGCAACAGTTACAATAGTCCAATAATGCTTAGTTCTTTCCAGGCATTTAAACGAACTTCACTGCCAAGAACTTTTCTAACAACTATAGTGCTTTCGTCGTCTTTGCGTGCCCCGATTATTATCCTTGTTTTGCTGAATGTGTGCAGACTATACACGAGCAACTAAATATGCCACGAAAGGGCTGTTGAAACTAGAGCAAAATTTTAAGTCCTTGGGAAAGCTGGTACGTTAAACTAACTGCAAACGGCAAGTTAGTTAAGAAAAGAATTTATATTGTTGCGATCAGAATCCCGAGCGGCATAGCTTCGCGCCGTGGCAGCAAGCAACAATAGAGATCATGTGTCGCAATCTCTCTTACTATTGCTTGCTCGACTTATGTATATAATGGTGTTATTTTTCGCACACATCCCGTTCGTGGTGAATCACACAATCAACGCAACACCACCGGAGAGGTTGCAACAATATACAGAGATTAGAACACAGCCAAGTGAAAATGTCACACGTTCACATCAAGGACAATTTCTAAAAAAAAGCTTTCATATCAAGGACAGTTTAAAAAAAAGCTTTGTACGAAATGTATGCCACAATAACATAAAACAAAAGCATGAAAACGCGTTTATGTCACGCGTAGCGCTGTGGTACAGCAGCTACTTTTCAGTCGAATTGGGCCACAGAAGTAGCTCATTGAACTGGTAGTACAATCTGCTTTTCAATTGTGTACTGCGACAGATCAGTGTCAAACTCTGTTTTTTATAATATAATAAATGAATCAATTCAAACATGAGAATTACAAAAGATTATGTTTTTGAAAACTGCCGTGTGCTTCTGGTACCATCTTCAGTGTGGTTCTTCAGTAAAGCTATGCCATGCCTGCCAACAATACATTATGGATTGGAAAAGAAGATTAGAATTGTGTAGAACTTGAAACCCAAAGCATTGTGGATACATTGTCAGAACAAAGGAAATATGTTGAAAACTTTTTTGCGATCTCAAGAAAGTGCTCTCTTGTCAAAGCAAACAAAAACATTACACCCAAAGCTATTACTGTAAAATAAGTAGGGAATCACACACAAACTCCTTCACCACGTCAAGGCATTAGATAAGGAGGTGTCACTCATGGAGGAAACCTTAATGGTTCAAGATTTATTGCGGTGTTCAGTAAGGATGCGTGCTTGCTCCGCTCTGTGCGATATTTCTTCCAGTATTCAGGGAAAATTTTTAGGATGGATTTTCAAAGAAACCTATGTTTGTGGTTGACAAAATCCACTACTTTGGAATAACTGTCACCATATGAAGTGTCTGAGGTCAGCGCTTTCCAACCAGTGCGCTGTGGTCCACTGTTTGGACTCATTGGTGGCCATGAAATCTTTTCACGAAGATTCCACGAGTTTTCACGAGTAACGCGAAGTTTTCACGAGTAACGCGAAGTTTTCATGAGTACCGCGAAGTATTTCAAAATGTACAATTTTTCGGTATCCGCGCGCCGACATATTGGCGCGCCCTTTTTTGGCCATAAATCGCCAGCCGCTAAAGCTAGAGAGCTGTTCAAACCCTCTACGGATTCAGCAAGTCTTCTAGTTGACATCGAAAAAAAACGTTTTTCGTTTTGGGTTTGAGGTTTTCTCGGGGGAACGTCGCAAGTAGGGGGGTTTTTGTGTTATTTTGGTCATCTTCGTCTGGCCCTGGGCGCTGTCCCAATGGGCCATTTTTGGACTCAAAATTTAGTTGAAAACTGGGTCAAAATCGGCGTCTATAGAGCCCTTGATTGACTTCCTAACCTTTCGGGAACGAAAATTATGGCTCATAAACCAAAAATTGACCAAAATTTTGCTCCCTCAAAAACCACTCTGGGGGGCATTTCTTCCCAGGCAATAACTCTCCGTCAAATTGAGCTAGAGAGCTGTTCAAACCCTCTAACTAAAGACCCGTGAAGGTATGTAGTTTGCAATAAAAAAAAACTTTTCAGCTTAGGATGTATGTTTTTTTTAATGCTTATGTAATGATAGGATGTTTATGTTATTTTTTGCTGACGTCAGCATTTTTGCCCGACCTCCCTTTAAGACCCGCAGGAGCCATTTAAATAACGTTAATTTTTTTTTAGTTTAGCTGTTTTTTGATTACATTTCGGGACTTTGAAGGGTCCGAATGGGTTTTTAGCGTTCCTGGTTCCAAGATTAGGGCCAAAAAGCATTAAAAGAATTAAGGGAAATCCCCCAAATGTATTGAGAAAAGCCCCTTACCAATTAGCTGTTGTTTAGCCCAACGTTTGAACCAGAAATGCTAGAAACTCAATCAAGGGCTCTAAAAACGCGTATTCTCGTCTAGAATCCTAAAATACTCCAAGCCAAAATATTGGCGCGTGGGATCGGATGATGACGTCATATAATTAACCAAAAAACACGCCCCTATCATGATCCCATTGGCCCAAAAGCCCCCAACCAAATTTTAAAAAAGTTTTTTTTAATCTAAACTACACGACGCCACTAGTCATTACAGGGTTTGAACAGCTCTCTAGCTCAATCTGCTGCAGAGTTATGGCTGGCCAAAGTTTGCACTGAAAGGACAAATAAGCCTTTTCTGAAAAGTTTTGAATTAGGCCAAAAACTGGGTTTTTGACCCATAATTTTGGCTACAGATATGCTAGCAAGTCAATCAAGGGCACTATAGACGCGGATTTTCACCTAGTTTTTAACAGAACATTGAATCAATAGAATGCGTGAATGGGTTGGGGCCCAGGGCCGGCCAAAGGTGACCAAAATTTCCAAAACATGTCCTCATTGTGACGTCACCTCCAGAAAACCCCCACTGAAAACGAAAAACGTTTTTTTTTCGATGTCAACTAGAAGACTTGCTGAATCCGTAGAGGGTTTGAACAGCTCTCTAGCGGCTGGTGATTTATGGCCAAAAAAGGGCCGGCCAGTCGCGGTCGTTAATGGGCTAAAACAATTCTCGACATTTAGTCAATTTTCTACTGATTAGATCGGAAAATGGGGAACCAGCTTAAGTTTCCCACCAACAGTAAATTGTAAAGTTGTTTCTCGTATCTCAATTTCTTTCGTTGTTGTTTTGCAGCAATATTCCATAGTGGGCCCCAAAAACAATTTTCTACAAAAGTGTGTCACAATTAATAAAAACTGGTAAGGACTGATCAACACGTCAAACTCAGAGTGCGCATAGACACGACTTGTTAGGCAGACCTCGATTTCGAGGGTAGAACAATCATCATCTCACAGTGAAACTGCTTATCTGACAAGTGCGCGTAATTTCAACCCCACATTGATGTTCGCCTGGACCACATACCGGTAACAAGTACGACGCTTGGCTGCATTTCGCCTCAAGTGTCTTCGCTCTATTTTGGGTGTTTCCTGGCGTGACGGAATTGTAAACAATAACACCTTACAGACGACCAGCATGCTTGACATGTACTCAATGTGAAATACTCGCTGTCTGCGCTGGCTGACGCATATTTCGTGCGTGTAGAAAAACCGTCTTCTCAAAAATGTCTTTTTTAGCTGACACCACAACACTAATCCGAGGTGCTGGTACCCTTTATACCGATGTTCTAAAGCGCAATCTCTTTGCTTTTTAAATGCAGCACTCGGTCGTGGAAAGGATTGCCAACTCGTGTTCATACTTGAGAGATACCCTCCACCGTAGACAAGCGAAGTCGCTTTAAAGCTACATGGAGAGAATGATTGACGTTGTCTCCATCGTCGACAAAAACGGGATTGGACATAATAAAATATGTATTCTATTTTTTGGTTGTTTCAAAATTAAAAACAGTATTTACTGAATAAAGAAAGTGCTTAACAGTTTTTTTAGGTGGTGTCCAATGGTAAAACATTTTAAGCAGTGAGTTATTTATCACAATGATGTCCATATCTTTTATATTTCTACCAAACTAAGGTTTTCTTTCTGCCGAAGTTCGCACTACTGCAAATATTGTAATGAAGCAATTTTTACACCGAGAGTGTTCTTTGGTAAACCCTGTCTAGCTTTTGTTTAACCATTCAATGTCGATTGCTTCAAGTGCTTAGATTAATCTCAAAACTTTCATCGCACTTCTGAATTTTTTTGAATTTCAAGAAAACGCTAAATCAGATCCGGGATTGGAAACCAGTTTGCCAGGTTTTTTTCTTCTTCAACTTCATATATTTTTGAAGAGAAAAGCACAGGAATGGTTATTGAATTTTCTTAGACTGACTTTTTTGAGTTTGCAGTAAGGACAAGTGTCGCTTGAATTAATTATTCAATGCGCAAGTGATGCAAATTATGCAATGTGCAAGCAATGCAAATTGACTTATATGCTCAAGTGGTGAACTTTTTATGTATTCTCTTTCACCATTATAACATTAGGTCATCTTGATTGAACAATACGGTTATATTCTTTTGCTAACGCGTGATTTACTCTTGCCAAAAATATTATTTGTTTGCGCTTTTTGTTTGCACGGTGAATAAAATTTTTAATCTGCTTCTAACAGATGCATGCACAATGAATACTTTTTGTGTCGATTTCAGGTCTACTCGCGCTATCATCGTTTCATAAAAATGACAGTCGGAAGATGGCGCTTTAAGGCAATCTATGAGTTGGAGCAGTGCTTCTTAACCGGGTGAATGAAAAGTTTACAAGAGTGAATTAAAGGAAAGGGGTGAATGAAGAGTGAATGAAATTTGTGTTTCTAATTTTTTGTATCCTCTGATAACATGTATTTGTCTTTTCTTTTTTACCCAAAAAAATACCAACAATCGTAAAAAAGGCGAACTTCCACCTTTTTAACTTTGCGTCTTCTCCTTTCAGCATTCAGAAACTTACCACTTTAGAAAAACCGTACTATAATGCAATTAACTTCGTCTATTACGCAAGGGGGATAGATTCCACGGAGAGATGCCAATGCCAAGTTTTATTCACTCAAGTGGTAGAATTTCGGCTATGCTCTCTGCATGAGCGGCCTGTGCTCCTGTGAAAAAGTTATCTGCTAGGATTGCAGTACTTTCGAAGGTTTCATGCACCTGAACACTCATCAGTGTAGTCTTAGAAGTCGGAGTGCAGGCCTAAACAATCGTAGTAGAAGAGTAGCTTATATTTATGATAATTGTTTGCTACCAGGTTAATATATATTGGAATATCTAGCATACGTTTATATTTCAGGTAATGCCTGCAGAATTTCTACGAAAAACGTACAAAAACCACCTTGTTTTGATAAAAGCAAATGTAAATTGTAGGTGAAATCGGTCCGAACACGCCAGCTTCATCAGCTTTGCAGCAGTTTAAAGAATCGGGTTTGAAAAGGAATATTAGCGTCAAGAATATTTTGCTTTCAAAAATTAAAAGACGAAGATGGTATGATGATTATATCAAGTGTTTTTTTCCTTCAGGAAGTGAAAAATCGAACCATCAGCTGTCTGCTCAGTGCATGTGTTGCTATTTTAAATATAACAACCAGTTTTTGGCTCATTCAAAGCTACAGAGTCATTTATAAAAAAACACGGCATTTATCAGAACGTGTCCTCTGAATGTTTCAAGCAACAGCACGAATATTTGTGTAAATAGTAAAATTCCCTTCATTTGTCAGTCGTAAATGACTCTGTTAGCAAAAATCCTCTCCTTTCCTCTTTTGAAATTGCGCATGCGCTGATGAAAAAAGCAGAAAAACATTTTGCGAAACTCAGTCTGTGATCAAACCAAATTTGAAGATAGCTGCCAATTTACTGCATGGCTAAAAGCATGCTGTGAATAAAGTAGAGCAACCAGGACCGTAACCAGCTTGGGACGCCAGGGGGCGAAGAGTTTCTGAGAGGGGGACAACTTTTTTGAACTGTTCAATAGTTTTAAAATATGTCGATAACATTTTTCCAGGAGGGGCAAAATTTTTCTATGGGGGATTTCCCCCCTGCGCCCCCCTGGTTACGGGCCTGAGAGCTATACCTTGTTCTATATCAGCATGGTCCAACTGCTTTTGACCTACAAGCCATTTTACAAAAACGTGACGATTCGCGTTCCACTTCCAATAAACTGGTGTATAAAACAACAAATTCACAATCTTTGCTTTCTGCAGTGTCTAACATTGTTAGTATTGTACATTTTTACTAAAAGATATGGTGCTTTATCTATTTAAAATTACCTATTGCAGAGATGGGCAATTAATTTGGCTTGTGGGACACTAAAATTTTTTTAGCGGATAGACAGACAAATTTATTTTGCGGTATTGAGTTCACTGTGCCAGATGTACTCTTCAAAGAAACGAATGCCGGGGCACCGAAAAAACACAGAAGTTATCCAGATAGGTGCCCCAGCGGATGGTTTAACGGCGCCCCGTACTTTCCAATTTGGTTGCAAAATAAATAAACAAAACTAAATTTTACACATAAAAGGTATTATTCATTATTCACTTCATTCAGTGCAAGCAATTCAGTGAGGCAAATGTAACCTCACATGCTTTTCAACAGATTTCAGCTTTGGAGATTTTTCCAGAATGCTTCGGCGGGCTACTGAAAACGCTGTAGCGGGCCTGTACTTGGACCACACTGATAGAAATGAATTATTCGATGTACTATGATTCTTATCCCATCGGCCATATATTCACAATAGGGTGAATGGGAATGCAGCAATCGATGGCAGGTGTGGACGAAACCGCAAGAGGTTAAGAAGAACTGAGTTCATACCTGGAACACTCTTGGAAAGTTACTTAACTTTGAAGTTGCCGAATGTAACATAGAGTCAATTCTGACTTCTCTATTAAACACGTGTGAATTGTTTGTTTGTGTGTTCTGCCGACAGAAATACAGCAGCAAGCGAACGTTCTAAAAGCATCCAACAAAGCCACTTAGAATGAAACTTACTTACAAAATGACATACAAACAATCAACAAACTATTCAAAATGTCAGCTTATAAGTTTATGCACTTTTATGAAAGCAATCTACTCTCATCACATTTTAACCACAGTACTGTATTTTAAATCTATTCCGACGATTCACTGCCACTCAAGCAGAGTTGCAACGTGCGAAAATTTATCTTTACCAAGAGCATATTCTTCTCAAGGGCAAGGCTCGCTCAAACTCATTGGACCCAAGGTGTGGTCAGAAATATCTGGCCATATCAAGTTTCGATCTCAAGTTGAAATCAAGCAACTATAAAAAAATACCTACACCTTTACAGTAACTCGTTGATGCAAAATAAGAAATGAAATTCATTTAAATCATCTTGTGTTGCTCATGCTTTGTAACTTCGTAGTATGTGATTTTTCCATTTTGTTTTTCGATGTATTTTATACTTAACAGGCACTGTAAATTTTCCCTTTCCAATGTAGGTTAGTCATCTTCGTCTCTCTGTCATTTGGCTATTTTCAACTTTTTTGTCTTATGTTATGAATTGCATTCTCAAATTAATATACTGTTCAATAATTTCAGTGTTTTGTTCTCTCCACACTTGTGAAATTAAATAGCCCGTCATGATAAGTGTGCATATATTTGAAACGTTCACTTACATGCAAATACTGTATAATTTGTGTGTTTGCCTTTACCAGTTTGTCTTTTATTTTCACATACCTAATTACAGTACTGAAAGTTGTATTGCAGACTTGGAAAACAAGATGTCCTCATCAAGGGCGTACGCAAGGGGGGGTTTTAGGGTTAAAACCCCCCCTTGAGCTTGATATTTTACAAAAATTTTATTACCTTCGCAAGGAGATTAATTGTTTTCGCATGCTTTTTGCTTGTTAATTTGTCGACTTAATGCAAATACTGTACCACGGAATAAGTTTGCATGCAAATTTCAAGGAACATTGTAAATGGGCTAAATATGTAATAATTAGGTTTTGGTGGGAATCTGGGTTATCGTCTGCGTCCAGAAACCATCTCA
>JGI24022J15233_10008052_pt1 | contig 11719 bp, 8 predicted proteins | sample Ectturendosymbi2_FD_15233 | JGI IMG/M metagenome (IMG submission 15233)
CCCGCACGTGCCTCCTCCCCCTGTCAATCACATACGACGACGTGGCGGATTGCGACCGCAACATGGACCTGCTCAGCCTGCCGCAGACAGATGAGGAAAACGCTACGGTAAGCCTCACGTTTGTGACTGGAACTGATACCAGTACTTTCGCTGTAAAACCCTCACGCTGGTTAATCCATGTTTATTGTGAAAATATGCAGGGAATCATGAGGTACCATGACGCCTTTTTTAACTCCTGTAACAGCGGCCTTTGCACGGGTCATAAGAGGATGATTTTAATGACAAAAAGTCAGTTTTTTTGGTTTTGCCTTTCAGCCTTCCCAATTCTTGCAATAATCGATAAGATCCCAGACAACCACCAAAAGTAAACCGGGCACATTCTCGAGCATGAAGCAGACACAGGAAGTTGGTGCCAAGCGCCGACTTTCAAATACACTGTATTGCTAAGACACCCTCTAACCTGAAAGTATTCAAGGTTTGTTGGTGTATTACTCTATGATCTAGAGCTTTCTATGCAAAAACTTTGCAGACAAAAATTTTTAATAAAAAATGTATATACCTCAATAATCGTCCTGCAATAGTGTTCAGACAATATTATTATCATAATAATAATATTAAAAGCAATAACACTTTTCATCGAATCATTGGATTTTGCTTTGTTGGTTTTAATAAGTCTTGGCAAGATTTTCAAGATTTACTCACCTCATCAGTTTCTTTAGTAAAACCTTTCTTGTAAGTTCCCTTTTATTTCTTTGTTTGTCTCACATGTGATTTCCTGCTCAAAGCGCCTCCAGTTTTAAAACCATAATCGTGTGTGCAGCAAAGTCGCCATACGAGAGAGAATGATTGCTTTGAGTGTTCTAAAGTGAGCCCAAAGAAGTATCACGGTCACTGAGTTGACCCAGTCATTAGTAGACTGCACTTCGTATCAGTGAGTGGGTCCGAAGGCAAGACATGGAGAATACGTTGGAGACAGGTTCAGCTTCATAGGTTGATAGACTGGAGACAAGTTTCCATCTTGCCTATCAGTTACTCATACATGCAGTATACTGACTACCTTGCAAGGCTGACGAGCTCAGTCTGTCCTGAAACAAACCATTTGTGCCATGGATGAGCCCTTTCAGGAGTACACACCCCGGGCCAGAGTGGACCTGGATTTAATGGTGGCTAAAGTGTATTCGACATACCCAGGACTTACGACATTATCAAGTAGTCGTTTTTCAACGCACAAAATATTCATGCATCAATGCTTTGCAAGAAAGTTTGCAATCGATAAGGTTTGTTTTGCAAGGATAGCAAAACAAACCTTACATCATACCGCTACTTCTACATATAGGCTTACTGGTGATTAAATTCTTTAAAAACAATTTTCACACTCTTCGTAATTAAGCCATTGGCGTCACGTTCCATTCCAGATCATCGTCAAATCAGAGGTAAAAAGGAATTCATACTCAACGCGAAACATTTATCAGCATGGCAAAATATGGGCATATCTGCACCTAATCGTCAAACAATATGCTGCTGTGCCCGGTGTTTTAGGTCAAGTCACTTCACTTCGATCCAGGAAACTTTCTTCTCATTTCCAAGAAGATTTTTACCTATGTCCGACACAACCTACAACACGTCGTTGCAAAGCTTCATTCTTGGGGACAGGGTGACAAGATGAAAAATTCTGTAAAAGGCCAAACAATGCTAAAAAGAGAATAGAAATAGGCCAAAACGACTGTTTAAAGACCAGAAAAAAGTTAAATTTTGTTTGTGGTATTGCTATTCCTTCATCACAAGGACGCATCTAAATTACAAAATATCATTGGTAATTTTCTTCAAATTAAGATTAAGTCTTGCTTGGCATTGAACTGGAGCTCATTACTGATTTTTCTCTGAGTTTTCATGGGTTTCATACTTTGTGTACAATGGTGCCACAGTTTCCATACTGACCCACTGGCAGATTTCTGTGCCCATACGATAGTCATCTTTACTCTTGTACTTCCAGTCAGAATCATAAGAGCCCTTCCACGTCGTCGACGTCATTGCAGCATGTATTGCGGAGTCGCAGACCCGTCCGCAAGTGTTGAGCCTGTTCAATGCTTACAACACACTAAACAGTGCAATAGTGCACGAATTTCCAGTGATTACGCACATTGTTTATATTCAATCTCGGAACCGCTAAATCACACTAACATCAGAACGCGGGCATCGGTCTAATATAACATTTGTTACAAAAATTTTGAAAACGTATTGCCGAAAAAAATGGAATAGCAATATTTTCTTTCAGAGGAAAGTTTTTCAGCGTAAAAAGGCCAAAAAAGAGCTAAAAGGCCAAACGAAATGTTAAAGGCCAACCAACTTGATTTGAGGCCAAAAAAGGCCAAAAGGCCAAATGAAACGTTTAGGCTAACCACCTTGAAACGAGGCCAGATTTCTGAATTTTGGCCTAAAGTGGCCAACTTGGCAATGCTGCTTGACGATTGTGGATATGAACAACCTTTCCCACAACAGACGTAAAGTTTGTGTCAAAGTCAAACCCTACTGCGATCCGAATTGATGCATAACTTCTTTCAAGCTTTGTCCTACTTCTATCAATACCGCATGCAGCCATCACAATACCGCATTAGACATGCAAAGCATTGTGGAAATGTTTTAGTAAACCGTGCAACAAACTAAAAAGACTCATTGTTAGCTATCTTTGCAGCATAAAAGTTGGGACAAAAACTCGTGAGCTCCAACAATTCCTCAAACAAGGGTGACGCTACATGGAGAATTGTAATACTGTGACCATAGTGAGTTTAAAAACAGCGGATGCGGTTATAAAAGCTGATCGCAACTATTGGGATTTAGATCAGTGTCACTCAACCCCGAATCCGCGGACTAAAATGAGTCCGCGAAAGGATCTGGATGAGTCTGCAAGCACAATGACTATGGCAAACAATTTGATTTTAATAACATCAAGCAACTAACGATTTCATCAAGTTTATACAATAGAAGGTTTTGTGCATACAGCGTTTGTTACCCACACTCTTGCTTTGTTCCGCAACAATTCGCCTGGCAGGCGTATTAAATTTCACTGTCCCACATCAAATTTACACTTTTTGATACAGTGCGGTCAGTAACTCACGCGTAAGCTTGTTATGTAAACTGCAGTTAACTTTTACCGTCATAATTTATCATTGATAAACGAGAGAAGACGTTTGCATGAAAGGAAACTGTACTTGAAACTTGGATTTACGTCGGTCGAGGCAAACGGTGAAGTCCGGCCACAGTGATGTTGACTTCATAAGGAAATGTGAGCTTGGCAGAGGGTTTTCTCTGATTCCATCTGCGATTTCTGCCTTAAATTTACAAACCTTTACAAGGAAGACTTTTCCTCAGCAGTCTCATATCTATTTAAACATCTTAACCCAGTAAAATATGCAACTGTTTGATGGAGCTTGACGCCACAGACAATGCCATCGAAAATTTCAAATTAACTTTGCGTGGTTTCTGGGAATCGACGCACCTTTTTTTCCTTGGTTGATCATAAGGTTTTGAGGGAAACTGACTTTCACAGTCATTCATGTGTAACATCTACATCGAACCCCATTTTTGGTTAAACTGTAATGTTTCCTTGCAAGTTTAAGCTTCTGTCACAATACAACATATGACGTGCAGAACGGTTCTGTCTGTAGACGACAAGAGCTCGAGTTTTTAGTGCGTTGCATGTTCCTACCAAACTACCAAACTCTGGCGTGGAGTAAATGTCTTATTTTGTGACTTGGCAAATTTCAAATAATTGTAATACTTTTCATGACACTTGATACTAACAGCTATACACTCGTTGCATAATGTCTTTTAATACTGCAAAACTAGTCATTAAGCATATCTCAACATTTTCGAAAAATCTTTCAAAAAACTTTAGTACATAAATTCCTGAAACTAAATGCCAAGAACTTCTGGAAAAAAAGAAAAGTAGATTTAAATTGCAGCAGACAATTTTGGATAAGTAAAAATTTATATGCTGACTATGACACTAGTTTCCCATGACACCTAATTTCTTAACTTCTTCCCAAAATTATGCAAAACATCAAAACGAAAAAGAGTTTAAACACAACGTAAAACATAAAATTCAAAGAGTTTCTTCAATCAACGAAAATCACTGCGTCGTTTGCATCGACCTCAAATTAAAAATGTTTGATTGATGTTTCCCTTGTGATGAATGCTTTAAAAAGATATAAGCAAATACAATGCAGTCATGCTATAGATAATTTTGTTGCAAGTAGTGAAATGAAATGCAATAACCAAGGCCAAGTAATCTGGCAAACAATTACTGGGAAACAGAAAGTTTACGCAAAGTGGCTATGCAGCATTTGTTTTTGGGTATGCTTTCAGATACACGTTATGTGCGCCATTTTCAAACTGTCAAGATTTTCTAATAACGGCCGTTTTAGAAAGAATCTCTTCCAAACGAAAACCTCGCTCGCGTAATCAAAGTTCTTTTATTTGTGTAGGTTATAAACAAACTCACAAAACTTTGCGAAATTTTTGAAATTTTTTTCAAGAATTATCATCAATATTTAAATTTTTCGAGGCCTTCAGCCCATTTCAAAGTGATAGAAACGAAAGCGATCAGTTACGCAAGCTGCTGACGAAAAACTGAAGCTGCATCTTAATGTGTGTTTCACTAAAGTGAGAATCCGGTTTTGTCCAGCGTCCTTATCAATTGCAATAGACAAGAATAGCAGTCGGTTCTAACCAAGAACCTGTCTCCATTTCACTGTGAACTTCTCTTCACCTTTTCATATTAATCGTTGCATCGACCTTCCACCGGGCAATTATCTTGCATAGCTCAGGTGAGAAGATTCCGCTGCATTTGCCGACTCAAAACAAGCCGGGTTTGGTGTTAAGATTTTCTGAACAGATTGCTCTCAAAAGCCAGCCATCGACGTGGCTGCTTTCAGGCTCTTGAAGCACAAGTTTCCTTTCAATAAGAAGGTAATTTTTGCACCGGGAGCAGTCGATCGTTATCCGCATCAAGCATGATAGGCTATCGCAAAGGTTGGCCCAGGTCATGCTGGCAGAAATCTGCAAGTCAAAGACATTCCATGAGAACTGCGGCTTGGCTTGACTTGCTGTAAGCAGTTATGGGATAATCACCTTCATTCCATCAAAATGAAGTGTACTTTACCATCTCTAAAGACTATAATTCAAATATCAACAAATATAGCTTGGCTATGAGGTTTTGAGCTATCAGCAAAAAGGTGAAGCACAACATGTTGTGATTCCCAAGCCGAAAGGCCTAGAGGAGCGTCCGCCCCATTTTTTTCACTAATTCTTGGAAAACCTCCTGGCAGCCGAATCACCTTTCGCGCTTGTAAGCAGATAAAAAATGTATCACAGTCGGCGGTATCGCAGATTGCTTCATATCGCTTAGTTGTGAAAGCAAACGTTCCGTGAAGTAGTAAATAAACTGTGCATCAAAAAAATGTTGCAAATCAACCTTTTCGGCCGGAAAGGTGGCTACCTGTTTTCTTGCTGTGTCCAAAGCATGTGCCTAGAATTTCACATGTAAAATCTGCAAAAATGTTGCTTGCAAACGCCTTATCGGCGTTTTTCGTATGGAAATGCAGCAGTCAATCCTTCATTCCGTAATTTCGGCGTACTGAAATTGTTCTCTTAGAGGCTTTAATTTTTCAAGAAAACGTTTCAATTTCGCCCCACTTTTACTTTCCAATTGCTGAACACTGGAACTGTTGGTAGATCGGCACTTGTAAGATTTTCCATGAGGTATCGATGCTCCGGAAATGGCTGTGATGTGATGCGGTGATCATTTAACTGTTCGTTTTGATCGCTGATCATTATTGTAGGTAGTTTTGTAGTGTCACGGAAAAAGTGTTAATAGACGGTTCAACTAATTCTAAGCCTGAAATAGCTTGGCCAGACCTATCCGCTTTCACATCCGCTTTGCATCCTGCAGTTAAAGGTTTTAACACACACAGAGAGAGAGACGTTGCAAACAATGGATAACGATTGCAATTTAAAGGGGTCAAATCTCACGTTAACGGCGTCGCTGTGCTGACAAACGCCGAGGGCAAAAGCGTGTCATCCACTCAGTCCTCCATCGTCGTTGGTCATTTTCGTCAACTTGCTGCCTATTAAAGTTCTCTGCTTGCCTATCTCGTGCCTGATACATTTGTCGCTATCTGCCTGTTCACGGCCGATTACGCCGGCCTAAGCCCGAGACATGCGTGCCACTTGAAACAGATCCGCAGAGTTTCTGACGCTTCCATTTCAGGCGATACCTGTCGCGAACGCTATAGTCAGTCTTTGATCACGCACATGTTTCAAAAGCTTGCGTTGTCAGTAGACAAGTCGCTTTAGTGTTGAGCAGAAACAAATGGCGTCCTGATTTTATTAGGGATGGTGTCGTGTGTCATTGGCAGCTGATAATAATATTTTATCCTGTATTTTTACATTTAGCAGAAGTACAAATGCATCATTACGCTTTGGTTTCGGTTTAGGCTATGCAGTGGCAAACACATATTTTATGATGCCCACAGTGATGATAAACAGTAAGCAGTTTTTTAACGTGTTCCAGGCTGTGAATCCTCCGTTTGCGCGGGCGGATGAATACGTCTAACAAAACAAACGTTTTCAGGTAACACTCGTCGGGTGCATCGCTTAAATATAAACCCGATCGTTTGGTTTTAATATTTTCAGCTTCGCCTTTTAGGTACCTCACTGATTACCTACCATCTTTATAATAAATCTGCCTATGATAAATCCCTAAAACGTTTTTCTAGTGAGAAGAGTTGCAGCGAGTCCTTGTCAATTCCCCCCTTTGCTTGTGTCTGGGTTTGCGTATTTAGTTATTAAAATATTTGTTGAAACATCTGATTTTTTTATCTTTCGCTACTTTCTTGCTTTTATCAAAAGATTCAAGAATAATTATAATCTAAATAAAAATGTGGAAATCAACCCAAGAAATTCTTTCGGAAGGGAGCGAATTGATACAAATTAACCAGTTAAACCAACTATTTAAATTTTCCGTTCTTTCCTCAACTCAAGATAATCTCAACATTTTTAATGGTGGGCAATTTTCTGAAACTGATGCTTTATTAAACTTTATTCCATTCAGTGAAAGCAATTGCTTTGAAAATTATTAGATGCTTTATATTACAAATTNTGATAGAAAGTTCAGCAACGAGTTGATCAGTTGTGTTTATGATCTTTTGTTGTTCACGTTAAGCTTTATTGTGCGAGCTTTAGTACTCCAGAGAACGTTAATGCATCAGGTGTTGATGAATTGGCTCAAACCAAGTATCTTGGAACAAAGACCTAAATATTATTGATCAAACGTGGCTTTCGGGACTTTCAAAAAACATTTTCAAAAACCAATCGCCACTTTCTACCATTTTTCGCCACTTTCTACCATTTTTCGCCACTTTCTACCATTTTTCGCCACTTTCTAACATTTTTCGCCACTTTCTAACATTTTTCGCCACTTTCTACCGTTGTTGCAAATTGTTAAATACTGGATGTCAACCACAAAAAGTCGTGATTCACCAAATGTGTTCCTTCTTTCAAAGTTCATTCCAACTTGTATGACTCTCCAAACGAGTTTCATCTCACTCATGTGGGTTGTTTGCATGATTGGTGAGTTTTTCTGCACATATTCATCCAGGCATTTCTTTTAGACTTTGAAGTTTAAGGTCTACGAAACAAAAAGATTGAGAAACATTGGAGAGAGAATGAGATACCAACGAGCGTAAGAGAAAATTGATTGAAAGACAAAAGTGAATGCGGAGTAATTTGAAAGAGAAATAAATTGCCACGGGCAAAGAGTGTTCAGACAAGCAAGAAATCTGTCTCTGACTCATGCAACGATCGCTTGCTGGTTGGCTTTCGCTTTGGCACTGCTACTCTGTTGACTTAACTGAGTTACGGCCATGAAAAGAATTTCCAAAAAATTCACGAGCTGATATGTCAAAAGCTTATTATTCACTGGAAACACGATAAAATTTGTGAGTTCCTCCGATGCGTAAAATCTTTTTTCTTTGGAAAAATAGGAAACTTTCTGTTCGCGCGTGGTGGTGACGTTTTCAACGTCGTTGGACTGGTACAAAAATTATCAGAAATTTCGGAGCAACACAATACAACTTCCTTTGGAAATTTTATTTCCAATTGTTGAGAGCAAGATAGAAGTGAGATGAAAACCATACCCAACCTTTTTGCCATTAAACATAACCATTGCTATAAAAATGTGAGAATGCATTGTGTAGTGTAGAAATGTGTTGTAGGCATTTAGATGAAAATTGTTCTCATGCTGAAGTTAGATGGATAAAACCTTTGACTTGTACCGTTAAACTCTGGTTTGCAGGCGTTTTTAACATAATTTACAAGTTTCCATTTCTTTTCAAAGTAACATTTCGAAAAATATTTTTTGGTTTTCATAAACTACTGCGAAACTGAAAGCTTAAAAATCAATAATGACACTATTGTTTGAATGAACTCCCGTAGGCTTAGCTATTTCCGTTACAACTTCCACGTTTCGATGAGAGATTCAGTGCCGGGGAAAACCTACATCAAAACTTCATAAAATGGTATTTGAAAGTTTCATTCCAGTGAAAATCTTTCTTTATGTAAACCAACAAGGCGTCACACATTTATAATCGGGTTGAAGAAAGGCAAGGCTATAATGGTCTCCTCTACAGATTTGGCCATGAAAAGATGAGTTCATAGCATTGTGATGACGAAAGAAGAAACTTGGTTAATTTACGAAATTAACAAACAAAATAATTTCGACTTACGAGTGGCAAATTGTTGACAATAAATTTGTTTACCTTAAATTGTGGTAATGAAACAGGCTCGTCTTGTGGTCAGGTGACTTCCGATGAATCACGCTAACATTTAAAAACAGAAATAGAGTCTTACCCTCGCACTGTTTTTATTACTTGACGCATACTAGTTAAAAAAAATTGACACAAATGTAAACGCAGTGGGAAATAGCATCTGATTTTATCAAATTTCATGAAAACAAAAACTTTTGACTTACCGCAGTTTCATCAGCGAGTGGTATCGATTAGAGCAGGGCTTCTCAAATTTTTTTGTTCTGCGACCCATTTTGAAAAGGTTTATGCGGCCCCTCGATAGATAGCTTAGCTTAGACATCTTGCTACTCCGACGACACTAGGTTAATTCAAAGTATATCTGAAAGCTCAACTTTTAGATATACTTTGAATCTGTTTTACGTTTTATCTGATTCACCAGTTGAGCTTTTAGAATTTAGATACACTGGCCTAGACGTTAATGATAGGTGTAAACCTCCCATTGCAAATCTCGGGAGGAATTTTGTCAATGGCGAAATCATACAAATGCACGCAATCCGCGAAAGTAATTCTACAGTAATAAAACTACCACGTAATGGAAAAAGAAAGGCGAAAAAAATTATAAAAAACAGTCCATAGACGTTTTCAAGCATAACTAATGGGATGGATGCACTTGATTTTTACACAGATCATCTATTCGTAGATTGATACAAGACAATGCAGGACGAAGGACATTCGCAAAATTTTTCAAAAAAGATCGGTTTTTGGACTTGATGTCGGTCAATTTTGAGAATGCCACTTGGCACTAGAATGTTGTGCAAAAGGCTAAGGGTTATCAATGGCTAGATCAGAAATGACCAGGCGGTGGCGTACGCAGAAAATTTTCATGGAGTTTCATTCAGTAGCATATGGTAGTCATTTGTATTTGGTGTGCGCTGTTTGTGACGTCACAATTTGAGGTCATATTAATCTTTCCAAATCAACGTTTTGGCGGAGTTTGTTGACACAATATGCATATTCTTCTACACGCACTCTCCTTATTTTATGTGTCATTGCACTGATTATAAATGATTATCAGTGCTCCAAGATAGGATATCGGACGAAAATACACTCAACGCTACGACACACCAGTTCATAACTGCAAAAATATCAGGCTGCGCGTGAAAAAGAGGAGTAAAACACACTCATCACTACGTCAGAGCAATATTTACAAATGGAAAATCAAGCTGCGCTAATGTCTCGTCGAATACGAGCAATTGAGCATAGAAAGTGGGCGGCTGGACTGGCTGGCGCACACCGCGGTTTGCAGGATCGAATCTTTCTAAATTACACAGGAATTTGAGAATGCGCATACGGTAGGCAAGAAATCTTTCGTTTTTTTTGTTATGTATAGAAATCCAGCAAACTTCTAGTTTTTCTTCTTCCCTGCTGGGGCATTATCAAATTGCCTGAATGCTTCTGTGTAAACAACTGCTGTTTTTGAGCTCGTGTGCAACAGTTTTATCATGCTACAGAAATTGGTAACGTAGCCAATGTGGTCAGCGTATGCACTGATCAGCCTTAGCTTACAAATAAAACAATTGTTTTGGATAACGTGAACTATCGCGGAATACAATCTTAAATATGCGTAGTGGACGAAAGGTCTGCAAAAAATGGTGGCATGGTTCCTGGATGCAGACAATAAGCCAGGTTCCCACCAAAACATAATTATTACTTTTTGGCTCATTTACAATGCTCCTTGAAATTTGCATGCTAGTTCATTCCGTGGTATTTGCATTAAGTCTACAAAGTAACAAGCGAAAAGTATGCGAAATCAACTAATCTCTTTTGCGCAGGTGATAAAATTTTTGTAACATCAAACTCAAGGGGGTTAACCCCAACCCTCCTTGCGTACGCCCTGTGACCATATTTTCATTTCTTATTCTTATCCAAAAATGACAAATTCCCTTTTCCAAATTCCAGTTGCAAACTTTTGTTGTTTAATAACGCCACAAACTCATCCTGATAGCAGGTGTGTCACGCAAAAGTTCGATCATTTATGATTTGTGGTTCCAACTTTTCCTGAATCAAAGTCCAAAGTAATTTTGAAACTGTGTATAAAGCAGGGCTGTGGAACTGGAACTCGAATTTCGGGCTCCTGCTCTAGCTCCAGGCATTTAAATTTTTTAGCTCCGGCTCCAATCTCCAAATATTTTTTGGTTCTGGCTCCGGAACGATTTGGTCCATTAAAAACTAAAAACCATTGGATTATTTGTACAACTCGTTTGCCGAACATGCCAAACAAACTATGTCTGTTGAACCGGAACCCAAATTTCAGGCTCCGGTTCCACCATCTGAATAGTTTGGGCTCCGGCTCCACAGACCTGGAATGAAGCTTACAACTTTAGTCTAACACTACTCAGTGTGCTCTCAAAGCAGTTAGCCTAGCCTCTAGACCAGACCTGGTGTTCTAACCACAAGCATGCCTGAAGTTAAAATTGGTCAGTACGTTAAACAATCATGTCGTAACAACGCATAACTTGTTGTGCTTGGTTGATTATTATCATTAGATTGCTCAGGCAGACATCCTAGTAAACAACTGACAGCTTGAAACACGGTACTGCCCCTAAAAATGTAGTAGAAACAGATTCACTGCAAGCCTAATTTTGATTTTCCTATAAAGATTACAAAAACCTTTACCGTAGATCTGAGTAATTTTGAATAATTGAGTAATTCTATTGTATTGAGTAACGTCTTCAATCCCACACGCAAGTCGCTTGAATTTAAGCATGCATCGCAGTAACATGGAAAACGCAAATACATGAAGGAAGACGAGGATACATACATGGCGGTAGTAGAGAGTATACGCTTGATGGCGCAAATACATTTACTTTGATGAAACACAAGCTTTTGAGACATACGCATGAACGACGTCATCA
>JGI24022J15233_10008067_pt1 | contig 11709 bp, 9 predicted proteins | sample Ectturendosymbi2_FD_15233 | JGI IMG/M metagenome (IMG submission 15233)
CACACTCGCCCACGGCAGTGTCGTCACCTCGTAGACGTCATTGTATGTCGCCAACCGTGGCACAACCTTACAGTTAGAACTTCGCAGTCGTCCGCGAAAATCGCTTCCCTCGGAAAAATCAAGTCAATTCCTACCTTACCAACTGCTTCCGAAATAGGACCTTCATGTTATCACTCCCCGTGGGCCTGCGTCTTTCCCGGACCCACTTTGAAAGTCAGATCTGTAGAGTTTAATTAGGAGTATCTGTAGGTTTATCTTCGAGGAGAAGGAGTGAATCTCACTGTTTTATATCGGAACAATATAAACTACCGAACTTCAAAAANCAAGTTTACGAACACCAAGTACGTTTTTTTCGACTACGTCCTGACTTTTCCAGANCACAAAAGGTTATAATGCAAACTACAAACCGTTTGAAACGATTTTTAGTGTGTAACTTAACGTTTGTGTTTCGGTCAGGCAGGCTAGTCTCCTTTCAGGAAGACACAAGTGGGAATTTTCAGAGGTGAGCACAAATCAAGTTGGACATGATTGAAAAAGTTTTTGCAGCCTGCAGTGCCCACAATCCTTGTTGAATGCTTTATTCCAATTCGGGAAGTTCAGACTTTTTACATTCCTAGAAACGCGCTAATCTTCACTAGGGTTGCCAGGTGGCCGGTATTTTACTGCTAATTTAGCAGAGGCCGGTAAAAAGCCGTTATTTTGAAAATCAATGAATTGGAGTAACTCCAAAAAGAAGTAACGCAGAACTTCTAAAATTATAATGACTCTAATAGTGAATCTTGTCAGGACAGTTCCTTCCGCGAAGTTCATTTAAATCAGTGGTTCTTAACCTTTTCTCCACGCCCCCTAAAGTAATTTTCCGTTGGCTCACTCCCCCGTTACTTTAAATAAGTTGTAAAACAAATGTATCTCTTGGTGAATTTTTTTATTTTTGAGGTTTTGTGACAAACACTGAGTCCAGGGTTTTGTTAAGGCGTTTTAGGGACCCGATTTGGGTCCCTAGAATTGAAAATCGGGACCCTACCGGTCCATACCGGGTACCTAACATTTCCCTCAGCAAAAACCCTGCCAAGTGCATAGAGTACAAACACACAGTCTGCACAATGCAGATTGGTAAAAACAGACACAACAGAACAATTCATAGCGAGTTTGGAGGTAGAACAACAGGGTTACAGACACTTTTCTAACACTATTGTTCACTAACCCGTAACACTTGGTACAACGCTACATCCAGAGTAGGACACTGAGTCCAACCCTAGTCAAGGTCAGGCAAAGTACGAAAGTATTGTGGCATGCACACACCCTGAAACGAAAAAACACTAACGTCCGAGCACTTAGTCACAAAGTAAAATTCGGTTGCAGTGTTCAAACAATAAGGTCGAATACAAACAATCTGACTGCATCAAAGCACGCAACCACACGTTGTTGCTACATATTTTTTCACAGTAGGGCCTCAATATAGGAATGTTGCATTGAACCTGATGGCTACTAACACTCGCTCGCCACGGAAGGTTGTATAGAGCCTTGCACCCAAAATGATAGGCCACTGATTGACAATTTTGGCCAATATTTGGTGCAACATTATTTTGCAGCATTAGATGAAAAACGCTTTCTTTTAAGCGACATTGTACAAGATTTATCGGTAGTCATAGATATGCATGTTCCCACTCTAGACCGCATCCTTAATGTGTTGCGGTTGCTTATTCTTGACTTGTGCGAACTTTCGCATATTCTTTGTTTTTTTGTTCACTCTGCATAGCTTTGCAACCGCACACTACTTCGCAGAGCGAATACAGATTACTCTGACTAGCTGCAAATCGGTTAAACCAATGGTTCCCAAACACTTTCCAGCCGTTACCCTAATAAAGGTATAGCGATTATGTCTTATTACCCTTAATATTTCGCAGTGATCGCTAATAAAACAGAACAGAACAACATTTTGGTCCCCCGGTACCCCCAAAAAATCGCATATTACCCTCGGGGGTAATTTACCCCACTTAGGCAACCACTGGGTTAAACCATTCAAACGTGAAAAAATGGCACGGTTAATCGCACAAACCGGATATTTCAATAGAAATGTTATTTTAATTTTTAGATTTAAACATTTATTCCGCGCCGCTTTAACGTGAGTAGAAGACACGGTTCCGAGATTAAGTAGCTGAGTATCACCATTGCGATGGCCAGAAAGCAAAGTTACTCTTTCTTTGGCCGAGAATCGACGTCGTATGGTGGTCTGTAGCTGCCAAGCCGCATTTAAAAACTTTTTCTCACTTTCAAGAATAGTGTGGCTCAAGTGCAGTTGAATCTTCATAAATATACATTGTCGCATCACAGAAGAACATGGCGGGAGTACTGTAGAAAATTAGTACCGTGCAGGTGTACGGCCACGTTGCATAAAGCTCGTCGAATTACAGAAAGCCATACAGAGATATCTAGAAACACTTTCTAGATATCCCTGAAGCCATAGCAGTATCCCAGGCTGCGTGGAGCTCTGTCAAAAGATTTTTAAATATAGCTACCAACGCTACAGTCGCAGAAATCGACCATGACTTTTCGGTTTGATTACAGAAAAACTTAGCGGGAGTACTTTCATCCTCCCGGGCTCGGGTGCGATGTACCTCTTGTAAACCCCTCTCGTAGGCCCTGTGCACAAGAGCCAGGTTCTTGAAAAATTTCATGGCAAACTCTGTTTTCAGGGCAAGCGCAGGTTGCTCAAAGATACTGAATGATAAAAAATATTTCAATACAGTGAACAATTTCAGGGCAACTCTGGTTTTCAGGGCAAGCGCAAGTTGCTCAAAAATACTGAATGATAAAAAATATATATTCAATACAGTTAATTCAGGGCACAGTCTGTTTTTCATGGCAAGCGCAACTTGCTCAAAAACCCTGAATGATAAAAAATATTTCAATTCCGTGAAAAATTTCTGGGCAACTCGTGTTTTTCAGGGCAAGCGCAACTTGCTCAAAAGTATTGAATGATGAAAAGATGTATATTCAATACAGTTAATTCAGGGCACACTGTTTTTCAGGGCAAGTGCAAGTTGCTTAAAAATCCTGAATGATAAAAAATATATTCAGTACAGTAGAAAATTTCACGGCAAACTCTGGCTTTCAGGACAATGTGAAAAACGTTTTGATACAGTATATTCAGCCAGTAAAGGCAATCACCGTAAAGTTTCTTGTCAGAGAGAACACAACACGCAAGGAACTTCATCGCCTTGAGTTAACAAGCAAGGTAACTACAAGATTTGCNTATAACGGCACTTCTAGGGGATTCTANAAGGAACGTTATTGCTGAATTAAAGTTATAAACGAATTGAAATGCATTTAGAAGATGCCATTGGGACCGAACAAAATGCTACGTTATAGACGAATTGACGTTACATACGAAGCCGTTATAAACGAATTTAACTATATAGAACAGATTTACAAGAAGTTTCAGGCCCAATTCGGATTAAACTAAAAAAGTTAGTTTCAGGGCAAATTGTTTATTTTTAGGGCAAATTGTTATTTTCAGGGCAAATTCTTTCCGCCCCCCCCCAGTAAAATGCCTTCCCGTACGCCTATGCCAGCAACCCAAATCAAAACGCGGCGTAATTGCTCTACGAAGCTTTTATTGGTATGTGTATTCTCCATTGCTGAGACACCAACTTAAGCGAAAACGTTGTAACTTACCCAAAGTGCATTGTTTATGAAACCACGAAAAACGTAGGCAAAAGGAGCAGGTGATGCATTTAAACGAAACCTGCTCATCTGTCTAAATGTGTTCGGAAACAAGAATGGTATAAGGGGTTTCCCTAAAGCAACAGGCAAAGCAGTTGGTTTGAAACGTAATTTGCTTCGCTATTGATGAGTCGTTTACACAGCTCCAGTGGGAAAGTACGACATCACGTGAAACAAACCCTCTTGGGGTTTACATGAAGGATATAATAATTTGTTGGGACTATATGCAATGTAGTGCGATTGACATTTTAAAGTGGATTTTACTTTTAGATTCCTGTATACTTCTATGTATAATCTATATGCTCCCGCATCTCCCCTATACTCATTTTTCCCCATCGTTTATCTCATATTGTTAATGCAGTACTTTAAAAAAGATACCAGTTTTTTTATCTCTTATTTGTTTCGATTCTTGGTCTTGCTAATGTGGTCTGCTTTGCAAAAGTTGCTGAGTCCTAAGTTTACTATGCGCTTCAATGTTTCTAAAATAGATTTGTTTGCTCGGTTGACCTTTTAGATTTGTTTGCTCGGTTGACCTTTTAACTCAGAAAAACTCTCTTCATGAGATGCTACTGTGTAAGCATGAAAAATCTTTGAAGACAGTTTTATTTCTGCATTGTTGGCTTACATAGAAAAACAACACAGATAAAAGCATTTTTCACTGCTGTGCGCAACGCATTCGTGGAAATCGAACACGGCCATCAAAGTTAACTGAGATTACAGCGGTGAGGTTAACTGTGAAGTCATCCTCCAGGAATCGGCACAACGAGAATGTTTGGTGGTGTCATATAATCATTTTTCCCAAGTCCTTAAGTCCAAGTGCCTATTATGAGGTGAAACAGAAATACCAACAGTCATTTTGCCCAAGTTTTTCGCTCCAAGTGGCTGTTGTGACCGCAGATGGAAGTAAAGTAGATCTTGCAATGCCGCTTTCCAGGCGACCTCTGAAGCTTTCAAGTCGGTGAACCTGTCAATTACTCATGTCAAAATGTCAAATTACGCAGACCATCTGGCATAGGAGTTAAATTGCAGTGGAGTGCAAATAATTCTTAATTTCTCAAAAGTAACGTATTTGTGTCCAACAGAGACGACACGGGACCAGCAAAGCTTTGCTGGTTCACCTTCCATTTCGTGCTAAGAAGCGCTTTTTCAGATCTATGGTGTAGCCAGGTTTTTTTAAAGGCGTTTTATAAGTCCAAAATGGTCCCATAAATTTCTTCTGCGGACCCGTAAAATTCGTACTTTCACAGTAAATCTGGACAACCACGAAAAGTTTTAGCTGAATTGAATCGTTGCTTCAATTTACGTCCAAAACCGATTCGCATGCGCTCCACACCCAATAAGTGCAGTTCAGACAGTAGCTTTGCCTATATTCACCACAATGATCTCTGAAATCCCACGCAACGCAACAAATTTGACAGCATTTATTAGATACACTACAGAAAACAATTATGTACGTAACAATTAACGCTTTGAATGCCACTGAGCCCGATGTTTTTAGCAAGCCAAGTCTTTTCCAAATGTTTTTAGCAAGCTAAACCTTTCCAGATTTTATACTTTTACTTTCTTGTGTGAATATTTTCAGAAGATAATGTCACAGCAAAATCGTAAAGGTAGCCATCCAAGCATAAAGCAGTATTTCTGTACGTAAAAGCCTAAACAACAATTTCTTGCTGTTAGCCAGCCAGAAAGTGCAAACGCCAGCAACAGTGAATACAAAGGTTCTTTCGATTCCGTTGTGCAAGAAGTACAGCATTCAACTGCTAGAATCTCAAAAGCATTGTCAGTTTCAGCTAACACTCAGTCAGCACCATCAAACAATAAGACTTTTCCATCACAGATCAAGTTTATGCTATTCATCCGGACCGCATTTCAGAAGTTAACACTGTACCTGAACACATACATCTGATTTACTGGGTTTTGAAAGAAGAGACAACGAATCAAAAAATAGCTGCCTTGCAAACCTTGGTGGACCGCATTGGCAGTAATGATTGACGTCACGACCTCCACCACACCAGTTCTATGGCAATAAACGAGGTAATTTGCTCATCTGGGGACATTTTGAGTAATCGCATTGTTTCTGAGGTCAAGCAGAGCTTATGCTGGGCTAATATGGTCGACGAGACAACCATCATTGCTGCACTACCCTGTCCATTCCACTTGCCACAGCCTGGCCAGAAGGAGGATTTTCATCTCTGTGCTGTGTCAAAACCTAGCGACGAATCCGGCTGCTTGATGTATTTCTGAATGTACTGATAAATATTTCAATCATCGGTCCAGACAGAACCGTCTCCAGAAAGTCTTCAATAGAGGGGCTTTACGTTTGTTCAGGCCGGGCTTGACATTCCAAAAATGGTAAAAAACTCCAATGGTTTGTAGTGTTTCATATTTCAATTCGGAGGGCTTGGAACTTTTTTGTGGGAGGCTAAGCCCACCAAAGCCCCCCGTGACTGGGTCCACAGCAGCTTAATGATGAGGGCAGCTTGAGATTGCTCATGAGATTTGTGATTGAAATGGATAAACACAAATAGACGGAGAGTGACAGAGCGAGCACTAAGATCGTAGATTCTGCAGATGATGAGTAAGAAACCGATGCTTTTACTGATGAACAAGAGCTGTTTAATGAAGGTGAACATGAAAATTTGAGTTGTAATTGTTGTAAATACAGTAGTAGGCTACTAATTGTCCACTGTGGCTGCCAATACTGTAACAAACAATACGTTTAGAAATTATTTTAAACATTTTGCTAAAAAAATGCTGCCTCACAAATTTCTTGATGTTCCCTTAAACCAAGCCTTAAAAAAAAACAGGGTGTAGCAGTTGGCAATGTCAAAAAATGGACTTTTTTCGGACAAAACGGCTGGAATTTAATCAATTCAAGTGGATCGAAACCTGCACACAGGAATTTTTAAGGTTTAGCGCCAGAGAAAAGCAAGCATCACGTCAAACATGATTGTGACTTCATAAAAGTTTTCTGCTCACGTGCGCATGATGTATACAACAGTCTCTACACAGTGCTGGTGGGGTAACCTACGTTAGTGGCTTGAGTTCCTTGCCGTCTTTTGGCAGCTGACGTAAGTTGATAAATAAAAATATTTTTCACTTTTTTTCATGCAATTCTTTGAATAAATTTTTTTACTATATTTCGTTCTTCAACGTTTAGCTTCTGCTGAATGCGGAAGAGTCAATTTTTTGAAGTTTTTGCTCATTTGAATATTTATGGGCATTTGCGAAAAGCCTGTCGTAGAACAGGAGACAAGTTTGAGCCAATGACCGGTGGTCCACACGAAATTTATATGATCACGAAATGGCAAAGGCGATGACGGTGATAGAAATTGCGACTGCGAACAGCACCAAGCCTATCCATGATATGGTCCGCGATATATTTGAATAGCGCTCTCTCTTCTCAAAATCTTTTGCAGCTTTTGCCTGCAAAAACAAACAAAGCAAAATAATATTAAATAATTGTATAAAAAGTTGCTCTGATTCTTTCAAGAAATTTTCATTTTCTTGCTTTGCCACAAAGCACAGATCTCATCAAAATTCATCTTCTTTTAGATTTGTATGTCTCTGCATGACAAGAGAGTTTCATATAGCACATGACAAAATTTCAGTAGAGGCTGGTCAGGGAGTTTAGTTTCGGGAAGATTGACTGAAAAACTTTTGGCAATGTGCCTGCCAGGGCCTGGCCATTCCCAAACTATTGAAGCATTTGGTAATCACTCATTTCTTACGTGTAAAGGACTGATAGAAACTGCTAGGTTCAAATAATTAACATTTACACAATCGAACTGTTTGCAACAAGTAATAAAATATCAACTTAAATGACGTTTAGGTTGAGCATCCGGTTGCATTTACATTAACTGACAAGCGCCATCTCAATTAAACCAAAGTAAACGCCGCTTTTTTCAAAAATAAATTTAATAGAAATCTTGGTGCAAACAATTGCAAGGAGTTGGTTTGGTCGGAGGGAAAATATTGCAATAAGAAGTGAACAAAGTCTTAGTGTGCCTGACTAATTGCCATGTGCTTCTGTGCATTAGGCTGATAAGATTCGACATTTGAATAAAATGTTGTAGTGCTTGCACATATTTTTGGCAACACGCCACTAGTTGCTGGTGATTATAAGCATTCAAACGATTTTCTGTATTACTGTTATTATTTATTTATGATTCAGGGATAAACATTGCAACGTTATTATCAATACATATCTGAACTAATTGTTACGAAAAATTATTACCTGCTATCAAACTTAAATAACCCGTAAAAATTTCTGGAAATATAATGTCTTAGAAACAATTTGTCAGGTGGTCTACCTACTTTTCCTGTAGATATTTGATATGCGGATGTGTTGGAAAATTAAGATAATTACTCTAATTATTTCAAAATTTATTTGCGTAATCTAGAAAGAAACAGACGACTTTGATCAAACGATTAGAAAAGATTTCTCGCCAACTTTGATTGAATCAGAGTTTAAGGATTGCCTAAAATCGCGTTCAAAGCAGATTTTTTTGTAGTCTGTGTTACAGAGATGTGAAAGTTATTTCAGAGTTTCTTTTCAGTATAGTGCTTACCTTGTAAGCGTACCGTATGCCGACGATTCCGACGATGACTGGTACTATTCCCAGCAATAGCCAACAACAGAATGTGGTGAACCAGGCAAGTTTAACATCATCTTCGCAAATTGGATCGAAGCAGTTGCAGAAATCTTTTGGTCGTGAGGGTGAATTCTGAGCAAAACCACAACGTCTCCTTGAAAAGTCAACCGTCATGTTCAACCGACAAAGCCTAAAATATAATCTTCGACAAGCTCAGTTTTACTTTTTCGCACAATAAAACCAATTCTTTCTCACAATGAAACCGATCCTCTCACATGTCAATTCACTTTTGGCCACAGCTTCACATAAACTTGATAAATTGGTTCATTTCGTTGTTTTACCAGTCTCTTGAGTCCTATTTGTGATATGTTTCAGGAAATACAAGCTAAACGCGCATGATAGGTATTATACGTTAATATTTGTTTGTATCAGGGTATTTTGAAACAATCATAAACACAAACAACTGAGCCAAAACTGGTAAGCCTTTCTGAAAAAAACACATAACAAGCAGCACCAATTTATGTTTGCAGTTTGCAACAATTCGGATTCCCCTTACCTACGTTGGAGCATATGTTCTCCGTACGGAGACATGAGAAAGGACGAACCTATGCTTCGCGTCATATGCTATGCTAGGCAACTGACACTTCGGTTTGGTAGCGATTACAAGTAATCATTGGAACGGTTACCTTCATGTTTTCTCATTTTCTGCTGTTGTTGTTGGAGGTGGAAATCTACCAACTCAAGCACAAACGTACGGGTTGCATTCCATTCACTTAAACTTTATGCTATTTTTGTTAGCCTAAGGCATTTAATTTTCTACTTCTAGGAAAAATCATTAACACCTGAGTACCAGGAAAAACCTTTTGATGATGATTTAGGAAAAAAGAAGATTTATGCCAGCACTTGCGATATGTTTGCAATTATTTCATGAATAATTGCTATGGACCCAGGTCGCAGGCCTGTCATGGATATTTTCTGTCCCATCTTATGGGATATCCTCGAAATTAGTTGTATGAAGTGCAATATATCATGTACATGATTAACGTCTAGGCTCTGCGGAGCGTTTGCATAATACCACAGAACAACTGTTTAGAGGGACTAATGAAAGTTGGGTGACGTCTAACATGTACTGTGATATAGTAATTGCATTCGCCTTCAGAAGACTCCTGCTATCAGACGTTAAAATTACTAAGATTGGGACATGGGACAATTGTGAAATCCAATGACCCATCCCATGTGATAAATCCTATTGAATTATAACCAATTTCTATGGACAAACCTGGACTTTACTCTGTAAGAATTGAGGAAGTGCTTGATCTTGAACCTGAACAGCGTCGTCTTGATTTCCATTTATATTTTCCTTCTTTTCCAAGGTGTGGAGGTTTGGTTGTAACACGTTCAGTAACTCAAAAACTCTATTTGTCAGTTTGGCGCTCATAATCGTTGAGACATTAGGAAAACTGAAGAGAGAAAAACAAATTTATGAAAAGCTCCATTCTAAGAAGGTACTTACCAAGTGGATAAAACAATAAAAAAAGAAAAACAAGCTGCTAATTTATATGATCGAAATGTTGTAAGCAGAAAACCAATCCAAACGTTCTAACAACAAATCTTGCTACCAAGAGATGTATCTAATTTAAAATTGCACGCCTGAAATTTGATTGGGCAAAGAAAAGTTTGCATGTGAACTAGCGTCGATAAATTGAAAGACAATTTCAACGACCATGATCGTGAAAGTCGTCTCTCACCGAAAATTGCATAAATTATAAAATCAGCGGACTTTTTGCATAGAGAAGCAACGTCTGAACTGTTTTTTTCAAATGGTTGCGACTCAGTCTAAACTGCATGTATATGGTATTACGGGCTGTTTGTTTATATTCCTATTCTTGGATCGTCACGTTAGAAATTGTAGCTTGGTCAATTGCAAAAGTTTTTAAACAAACAATTTTACGCTAATCTTAGTTTTTGATGTTTGAAACCATGATAATTTCTGAATTGCACAAACAAACATATTTTCTTTTTTTGCTTTGACAATTGTTTAAGACATTACTGAAATTTTTACGCAATGGTATGAAAGCAAATTTTTGGTGATCACAAACTGGGAACTTCCAATCATCGCAGCACTTAGTTTTTGAATCGATCTTTATTCTGATCCTAACCAGTGGTCATGAATATTGTGTTATGACTGAAAGTGTTCTATCTCTGGTGCAACGGCAGAGCAGAGATAGGATTTTGCAAAAGATTTACGGCGTGACATCACGCCATGAAGAGCTCAGGTGTGAAATTCGTAAATCTCTAAACGTCCAACCATACTTCTCATCCGAGTAGAAAGATCGTAACTACGATGGTTCGGCCAAGTGACCGGAATGTCCCAAAACGTTTGGCGATCAGAGTCCGATTGACTACACCAGGCCTCCTAGATAGACATTTTCTAGGAGGCCTTGACCACACCCACCACAAAGCGAGCCAGAGGTGGTCCAAGGGCCAGGTGATGGCGTGGTCACATCTCTGACCTGGCTTGGTCTCGCCTTGTTTTGGAGCTAATAGAAATGTCAGAGGTAGCTAAAATATGAATGTTAGAAGACCACATAGTGCTGTTGTCCCCTTAACCCTCCCTAGATCAAACAAGAAATTGAATACGAATAAATGAATGGACACACTATAGCAAGCTGCTGTAATATGAAGGCGCAGCTGTTTGAAAAACGTTTCGACTATTGACAAATAAAGACCGTGTTTGCTTATACTTAAGCTCGAATTATGGCGGCTGCACTATCGTTAGCATTTTCCAAAAAAAGAACTGCGCGAGAGTTGCGACGTATGTTTGCTTACATTTTTAAAATATTAATTTTTTATTTTCAATCTCATGCGTTTCGTAACATTTTTCCAAGTCCAGAAAAGTGTACGTTTCAAACAAAGCGCAAGAAACATTTCGATGCTTTCCCACATATGCCTTCTTCTGCTTTTTCTCAAATGCTTTGCAAACCTGTTTCCGTCATCAGCAACAACCTCGATCATCTCCGAATCCTGGAGGAATCGTCACTTCCGCTAATAAATACGTCACTTGCTACATCACAAATTACACATTCTGACCATGGCATGTATTCACAGTTGCTCTTTACGTCTGATTGAATGTACATAAATGCTAAATGGATACACTGCGTTTGCACCTATTTGCCTAAGTTTCGATAGTCTGGGCATGGATTCGATCTTGGTCATAACTGAACCGAAAAGACTTGGACAAGTTTTGTTTGGCGGTTCTTTGTCAACAATGTCTGCTTTGCTTATGGCAGTGGTTCCCAACCTTTTTTGATGCATTCCTCCCTTTGCTCATTTTCGAACTTTTCATTCCTCCCTCATGACACAAAACTTTTTTTATTCCTCCCCTATT
>JGI24022J15233_10008069_pt1 | contig 11708 bp, 7 predicted proteins | sample Ectturendosymbi2_FD_15233 | JGI IMG/M metagenome (IMG submission 15233)
CATTGCTCTGTTTACCTTGAAAGCCTCGTATTGCAATAAGGGTGCCCCTCAAAAGGGCAAATATGATCTTTGCTCTAATGTATTGCAAGTCATGACAGATGCATATGGCATCCTGCGTTTTTTAACTATTTTTTCAGCCAGTCTTTTGTTGACTCTGGTGCATTCTGCCCAGTGCCATCCCACCATTTGTTGTAAAGACAAAGAGGTTAAATGAAGACTTCTCAATGTCAATCACTCTTTGGTTATACTTATCCTTCTTCTCTTTTTCATGTTGTTGGTAGATCTATGCAAGGGACTTACCAGCATATGACTGTGAGGTAGGATGTGTGATCCTTCTGTCAAAGAAAGTTTTCTCACAGCTATTCCACAGTCTTCTCACAGAAATATCCAACCTTGCATTGTTAGCAGTGCTGACTTTTCTTTCAAAATCATTTTCGTTGATTGGCAGAAGTGTGGGTTTTGTCGGAACACCTCTACACACCTCTCTCATTATCTATGCCTCAGAGTCTCTCACTGAGTTGTGCCTCATTGAAGTGTNACAACCCAGTTTACATATGAGGCTGTGGTCCACAGAGTTTGTCTCTCCAAAAGCATAGTGNGTGGGTATGCCGTTNACCTTCCATCAATATATAATGCAGATGGCATCCATGATTTCTTTTTTGTTTAGTACATATCCAATCGCTTTGATTGGCAAGGCTGACACCCAAGAAGATGCCCCTTTTTCCTTTGCTCCGTTTATAAGTTGCTGTGACTCAGGGTCAGTTCAGTTCCTCTCATATTTCATCACAGCTATTTCAGTATTTTGTATTCTTCTCTTGTATTCTCCTTTTCATGTTTCTGGTACATTTCTGGTCTGAGGGGTTGTATTCGAGGTTGAGTTTTTGGTTGTAAATTGGGTCTGTTTGTTTTGCAGTAACCAGAGTGGAGTCATGCCTGAGAGGAAGAGCAAGGTTTGTCTTTTCACATCACTTATCTCTTATCCTATCAGAGTGAGTCATTGTAAGTTAGAGATTTCTTTGTTCTTGAGTCATACGATTACTGTGTTACTTGCTCTACAATAAGGATGAGTGTACTTTTAAAGGATCTGTGTTGTTTTTAATGAGATGATTTGAAAAAGTGCTGTTATTTGGAAACGTTTGTGTCACAGTGTTATGGTTTTACTCATGTTCATTTAGTTGTATATGTTATTACCTTTCATTTGCACATGAAACTCTTCACTACCGAACAACATGATTGAATTTTGTTTTGCAAATTTATAACTTCATTCAACCACAAAAAGCCAAGTTCAGCATAAAGTTATGCAGAGCACTAGGTTAGGTGATGTTGAAAATTGCATCTACCTACAGCATTGCATAGGTACCCTAAAACAAAGTACCCAAACAGGACTCGTTATCATGTTTTTATTTTTAGTAATTTTATATTTACAACAAATTATCATGGCTTTTTTATAGCATCTTATTCTTTTGAATTTCTGTGGTAAAGTAAATAGAAGTTACTGGTTTTTGTTTTGAGAATATATCAGGAATGATATGCGATGTGTTTCATACTTGTTTCACAATGTAATTTCATATTAGCTTTATGGATAATGTTCAAAATGTGTAGTGTATTTCAATCATAGGTTTATTAATTCTTGTATAGGAAAAATACATTTTTAAAGTACTTTGTAAATATTATTTCATTAGTAAAAGTTATTTAGACAAAGCCTGACGTGGACAAATTTTCTTAGGGATTCGTTGCAATGACTACTGTAAATAGTGTTTGATTTGAAATTGATGAAAATAATGTAAGGCAGTGTCTATATGACCGTATCAGGCTTTTGCTTTAAAAAGACTAAAAAACTATACAAAACAAAATTGCTGGCCTCTGCAAAATATCTGACCACTTTTTTGCATGTCATTTGCTTCTCAGATTAAAGGATAAAAAGTTTCTATTAATTTTTGTAATCCTCAGCCCTATACCTAAACCCTGTGCTGTAACCCTTAAGCTGTATGCGCATGGGATGCTTCTAGTGCGGTGCGTCTGGTGTGTCTGCGACTGGTGCGGTGAGTTCAATGCTCCTTTGTATGCACCTGTCTGCGCATGAAGTGGTGCGTTAATTGTTCATGGCCTGGGCTGAATGGATGATTGCGACAGGAAATTCGGCGATGACGTTGGTGTGCTGCAGTGAAAGACTGTGTTTTACCTAAGTTCTGACATACCATGTGACATGGTTTTAAGGCGTTACTAATTTTATACGCCATACTGTTGAACAAAGTTACACAAGACTTGTTGTAGTACACTGCACAAAATCTTGAAATGACTGGTTACATGCATTCAAAACAAACGAAAATTGCCAAATTTAACTTTGTGCAATGCTTCACAAATTATTCAAAAAGTAGTGCTGTCCATATTGCAAACGAACAAAGTGTTGTATTACATAAATTTTCATGATTTGTTGCTACAATGGATTGAATGAGGTTTCTGCAGGCCTACATCCATAGTCATGACATCATTGCTTTAAACAATTTGTTTCATTTCTACAGGGGCTAAGTGTCAAGAAACTAAAGCAGCATGGACAATAGGTACAATCAATGTAACACATAATCCCACAACAAAATCACCAGCAGAGGAATACGCAAGAACAGCCTTGAATTGACTTTTGTAAGACAGCAGAACATCATTATTTTACAAAATGTGTGATGTTTGTGAAATGTTATCCTTTATTTTATCATTCTTGTACTCCATAACTGATAATTTACGTGACAGTGGTTTTGCCTGCACAAAACCCATCAATTGTTTATTGAAAATTACACAACTTACTTTCAATTATAGTTTCATGTAGGCTAGCCTATTGCAAAAATACATTCATTTAGCATGACCTTGCCCAACACCTGGAATGGCCTGCAGTAAATCGCAGAATATGTCGCAGAAATCACGACTTGCTTGCGAATAAAACTTAACCAACTGTAGCCGATCAGGTAGGCTGGGTCATGTAGGCCTAAACAATGCAGCAGTTTGGTGGCCTACCCCACTGGGCCTACTGAAGACTAGATGATAAATTGATTCTTTGTAAATCCAGTGTGTTTTAGCTACCCACAAACTATTAGCAATTGTTCTGTGGACGTTCTGCATCCTTTTCTTTACCTCAATACAAAACAATGTCTACGAGTACATCACATCACCGTTCTTTCCCGAACCCTGGGCAATGAGTCTGATGCGTCAATATAGAAACAGTTTCTACTCGAACGCAGACCATACCAGACGCATCAAAAAAGGACGTGACGTCATGAAATCAGACGCATGCGCCCGAAAAACGCAGAGGACGCATGCCGTGTGCATATAGCTTAACTGTAATCCCTAAACCTCAACACTAAACACTAACCTGAAACACTAGCACTAAACGCTAACCGTAAACCTTAGCCTTAAAGAGTAACACTAAACCCTAACCCTGAATGCTAACTGTAATCCAAAACTCAAAATGTAAACCTGTTTCTGCTTTTCAAAATGTATGTGAGAAACTGTACCAAAAATTTTAATACAATCTTGTGTGAGAACATCAAAAGTGTCTTATGCACAATTGAAAAATCTGATACAAAGAAGGTGTGAATCGAATTAACAACCCTTAGCACAGAAGCTTTAGTCACTTCCACTCGACTACATTGGCAGTGGTAAGAATATCTCCAATTCAATTTTATATCTGGCACCAAACCAGATATGAGGTGCGATCTTTTTAGTCCTTTGAAACAGAAATCCGGATACGATTGTGTAGACACTACCATAATGTAAACACTAATGTAATCACTGATTGAATTAGTTAGTAGCATAAACTCAAAAGTATTATTCCATTTTACATGTTTTCATTAGTGTGTGTTTGAAAATGCACTGTTATTGAAAAGCATTTTAGAATGCGCAGAATGCACTTTATTCCATATTTTTCAACATAGCTTGATAATGTGTTTATGCTAAAATAAAGATGAAAAATACGGTATGTTGCAATTTTTAATTAGTGAGTGCAAATAATTATATTGTTTTTTATTTCGTTGACCACTGACATTTGAGAAAACTGTTTGTGCAAACAAAGCTTTTTCTGCTTTGACATTTCCATACTGTATTCATTCGACTGCAAGCCACAGCTTATAATGTTTTTTTCATAATTTCATGCGGCTTACAATCAAGGGCGACTTACAGTTGAGGACAGCTTACATTTTTTAAAAATCTCATTGAAACATCCAGATGACACTCAGTCTTTCCTTGGCTACATTTTATTGAGCAAACTTTCTTTCTGCATTATCTTTCTTCTTTTCAGCATCATGTGTACACATGCCTACTCCATCACAGGAGGGATTATGATGAACAGAATGCAGTTGTAGTGATGTGAGCATCATTACCAGGGTTGCCAATTAAACATGAAACCTGCTATATACGAATGTATCTCAGAGGATTAGGTAACCTATGTTCAATTGCAGCTTACAATCAAATGCGGTTTACAACTGAGGGTGGCTAACAATCAAATAAATACAGTATGCTAATTTTGTTCATGGTGCTTTAAAATTTTATACATCATGAGAAAATAATTGCTAATGATTTAAAAATTTCATTGTTTGTGTGTTGAATAAATGAATCAAAAGCTTTGAAAACTGACTTAATGAAGCAAGAACTTTGTAAATGTTTGAAAATGAGGTTACGTGTATATTTATTTTAAAGTATTATTTAGACTGCTGATAAATATTAAGAAGAACTATTAATATGTGACAACAACAAGAAATTGTGTGTTAGGACATTTGATTTTTTGCACTAGAAAGCATGACCCTTGGAGCCAACAGTGATGATCAATGATGGCATGTAAAACCAAACACAATGGCTCCTTAGAGCCTTGATGGGCTTTCTGGCGTTTCTGGTTTCAAAATTTATGGCCAAAAAGCTCTAAATTTGATTAAAAAAATTAATTTTTAGTTTTTTACCAAAATTTTTATCAATTATTAGCATTTTTAACCCAAACTGTGGGAACCATGTTGCAACAAACATAAAATTGTCACAGTACTATGTTGGTATTGTACAGAGCAACCGAACACCTTGTTACTGACTTTGCATGCTGTTCTCACCTATATGGAAAGTTTATATGTTTTCGTTTTTGAACTTTCGTTCATCAAACTCTTTGGTGACATTTGGGAATTCGTTAAATTTATTAAATTTTTCTTGTTTCTGAGCTTTTGTTTATCAATTTTTCAATTGATATTTATGATATTGCAAAAAACTTTTGCTGATGTCGTTCCACTCACTTGCCAGTATATACGGCACAGGTCACTAGTGACTCATGTTAAGTAATAGTGATTGACAAAGCACCTAGTCACTTAAGGGTTAACTGTGCAAATCTAATATTTTTTAATGCACTTCATGACAGAGGTATAATGGTACTTGCACTTTTTGACTATCTTTTCGGCTAGTCTTTTGTTAACCTTGGCTCATTCTGGTGCTATCCCATTACTTGTGAAAACAACAAACATGCACAACCTTTACATATCATTAAGAATTTAGTTTTTTATTTTAGCGTCCATTTTCCAATCAAAAGTTTATGAGTTGTATTTTGCAACTCATAAGTGTTTTTGTGTGTTACCAGTTTTTGTTCAGCATAATACATCCACTCTGGCATTGCAAGATATGTAAATCAATTGAGTAATCTCATCCTTGGATCACATTTATGTCTTTTCTTCTCATGTTTTTTTTTAACATTGTTTCTTTCACATTGACATAAAGAACAAAATAACTTCCAAAACTACTTACAATGTTGACATTTGCAGTTATGTTTTGATGGCTATCCAGATAATTGCTGCTTGTCAACCATGTACTTAACAAAATGTGCAGGTAGATATTATTTGTACAGTTGACAAAGTAGTGCATCCTAGCATTTTATTACTCTCAACTGTTTGGAAGTTATATTTCTATTTAAACCTGAAATCAAATTTGGTTTCCACACAATATATGGATTTGTGCACTTGGCCATTTGTTTTACCTTTTATTTGACAAAAACAAACTAATCCTGAGTAGGGAACAAGAAAAGAGATTAGACCTGGATAGCCAATTGCTTTTTCAGATGAAAGAAAAAGGACCTAGAATCATGCTCAGGAATTTAAAAGTTGTCACTATCAGTTGTGATGAAAAGGGAGTAAGGTTCATACCCACAGTCAGCCAGGTGAAACAACAACGTGATTGTTATGCTAGCTGTGCAGATGTCAATTTTACTGGCAAAAATTGGTAGATGCATTGTGTTTTCCACTTTGTTAAGTTTTATACTGCATTTTTTCAAAAGTTTGCGAAAAGATTAAGTCACTGTTAAACTCATATCTTTTACTTATTACTTATTTGTTTTATGCTATAATCAGGCAGGGTTGAAAAAAACTTGTTTTTCTTCAAAAAACAACCCACATGGGTTTTTGTTTTTTCAAAAAAATGTTTTTTTGTATTTTTTTAAAAGAAACAAGTTTTCATTCTTTTTTTATGAAAAACACAAAAACCCCATTCTGAAATGGTTTTATTGCATTATGCAATACCACCATTTTCAGAATTAAACAATAATAACTTGTTATACTTATCATGGCATTCAAAATTGAGGGTAAAGAAATGTACACCATCTTTATTTTTGCAGTGTTGTTGGTTAGTTCACTCCAAAGTGATAAGGCTTGGCAAGCATGCGCACAGCAAACAGAGAATAGCCACTCCCACATAGTCTCTGCAGTTTCACATTAGGTTTATGTGCATGCTGTGCTAGTTCAGCACCTATAGAGTGTATTTTTTCAACATATAGTTTGGTATGTTCCAACATCCAAAACAGTTAGGATGCAGAAAAGGTGGTTAAAATATACCGATTTTACAGAGATGAAGAAGATAACCAGTAGAATTTACTCAAAGTGCTCAAATTATTCTTCTCTTGTTTTCAAGCTGAATTCCGTTGCTGTTCATTCTGTTTGATTAAATAAAAATTATAGTTAACTGTACAAGTGTGCTGCTTATTTTACTTTTTACTTCACAGTTGATATTTCAAAGGAAAAGCGAAGAGTGGTTTTTTGGTGGGTTTTAATGGTTTTATTTAAGTGGGCTTTTAAAAAAAAAACAGGGTGGTGTTTTTTGGGTTGGGTCCAATTACATCAATCCTGTAATCAGGTATGTTATGCTGTTCACATGCTTTATACCCAGCGTTGCACAGTTGGAGTAAAATATCCGATTCCGACTTTCCAAAATTTCCTACTGCCGACTCTGACTTCAACCTTTCCAAAATTTCTGGCTCCGATTCCTTGACATAAAGGGAATGAAATTTGGCTGTTAAACTCAATGGAAATTGTGGTACACAGCAAGAAACCTGTGTTTCAACAAAAGTTTCAAAAGAAATTGTACCATTTCAACAGGAATTTCTAATTTAGGAGTTTTATGTAAAAAATGGTCCAATTGGACATTCAGAGTCAGACAAAAAAGTCCGACTCCAACTCCCACTGTTGTTAGGAATCCGACTTCACCCAAAAACCTCCGACACCTTACGACTCCGGCTCCACAACCCTGCTTATATCACCTCAAAAATTTAACGAAAATCTCTTGATTTTCAAAAGCTGTTTTTAAGGAAAATCTTAGTGAAGAGAATTTCAAGATCAACTTTGTTTGAACTATGCTGTTCTGCTATACCTTGGAGTAGATGTTTACTTAGGATCTTGTGTCCACATTCTTGGAGTTTGTTTATTTTTGGTAGTATACTGCTTTTATAGTAAAATTTGAAATAATTTAAACATAAAAACAAGTGCTAAGGTTATGTTCTGCCAGACACATTTTACCCAGTCATGAAATAGAAACTCAGTACAACATCTGACATTGTGCTAGGACTTGGTATTTTATTATAGTTTCTTATGTTATTGAAAAAATGAGAATTTGAGATGCCAGTGTAGTAGGTCTGTACTGTCACTATGTTTCAGTAAAGACATTTCACTTTGAAAGAATTTTTTGAAGACACCACTGGTGAATAGTGATGTAAAATGTGCAAATTTTATGCAAAAGCATGTCATTGTTTCATTGGCCACAAAAGTTTATCATGGCAAATAAAAAATGGCTTAAACCTTTCAACATGGTTAGTTAACAGAAAGTGATACATGTAGATCAGTGCTCATCTGTGATTTGTATAATTTGCCAATACTTGGTTAAAGGCTTATCATACTGTGTACAGCAGTTCAGAATGAAAGAAAAACCTGGATGCAGAACTGTAATGAATGGCAATATGATTTGATGGGGATAAGATCCAATTAAACAAAATTATACATCAAAACACTCATTGTTTTTGTGCTCCTGCTTGGTTAGAATTCTTCCAGAAGAAGTAGGACTTGGTTCCACACCAATTCTAAAAATGCTTGACTTTATCAACAGGTTCATATAAACTCATATCATCAATGTGTTAAATGCAAACATTTCGTATTGCTTTATGTATTGTGATTATAGTGAAACTTTCATTTTGCATTTATTCAAATTGTTTACAAACTTTTGTTGGTGTGGCATACAGATTTTAGGAATGTTATATGTGACTTTTTTTGATTACTGACTGCTAAAATAAGAAATAAAAGCATGCTGAAAATAGCACATATTGGAAAAGGTTTTTTAACTTGCAAATTCTATTATCACACTGTAGGTTCATACGAGCGAACTGAGAACATAACATTCTGTAGGAAGACAAAACCCTAATATTTGCTTCTATCTATAGATATCAGAAATAGGGTGGAGTTCTCCTTTGCATGTTTGGCTAGGTCAATTTTTACTACTACAATATAGTTGTTATAGTGGCACTTATTAGCAATTCTGAAGTTTTCAGTATGATTTGACCTGGATTCAAATTTTGGTTTATGAGTCTGAGAGTTGCATGCTCTAATGCTGCTGCTTTTAGTCAATTTACTTATGCTTTTATCATTCAGATCCTAAAACAACATGCTCCTGCTCAACTGCATAATTTTTGTGTAGTGTTCTGCATTTCTCTGCCAGTTTGTTGTGACACAATCTCAAAAAATTTGTTTGTCCATGTACATTCATAATATATTCCTCTGGTATATTTTTCAGGGAGGTGTGCTTATAAAATTTCTTTTATGTGCTTTTACATCTGTTACATAGGTTGTTATTGTTTGGAATAGAATTTATTTCACAAGCACATTTCTGTAGAACTGCATTTGGCAGCAAAATGCCAGTGTCTACTGAAATGCATAAGCCTCCAATTCAAGAACAAATATCTGAAATTACCAAGAAGATACAATTGCTTGGTAAGCTTGTTAGTTTCCTCATACCATTGTTTATTTGTTCTGTATTATAAAAATAGGTGTTTTTCAAGCTATTTTTGCCTCCCTGTATTTCAACTCCACATCTTTGTATTGTACTTTTGTATATATAAAACTATATTCACTTGTGTTTTTTCTATCAAATCATGTGAAAATTAATTTACGGTAGTAACAAAAAGTTGTTGAATTTAACTAAAATTTGCAGTCAGAGTTTAATACATTTTCGTAATTGTACTTATTTGAAAGGTGTTGTTATAATTGCAAAATAATGCGAAGAAAATTGATTGTGTTTGAGAGACTTAGCTGTGGTCATTCCCCATAATGAAAAAAAAATTTATCAGGGTTTTTTAAGGTGTTTTAGGGACCCGATTTGGCTTGTGTTGGGTGCCACATGACTACGTTTGTAGTGAATGCCACACTGTTGGCAGGCAGTGGCAGCACCAATATATGAAGCTTGCCGTTGCACCCATCCATCAATGCTGAGCTCAGCACAAAGCTGGACAGGTTGCAATTGCTGTTTTTCAAGTATTCAGTATGAACCGACCAAAATTCAAACCCTAGGCTACCAGCGTCAGTGGCATGCATTCTATCTGAATAGGCCACTTAGCTGGTTTGAAAGCAAAGCATGTTAAAAATGCATCATTAAGACTTTTGGTTATGGTTGCTGTATTTAATTTTTTTCAGAGGGCGATCGAAAGGCTTACTATGAAAGCTCACAATGGTCTATCAAGAAAAACAGAGACATCATATCCAAAATGAGACAAGAGAACAAGGGCCTTCACAAGATGCTAGCTGACGTTTTAGCCGTAAGCCTGTGCCAGCAACCAATACATCCTAAGTTACAATTTTATTTTATTTGTTGTTTTTTTTTCATAATTGCAGGGAGATGACAAAGTAATCGATGAAGCATTTCAGGGAAGACATGTTGAACGCGCAGCCCTGAGGAATAAAACAGGAAAGATGGCTGTTTCTTTAGTCGATCAAAGGGTAATGTATTTTTTCCTTGGTTGGCAATACAATGTTTTCTGGCAAATAGATTGTTTAGATGTTTGACGTCATATGTTGCATAGCTAAATTACTAGGAATTGACATTTTTGTTTCTTAAAAATATATGACGTTTTTAACTTTGCTTGTCGGCAGCAGAAGTTGCACTTAGCCAAAATTAAAAACAATCAAACAGGTGTGTGACTACAAAAAGAGGATGAACGCTCTGAAATCAACTACTGAGTCTAAAAGGAAAAAGCTGGAAGAGCTTCAAACTCAGTACGAACAAATGATAAAAGACGCATCCGCTGCTGAAGAACTGGACAAAGGAGAAAGCGAAGCTGCGCAGGTAAAGCACTCGACTTCATTGTATACCTGCCCTGCATGGGCGTAACGTGGGAGCAAGGGGGGAAAAATGCCTCGGGCACCGAACCATTGGGCGGCGATAAAAAGTTCCAACAATGTCACACGTACTTTGTTCAATACCGTAGATTTACTCCTGAAAGACCTTAGGTTCGAACATGGGGGGCGCAAAACTTGCTGCTTTTCCCTGGCGCCATCGAACCTTGGTACGCCCCTGCTACCCTGAATATAATCAAGATCATTTGCACATTTTTGTTTCGAAGGAAGAGATACGTCAGAAAGCAGTAGGTTAATGCCGTCCACCTTCAACACAGTAGACTTGATCCTGACACAAACCTTGTCTGTTTCATCTCCGAAAAGTAACCACCTCGCTATCAGATTTGCATGCATTGCCTCGTACGTAAAATTCTTCAAAAGTGACCTTTGCGTTTATTCTTTAAACGCCATCTTATTAGAGTTAACATGATTTTTTTCATGTGGTTTTTGCGAAAAACGCAATTTAGCGTGAAACCCATAGACGTCAGCAACAAGCAGTCATTTAACTTAATCATTTAATATATATGCTATATCTGCCGTACATATAATTTTCAGCATCTGCGGCAGCTGGAGAATCGTCTTGACAAAGCCAAGCTGAAATGTCAAGAAGCGGAACACATCAGCAAAGTTTATGAAAAAATCAAATCTCATCTTCAGCAGGTGAATGCTCCGCCCGGAGGGGCGACGTAATAATATTCACTCCGCTTTTTGTCGAAGCTCGACGTTTATACGCTTGATGTCGCTGCTCTGCTGATGCTTCGCTGTCGTCTGCTTTGAAGGAGAGCCTGACGTTTCACAATCAGCTCGATCGGCAAGAAGCTGAAATACTGAAGACCCGCCAAGAGCTCGTGGAGGTCCAGTCGATGTACGCCGATGCGCAGGTGGCGAGAGACGACGCCAAGGAGGAGCTTACCAGGCACGAAGACATCGTGTACAGGTGATCACGTTTGTTTGAAATTTAAGCAATCATCTGAGGCTGTTTTCAGGTGCAGTCTAGGAAAAAGCGTAAGTAGTTTTTGTCAGTTCAATCGCGATTTGTCGTATTTTATTGCG
>JGI24022J15233_10008070_pt1 | contig 11706 bp, 8 predicted proteins | sample Ectturendosymbi2_FD_15233 | JGI IMG/M metagenome (IMG submission 15233)
CCGCGATGTATGTATCCTCGTCTTCCTTCATGTATTTGCGTATTTCATGTTACTGCGATGCATGCTTAAATTCAAGCGACTTGCGTGTGGGAGCGACGACGTTACTCAATACAATACAATGTAGTACATGTTGATGCCTGAGTCTCGAGATGCAGAAAGTTGGGGAAAGGGTAAAAATCGGGTCCCATCAGTATTTTGTACCTCTGTGATCAGTGGCATCACTGTAGAAGTTTGAGCCAGGGTGAAAAAACTTAGCTGAAGGGAGCCCACTTGCCAATACTCAAAAAAGAGTTGAGAAATGTTAGCCAGTGACGATGTCTATACGATATTCTTTAGCCTGATGTTGTTTGCGCCCGGACTAAGTGCTCTGGTTCCAACACCGTTGAGTTGGACTTACAAATCCATGATTCTTTTGGAAAACTTCAATGTACACGACGAAAACGACGGTGTGGTGTAGAAGGGCGTTATTGATCAACATCGTGATGCTAATTTGAATAGCAAAGGGAGACTCTGCAACTGCACTGCAACAACCGCACTGTGCATTATAAACCTCTCTTCCAACACAGAGAAATACAAGTAGCCTACACCTGGTACAGAGATTCACTGGGTCAACGCCACGGTCAACCAAAGATTTTTACATCGTTTAGGCTGACTTCTTCCAAACTTTGTATCACAAGGGTGGACAACAGTCGACGGATCACCACTGGTTGTCTGCGACATGCACATGGAAAACTCAACAGGGCTTGCACGTGCGCGCAAGATCAAGAGGTCCTGGCGAATAATGTGGGGAGGGCCTGGTGAACAAGAACTAAAGAAGACATTCTTATACAGGGTATCGTTCTTTTTTCGACAGTACCCAGAATTCGCATCAGACCTACAGTAAAAGAAGAATGGCTTTTGTTCAAAGCAGTTGTAGCTTCACCAGCTTCTTGGGTAGGTGGATAGAAACGACTTTGTGTGGCAACAGATGGCAAAAAAGTAACCACTTGATGGAATCGCCAGGTAAAAGATTCTATCCGAGCAAGGAAGTAGCTTACAAGGTCTAGCTTCAGAACGAAGTTGAATTCTACTGTATTTGCATACGCAGTACGCTGAGGCACAAAAGTAGGCTACGCAGCTCATGTATCGTAAAAAAGTTCAAAATGCAGTCTTGGGAAAATTTCGGATATAAACTAGATTCCGATTGCTAGCAAGCCAACAAAGTCATCTGGCAAATTATAGGCGTCTTTGCGGCAAACGATCCTACACTGCTGATCCACCGAAGGTCAAAGCGGTGTTTTATTCAGCAATGAGGTGGCCATGCTTCGCAGGTGGATTGGAGAGAATATTTCAATTTTAAGCCAGCAACTGCCTAAATTAGCGCCATCGAGGTTTCTGGGTTCAAGCCCACACTGAAGGTGTGCGAACACAGCCGGGCTGCACACGCTTCACATACCATCAGACACACAGCATGTGCAGTCGTGGGAGGAAAATACCATCACAACAGCCGAGTTCTTCCTAGCTGTCAAAATACTAAAAGCTGGTAAGACTCCATGTTGTGATGAAATCCGACCTGAAGTGATTAAAACCGTGATTAATGAACTTCTTTGACTAACTCGTGTGCGTCAAGCGGCAAGGTGTTCTCGAAGGGCACCGAAAGATTGGCAAACTGGGGTGATCGTCCCCACACGCAAAAAGGGGACAAAAAGCGCTGCAACAAATACCGAAGCATTCTTCTCCTTAGCCTTCCAGGAAACATAGGTATATGACAAGTGCCTTGAGAAAAAATATGCTGCAAAATAAATGAATCAAAGCTAAAGGATGTCCAGTGAGGTTTTCGTCCTAGACATAGCATTACAGACCACATTGGAGGAGTGTTTATTTTTCACACCCACTAACTGGAGTACGATGTTTCTGGCTGTCATTACGCTCTACTCCTGTTCAGACGTTTGTGTCTCCGTCGGACGCGGAGTTAGATCACAACCATTCACCGTGAGTGTTGGACTGCAACAAGAGTGTGTGCTTTCACCACTCCTCTCCATAATCTTATATGAACTGGAAAGACAATCACAACCGAGTCGGCGAGGGTATAACTGTTGGGGGCTGTAGTGTCAACTGTTTGTTTTTGGCAGACGATTCTGTACAGCTTGCATCCTCTGAATGGGGCCGACAGCATGCACTCGGTCGGTTTTCACTTGCGTACGATCAAACCGGAATGAAAATGAGCACTAAAACACCACGGTATTATACCTCTTCAAAAAGGTCAGCGTATGCTAAGTGTAAGCAGCAGTGGCGTACGCAGAAAATTTTCATTGAGGGAGTTTTGGTTGAGAGTCACGTGGTGGTCATTTGTATTTGGTGTGCGCTGTTTGTGACGTCACTAATTGACGTCATTTCCATGTTTCCAAGCCAACGTTTTGGCGAAGTTTGTTGACATAATATGCATATTTTTCTACATCCACTCCCCTTATTTTATGTGTCATTGTACTGAATATAAACTATCAGCGCTCCAAGTTAGGCTATCGGAGAAAAACAAACTCAACACTATGACAGCAGTTCATAACTGCAAAAATATCAGGCTGCGGGTTAAAACAGGGAGTGAAATACACTCATCACCACGTCAAAGCAGTTTACAACTGCAAAATCAGACTGCGCTAAGGTCTCGTCAAATACGAGCAGTTGAGCATTGAAGGTGTGCGGCTGGACAGGCTGGCGCACACCCTGGTTTACAAGATCTAATTTTGCTAAACTACACAAGAATTGAGAATGCGTATAAAGAGCGCAAGAAAGCGTTTGTTTTTTTGTGATGTATAGAAGTCCACAAGCCCGTAACCAGGGGGGCGAAGCCTCCCCCAGAAAAATTTTCGCCTCCCCAGGAAAAATGTGTTGGACGTATTTTGAAATTATTGGACATAGTTTAAAAAATTCGTCCCGCTCTTAAAAAACTCTTCTTATTCTTGGTGTTCCAAGCTGGTTACGGGCCTGGAAGTCCAGCAAACGTTTAGTTTTCGTTTTTCCCTGCTGAGACATTATCAAATGCATGAATGCTTCTGTGTTAACAACTGCGGTTTTTGAGCTCGTGCAACAGTTTTATCATGCTAGAGAAACTGGTAATGTAGCCAGTGCGGTCAGCGCTTTCGCTGATCAGCCATCGCAGACAAAATAAAGACAATTGTTTCGGATAAAGTGAACTACCGCGGAGCACAATCTTAAAGATGCGTAGTGGATGAAAGGTCTGCAGAAAGTGGTGAGATGGTTTCTGGACGCAGACGATAACGGAGATTCCCCCCGAAAACTAATTATTACTTTTTGGCCCATTTGCAATGTTCCTTGAAATTTGCATGCGAATTCATTACATGGTATTTGCGTTACGTCGACAAATTAACAAGCAAAAAGTATGCGAAAACAATGTCCTTTGCGCAGGTAAGAAAGTTTTGTAAAATATCAAGCTCAAGGGGAGGGTTTAACCCCAACCTTCCCCCCTTGCCTACGCCCATGACTAAGCAGAAATAAACCACAGTAGGTCGAGACGTTCAAGTGCCTCGCGTAGTATTCACGAGTGAAGGAAGGCGGAACAGGGAGATTGACATACGGTTTGGTAAAGCGCCGACTATTACGTGAGCTTGGAAACCTTCAACCACTGCAATACTGTCAGTTCTTAAACCGGTCTTTGCTCCGATCCTCACCTGTGGTCAAGAATCTTGGGTAATGACCAAAAGAGTCAGGAGCGTAACGAGGGGTACAAAGGGGACACAATTCCCCGGGCGCCGAATCACTGCGGGGTGCGCCGAATCACTGCATTGGGCCCCGAAAAGTTTCAAAAATGTCACAAACACTTTCTTCAATACAGTACGTTTGCTTCCGAAAGACCTCAGGTTCGAACGTGGGGGCGCCAAACTTGCTCATTGCCCCGGGCGCCGTCTAATTTCGTTACGCCCCTGAAAATGGTGCAATCCCAACAAGCGGCAGAGATTGGTTATTGTGAAAAATCTACGTTGTGACACTTGGCGACGAAGCGCGCAACTTTGAAATTCGTTAGACCGTGAATGTAAAGCCAGTTCTCCTAATTGAGAAATGCCAGGTGCAGTGGTTGGGTCAGGTGAGCAGAATGCCCCACGAAAGACTAGCAAGGCACGTTCTCTTTGCCACGGGCACGGGAAAGCAGCCTTGAGATCGACCTTCGATAAGGTAGCGTGATTATATCACCGACCTTGATTGGACCCGTCTTGGTGTGCAGCCAGCGGAGTTGTGAAAGGTTGCTGAAAACCGTGACATATTTCGAGACCTCCTAAGGCTGCTGTCCCCCGCGACCCTTCCGAGATTAAAAGGGGGTGTGAAAAATAAATGAGCCGATTTCGTTTGATTCTTTTAAACAGCTTTGAATGTGTGGTAGGGAAAGATCAGGCGGACTTTCATGCAATGTAAAATGCAAACCTATAGAAGACGTTAAAGTGCATTCTTCTTGTGCGGTATGCACCGGATGTGAAAAGCATATACGAGTATTTTGTGGGTGAGACAGACAACCGCTTATTTCCTGAAATGCAGCATGAGGCAGCCTACTACTGGCTATAGCTTATTGCTCAGTAGTTCAATTGTGGAAAATGACCCTCGACGTCATTGCTTCTGCGGATTACAAACGCTTGACGAGCAACACCTGACAACCTCCTTGCTTTCTGTGAGCCACATACTGTACCATGTAACACGAGGGAATTATAACTTTTGGTTTTCAAAATCACTCATGCACTACAGATCACCAGTTAACACCAAAACTTCGCGCTTGCTCAAGCGCAGCAAACTGCCGCGAGCAGCAATGAGGTTTTCAGCCTTACAGAGAAATTTGTCTGTGCGACCGCGACCAGGTCAACACTTCCTGATGGTTACTGTTGCAGTGGCCAGTAGCTGAGTGGATGTGTTTCTTTTTAACGTTCAACGTTTACTGAAACAAAAAGAAATTCTGTGTGCTTCCCAGAAAAATGACGAAAGCGAGCAAGTTTTTACTGCGAGAAGCAAAAATCTGGAACTTTTTCAGCAACGTGGAAAAAATCAAGCTTTATTTCAGTGTTGTGAAGCAGGTATAGGTTTTCAGTCGAACACACAGCGAACTTGTTCAAATGTAGTTGTTCAGGATTAACACCAAAGTGGCAAATACATTTTTCCGGTGTTTTTATTCTTTTACTTGTAAGTCAAGTAAGTCAAAGAAAGTTGACTGGTAAGTCAAGATTACCATGGATTTAAGATAACAAACTATAGAAATTCACTGAAGCATGCTATCACAAAATTTAACTTGTAAACAAGCTGACAGCAGCAAAAGGTCAAGCAAAAAACACTTAAAACAAGCAGGCACACACGAATTGTTGGCAGCTGGGCCTCCGAGAAAAATTTTACCTGGGGGTACGAAGACTGAAACCGGGCTCCCCTAGTTTCTCAGACCCTTGTTAAAACTTGCATAGCTTGTTTGTATAGCAGGGTTATGCAAACCCGATTCGGGTCCCTAGAATTGAAAATCGGGACCCTAGAATCAGAGAAAATCATCATCGGCTCCCTAGAACCAAAGAAAATCGGGTCCCTAGAATCAGAGAAATCGGGTCCCCACAGGATCTTATCGGATACCTAACATTTTCCTTAAAAAAAACCTGTTGTATAGTATTCAGAATCAGCTGTCATGCTAAGATCCACAAAGAAGTTAATTATTATTCCGGCCACTAATTTTGGGCATTATTTCAGAAAAACTATGAGCGCTTATTTTCATCTTCCAGGGCCTCAGTACCTACAGGGTCCGGGTATGATGTACCTCTTGCACATAGGTGTATAGGAGCAAGCAAATTTTTTGGGGTGCGAAGGATTTTTGTCCGAATTTCCCCAAACTTGCGCGAAAAGTTGATGTGCGACTTTTCCCTACAAATTCTCTCCCTGAAAAATCTATGAAGACCATTTCTGGTGTGACATCCAAAATAAAGGCCTTCATTCTTTTTTCTGCAAACCGCTGGACGCCATTTTTTGAAGTCAAACGCCGTTTGGCGCCATTGTTGCACGGATTTTCACGGATTTTGTCTAGACATTTAGGGATTTTTCCCAGATTTTCAGGAATTTTGCACGAATTTTTGACAAATCAAAACTTTTGTTGGCGCTCTTGCACCCCCACATCCTACAGGACTGCTCTTGCACGCCCCTTTCGTAGGCCCTGGTTGGCAGACGTAATAGTCCAAGTCACACCGAATGCTAAATGATTCACTTTTACTCTTGAGCCAAAATACTGTACTTATGCGGGATTGACAACACGAAGTTTCTTGTATGACAAGGAAATGTGTCGGGAAATGTAATTATGAAGCGCGCGGGCAACGACTGCGAAGTTGATTCTTCCATGGTAATGTTGCGATCGGAAAGCCCGAGCGGCAAGTGCGAAAAGCCTGACACTGTGGAAGCAAGCAATAACAGAGTTCACATGCTTTGATCACTCTGCGCGTACACTAGTCACTACGTTCAATCGTTTTAGTATCAGCAGAGATCACACGCCATGATCACTCCATTATTGCTTGTTCGCGCCACTTGAATACGCGTGTTATTCTTCCCATACATCCCGTTCGTGGTGAATCGCACATTCAACGCAACTCCAACGGAGAGGTTGCAACAGTAACAAGCTTGCTCGTACTTGGTCAAAACTCAGAAGCACCTAGAAAGTAACTAGAGACGTTAGAAGAACGAGGGAGAACTTAACGAAAATTTTTTGTAACAATTTTAGAAATGATTCCTTTGTATTATATTGCAAAGGCATGTCTGTGCAGTGTCAGTACCATGCATCTTTCTGGCAAAACGTTTCTGGGCCTAAGTAGATAAATTTTTACATGAAATTTACCATTTCCTGCAATGTGCTGAAATGTTAAAACTGAATTATTTTGTGAGTGTGTGTTTTTACGTCAGTTTCTATTGGGCTGATTAAATAAAAAAATAGTTGCGACCAACATCACAATTTCTGCTTAAAAGTATATTTTGCTTATGTGAAATGTTTAAGTAGTGTCCACCTGAACTCTAGCTACAGGCATAGGAAGCTGCAAACTGAGCCTTCACCCCCTGGAATATCAGAGTGGCTCAATTAAACAGTTACAATAACGAAAATCACGGCCAAAGAAAACGATACAAACGACATGTTGCAAACGTTTCGATAACTCCTGTTATCATCATCAGTGAATGCACTGATGGTGATAACAGGAGTTATCGAAATGTTTGCAACATGTCGTTTGTATCGTTTTCTTTGGCCGTGATTTTCACTATGAGGCTATGTAGCACTTCCGCTTTTCGTGTACCACAGTTCAAGTAGCTTATATACTATTTTGTGAAGTTCGCATACAATTTGTTTCAACTATCATAACTATCAGTCTATTGCAAGTAAGCGAATAAGGATTTTTCGTTAAAAACACGTTCGTTTTAAGGTAGTGTAACTTCAGTCCCCTTCCGGAAAAAAATGGATGCCGCACTTGCAACAGTCGCTTTGGTATTGGCAAAGGTATTGGTACTAGTTTTGGTATTGGACGTTGGTACCAGTTGCTTTGTTCATAAATAAACTGATACTGATACTTTGGCGATCACTCCAGTTTATGCCAGGATTGTGTTACTAAAAATGCAATAAAATTTCGTTGCGCATGATCCAGACTCACGTTTAACGCGTTGCGGTATACACCAACGCTGGAATCTCGACCTCAGAAGCCGTGTTCGTGTGTTGTGCTGCATTTGGTAAATTCTGAAGGTAAGCCTTCTTTCATGGGAATGGTTTTTCAAACATGGCAGACACAAGCTGAGTTGATAGTGTTACTTTGACTAAAAAAGCATTGTAATGTTTTCCAAATTTGTTTTGATGGTGACAGCCCGTGAGCTCCTGAGTCATGATCTGTTCTAGGGACCGCATAACTTTGTGACAACTGTTACCTTGCTGCGCAATGGCATTTTGAGCTGTAGCCTAGCGAGTAATGCGTTCACTCTGCAAAAAAGGGAAAACTAATCTTGACGACGCAAAGTATTTCAAAACGTATCTGACAAAGAGAATTGGGTTTGCCAATCTTGCGGTCACCACTAACTCACTCACGCGCACTAAGTTAACTCCCAAAAGGTTTTTCGTTTTATCGATTTTGAGTTTGAAATTCTAATTAGCGACGAAGTAGCGCTTGTATGAAAGCACTTTATCAAGCCAGTGCGAAAGGCTTTGTTGCTACGGTGTACAAAAGTTGTCCGTTGGGCGCTTGATTGTTTAACGGACTTTGGCTGGACAATCAACACCACATGATCAGCGCGACCCAAACGACAATCGTACAGGTTGTTATTTGATCGTCGCTACCCCACAGCTTGTCATACGAAGCAGCCCGCGTAGCGGATTGGTCATGGCAAGCATTAGTCAGTAGGTCGCATTTAGGTGCTGAGACGATTTCCTATTCACAGCCCAGATAGAAGTGTAGTTCGTGCTTCTCTTTGCAGTGTTCAATCTACAACCTATACCACTGGCTGCATTGTGCGCTGTCAGCACGAGTTTCAATCTCAAAACAAAAGCTAAATAATAATTAGTTTCACAAAATACTGTTCTATTCGGATTCCTTCAACACGGGTTGCTATGTTTGTTTTGAGACACGGCATCAAATTTCTTGGCTTCTGAATATAATTTTTCTAAATATAAATAGGGTGTCATGGAACAGTAACGGAGATCGAGATTGGCTTCATTTTTGCCATGAACAAGATCCTCTTAAAAACGACGATCGATGAAGCGAAGGGCCAAAGAAGTTATTTGCGCTGCACCAGGCCTTATTAGGGGCCCACAAGAATAGCATTACATGAATCAGGCAAGGTGCAGTTTATGCAATGGACATGAATCTGGGGAACACACACAGCTAAACCAAATCATAATGTCACCTGATGCAGAAATACTCAGAAAGACCTCAAAGCAGTTTACTGGTCGAAGATAAAGCGGAGTTTAAAGTGGTCGTTTGATAGCTTTTGCAATGAAAGTGAAGTCCGAGGTTGTTTTGTTTGTCAGCTATTATGACATATTTACTGTTTTGAATCGCACCTCAACTGAGATCATTTACAGTAGGCTACTCGGGAGTTGGTGAATTTTTAAGTCAGTCATTCTAGCCAAAGCTAATCCCAGCCGAAGTACCGCACAGCACAGATTTGCATGGCTTTCACGCGACAATCTTGCTTTCTAATGTCTCAAAAATACACATGGTTCAACTTTCTAATTTAACCAGCTTGGAGACTTCTACCCAAAATTTACTCTATTTAGCTTCAGACACACGTACAGCATCAAACGTTGTAAAATTGGTGCAAAAACAAGGCCTTTTACGTTAATACCGTTGAAAAAGAAAATTTGGATTGAGAAGACCGTGTACATATTTAGATTTAGGACATGAATGTGTACCTGTATCTTTACTGTATGCAGGGGCGTAACGATTTTAGATGGCGCCCGGGGCATGAAGCAAGTTGGCGCCCCCATGTTCCAGCCTGAGATCTTTAGGAAGCAAATGTACAGTACTGTAGGTGAAGAAAGTATTGTGATATTTTTGGGACTTTTCGGCGCCCCTAGCAGTGATTCGGCGCCCCCATAGTGATTTGACACCCGGGGTATTGTGTCTATTTTCCCCCCTCGTTACGCCCCTGGTATGCCATGTCTTTAAGTTGATAAACTGTATGAACTTTCTTCACATGCTGTTTCCTAACATGGCGAAGTAGTTTTAGCATGCCAGTTAGCCGACGTATTAAATACATGAATATATCTGCCCCAAAAGTCTGTCTGATGCGTTTTATGTTTTATGACATCCTTGCCGAAGCATGCGATTCATATAAGGATAATGCATTACAAGTAGCAAGATATGGCGTGCTCACGATGAAATGAAAGCCAGGGCCATAAACTGTAAAAGTAATGTCGAAACATTAGCCAGCTTTTCAAGTTTGTTTCCAATTTTATGCAATTTCGAATGGCGACCTCACATTACAGCGCTGTTGCGAATTCCTGTTTACACCACGCGTGTAATCGAGTTAAAGTTCTGTGATCTACCTTAGGTTTGTTAGTGCGTTCCGATTCATAACAGCAGATCTTGTAATGTCTAAAGGAAAACAGCTCAGAAAAATCAAAACATTTACATTCACGTCTCTATTCGGCAAATCACAGTTGCTCCCTTTACAACTGCTACGTTAATCTAGGATTGTGGGTCTTCTGAGCAATCAACAAATTTGTTGTGAAAAGCGGAGGAAGAAAATTTTTTTATATTTTCGGTAACGGTAACAGAAAAGTTCTCCCAGCATTAGAAGTTGTAAGGTTTTGATTCATTCCAAAAGAAATCTATATTGCACAAAAATCTACTGACTATCACGCAAAGGTACGCCCACGCTAAATCATTGAATGCGTTTTGTATCCGGAGATGTGATTGCATGCAGCAAGGTTAAGCGGTTTTCCAGTTGTTTGATTTTTTGAACATACTTTTGCTGGATGCCTGCGATCACGTCAAAGTTCCGTGTGTTTACACTGCAAACAAAAACCAACTGCCTTACACGGTAATACTGCCACAAGGATCGGCAATGTTAAGTTGTGTCAGCTGTCTTTGAGCGAAGTGCTGCTGTATAAAAGTACTTGGCCATGTTAGTAAGTAGTGTTATTTTCATACTTTTCTTTAGAGTTAGCGTTGTTTTTTTGTTATATAATAGTCTAACCCACATCATTCATATTTTCTACGAGAATGCAGTAGATTGGTTCTGTTAAAAACATGTATTTAAAATAGTTTGTAAGGTACAGTGCTTCAAACGTTTGATTGGATATAGTTACAGCAAGTTACAAAAAAAGCAACAATTAAAAGCTTTAGAAGGTTTTCTATAGGCTTTAGAGGAATCAGCCGATTGGGCTCTGCTTTCATCTTTTTGCGATGATTCAAACATGTGCATATCTGTGTTCAAGTAACTTTACTCCGCAGGTGAAATAAGCAAGGAATCAATCACAAATTTTAATAGGAGATCGATTTCACGTAAAACTACACATCATCAGTCCTTATATCTTATTCAAATAGAATCTAGATGTAAGGACTTTTTCTAGATTCTATTTGAATAAGATGTAAGGACTGATGATGTGTAGTTTTATGTGAAATCGATATCCTATTAAAATTTGTGATTGATTCCTTGCTTACAGAAAAAGTTACATAAAACCGTTTAACCAAACATCCGTGTGCCATAATTGGGTTGAAAACTGCCTATTCTGGTGCAAATTGCACTTAGCAATCGGTGGGAATAAGTTACGGTGAGTGAGCACTTCAAAAAGTGCAGGTTCGTTAACTTCTGTTAAGACGTAGCGCAAATTTTACAAACAACTGCAACATTTCACTGGTCTTAGCGTGAAAGCTTTCTGAAACAGGATCAATCGCGGATATAGCCTATGATAACTTTCACTCTCTCCACGTAGGGTTCGTTAAAGCACATTCGCAGGCTTGTTCATCAGTGCGATCGCAAATTTCGTGCCATAAGAAAACAAACGATGTCACAGTCGTTGTAATGACTGAAGCACTTCGTCTAGTGCTCACCCTTTAGAAGCCAAAAAATAAAGGCAATCTGAGAGAAGAGTAAGTTTATTTTTGAGGCCTTTTTTTTGATATTTGAAGCATCCTGTGTGATTGAGGGTTGCAGACCAGCAGATTTCTGTCATAATGCTTAAGGAAAGTTGACAAAATTATACCACAGTACCAGTGGCGTGCAGAGGGGGGG
>JGI24022J15233_10008071_pt1 | contig 11705 bp, 6 predicted proteins | sample Ectturendosymbi2_FD_15233 | JGI IMG/M metagenome (IMG submission 15233)
TCGATGGGGCTCCTGAAAGGGGGGCCCGAGGCAAGTGCTTCCCTCGTAAACGCATTACTGGTTAGTTGCATAAACCTTTGCGCAAAGAAAACAATTTTTAATACAAACCTGTAAAATTTCATTGACCCATTTGAAGCACATTTTGTTCGTGTTCCAGCTTGACGTTCACAAAAACATTTATCAAATGCAAACTTGGTCAATTGCCGACGGAGGCACTTCAAGCAAAATTTTACCACCAGCACAAGTTACCTTTGTTTGAACAGTGTCTGCTGAACCTACGGATTTTTCAACTCATTCGATACTATTTACAAAAAACGTCCTGTCGGAAGAAACATGCTCATGTTGCAAGGTTTGTATGAGATGTAAATTAAAAATATTTTCCTCGTTGATGTGTTTGAGGTTTAAATTAAAAAAATCTTTTCATTATTTACGGTTTCATCATTGAACTAGCTCCACATTTTTGCGAAGCGAAAGTACTTACAGTTATTTAAACTTTTTTCCACGTCTGCATGCTCATCAAGTTTGTTTGCAAAACCAAAATAATATCCGTACGTTCGTGGAAATCCAGAACGTCTGATAAAAACTATTCTTGACATAAAAACGATAAAAACAATCAAACAGATAAGATTGCGCTCGTAAGTCACCAACGTACCCTCCGTAACAAGCAACACAAACGGCATTGCCTTTTGCATGCTGTTTCTGCCTTTTAATTTACAACAACGTCACAAAAGTCAGTAAAATTTCTTTCATTTTTGCCAACGGTACATTTAATGCTTGGAAAAGTTTTAGTTGAAATTCATAAAGCTGAGCATTATTCAGGTTTTTCCCATAGCGTCACAAAAAAGTCGAAAAGAGCATTCATCTGGTTGTGTTACGCTTCTTAGTTCTTCTTTCACAAACAGAAATTATCGTTTTCTTGCTCTGATCAACTTTATTTGTTAATCCTGTTCAGCTGGAATCAGAAAATTCGCAGGTTCTGTCTTTCAATTCAAAGAAATAGTGAATAATATCGTTCAGGAGATTGAAAGTTCTTTGAAGCGCCGTTTGTTCACTTATGTTGAAACACGAACCTTTCCTGAAATATGACGCTCCGCACCTCTTGTTAAATGCAAGAACGACTAATTGTAATCACTCGTGTTGTGTGGACTGAGCACTAGAACTTGCAGTGTTGACCTTTGCAATAAATAGTCAGTCGTTCTGTTGTATTTTCTGTCACTCAAGATATCAACCAAGCAGCGCAGTTAAGATTCTTCATCTGTTGCAGTGTTTCCCTGCTCATTTCGTCTGCTCACTGACATTCGTTTCGCGAACGGCATGAAAACTCACTACCTCTCTGTCCGAGTGTTAACTGCAATTTTCAATCCAAGCAGCTGAATACTATAACAAGCATTTGTATGGAAGGTTCTATTCAAAAGAAACAAGCAACTGCAAATCACGTGTAATCACAAAAATGATAAGAATTTTTGTTTGGGTAATAATCAATTGCAGTACAGTCGCAAACTCATTTTTATTTCTTAATCCACATTAAGAGGACAAAATAAAAGGCGAAATAAAGAACTTAGTACACGTCAAATCACCCACATTAACAAACGCAGTCAAAGGAATACACGTCATACTTCTCGTGGGAACACTCTACCAGCTCTATAGTAAAATAGCATCAGACGTGCCACTACGCTATTTGCACAAAGAACAGCTTGTAATGTTCTCGTACATAACTTCTGTAAAAAAAGTTGTAAACAGTGAAATCAGAAAAACATGTGATGCAGAAGATCGAGTTCATATAAAATGATCCTGGCATATTTTCGATTTTCCCTTTCTCTTCACCATCGGTTAATGTGTATACCGGCAACAGTTTGCGCCAAGTGAGGCCTTTCTTGTTTAGAAAAGATCAACATCTCGAAATTAAAAGCAAGGGCTTGAAGAAGCTTCTTTGTTTCCTGTCTCATGTTGCTGCAAAAATATGTTACAGACATCAGCGGAAAGTGTTTATATGCGCATGAAAGAACAGCAGCACTTTATCAAGCATTGAAATAATATGACCTATCACACTTCGTTTATGTAATTTCGGCTGCAAAAAAATCGCCTTGCATGTTATTCTTTAGCTAGAGCACATTCTTCTAAAATATCACTAAATATCTTCAAGTGTTTGCTCAACAGTATACAATGGGGGTGTAACATATCCAAAAATTGTACACCCAAAATATGCTTACAAGCACATATGTCGCACTTCAGCAAGAAGTAAAACTAAGTTGTACGTTCCTCTTCTACTTTAATATAGATAAAACATCAAAGCTCGATAGAATTAAATTGACATTTCAGTGTTCTGCAAAGTAAGAAAAAATTTCGGAAACTGAAAGCGCGATAACGATTGCAACTCAGGCAGTTTAAAGACGAAGAACACCAACATTAGGAATGATTGCATAAAACAAAAACGTTACTGCTTTATGCAATGTTCCTGCAACTGCTTAAAGAACAGGATTCGTTGCTGACTTGCCGCCATTAAACGAAAGTGTTGCTCATCTACCTGTTGCCCAACTGCATTAAAACCTCGGTCAAGAAAACGAAACACTTGGCTGGTGATTTACCTTCGAGACGAAAGTGATTGGCTTAGCGCCTTTCTCACCTACCCGGAAGCGACGTTGTACAAAACCGGATTCAGGCATTCGCTTATTCGCAGGCAAATATACTCCGCCATGAACAGTCTGGTCTTGGTGTGTATTGACAGACACGCCGGGCACGAGTACTTGTACAGAAATATGCCTGAATCACACGGCAGCAAGTGATCATTACGGCCATTTAACGTCATAATAAACATATTATTTTCTGTGCTCCAGGAAGCTGTGAAACGAATTTTAAAACAAAAATCGCACCCCTACGAAGTCTATAACAAACGTTATAAAGTCATAAAAAGTCATATTTTCCATGTTAGGCCATAAAGTCATATTTTGCATATTTTCACCCTGATTCACTAAGGAAACCNTTAAAACAACCTAAAAATATCAGGCGAAACTACTATATCTCTAGGTCTCAGCTGCATATTGAAAACTGAACCCACTTGGGCACCCTNCGAATGTTGGCAAATACGTAGGTGAACCAAGTTATTTGGATGAAATGTAATGCACTGCCTAAAAATGCATGTTCTTTATGACACCAAAATATAAGTCAAGGTTCAATGTCCATGCATGTTTTCAATTTGTTTCAAAGCAAACTATATATTTTGCTCATGTTTTCACCCAGCTCTTTATATTAGTGGGGCTTCAAAAAATCATGGGGCTACCATCTCTTATACCTATTTTCGCTTCTTTATACAGTAGATTTATGTTCTAGCTCAGTCATTTTTGTTTCGTCGTATAAATTCATATTTTCTGAACATTAAAGTCATATTACCAATTTTTTAGGTCATAAAAAATTGGCCCTGGTGGTCATTAATAAAAGAGCTTAGTTTCAGCAGACGCCAGCTTAACACGGAAAAAAGTTACAAGGCCTACGACACTTAACAAGCAAAAGCTATTCTAGAGGATTCTGGGAGAGAAGTTCAGTGGTGCGCCAAAACCAGACTTTCATAATGCCAAACGACACATCCCAACCTGCCATTGGTATCCAAGCAAAGTAAAAGGATCCAACAACAACGAAAAGCTGAAATATAGCTTGGTTCTCTTTGCTTCTTTGTCTTCCCTCAAAGACATTGCTCGTCGTGTTTCCCGTGCTTTGGCCTGCGTTGAAACCGTACATTGTACCGTTTTTTGTGACTTCAATTTAAAACCTTGAACTGACCTTAACCTCCTGACTAGTTTTAATGCAATGCAACGATATTGATATCAAACGTAGAGGAAAAATTAAACATTCCAGTGAAGCTTGGTAAATATTTCTGCAAGCTTGGTTCACCAAAGCTAGATAACTGTTTGTACTGTACATTTTACAACAATAGTGAAGAATAAAAATACTTTAAAATCCAGATAAAAATTTAAAAGCCATTGAAATAAAAAATTAAAAAAGCATGTAAAATTAAAAGGCTTTGAATACTAAAACCAAATTATAAGCTAAGTAGGAGCTTGTTTCTACATTTAGCTTGCCAGGAGACCTTTTCGTCCCCTGCCCCCGTCAGTTACCCCACTGCTTACCTACAAGTTTCAACCTCCTTGACCGTCGGTGTATTATTTCCAATCCAGTTGACAAACTGCAAATGGTAATGAGAGCGCACATTAGGATGGAAAGAGAGAGGTAGACACTTGCAAGTTTTGCTCCTTGTAATCTAGAAAACACGGTTGGTGAAATTATTTATAATATGTTCGGTTACCAACGATTAGTACTGCAAGTGTCGGTGTTTGGCTCAGTGCTCGTGGAAGCAAAAACAATCGCAACAAAACAGAACGAACAACTACTTCACAGGTAGCTGCTTGTTTGCCGCAGCAAAGTGTTTAAAACTTGCGGAGACAGATGGACTCAAGCGGTCAGAGCTCAGAGCAATGTAAGCATGTCATGAAAATGAGATATTCAGTCGGTACATGAACTTCTACCGGATATGTCAACAAAATATACAGTAACTCCTTCCTTTGTTAAAAAAAGTTTGCCCAAGAAGAAAGTGATAAGAAGTCGCTAGTGAGAATACGGGTGGTTTGTCCTTATCTCATTGCACACATGTGTGGATTAGCGACTTTCACGCAACACAAGCAAAAGAATTATATTGTTGCGTTTATAAAAGTCGAAATACGGGAAGCATCCGTGGTATTATCAAACAGAAAAAACACTTTGAACAATTCATTATGTCTGCAGGCCCTCAAAGTCAAACTACGTGACTAAACTTAGGGCTTCCTGAAACAAACGTGACGTTCAAATCAAATGTAGGAGCTGAAACGTTGCTTTTGTAGAAAAGATGAAAACCATTAAAACAAACTTTCATTGCAAAACCTGCATAAATTGTTTCAAGCTTGCCTAAGGTTGTTTGTTTTCTTTGCATTAAATAATAAGGCCGAAAAGTTCTGTCCTACGCCCGCACTTACAAAAAAATATCAGAACTTACTCACGTGGACAAATTATCGCTTATTTGCAACGCCAAGATGACAATAATGGCAACAGATGCAATGATCCAAATAGCTGCTGAAACCATCTGTGTTCACAAAACTGNTTGATATTTTCACACAATTTCACTCAGACATACACAATTACAGACGTGCATACAAGCACACAAATAGGTCTGACAAACGTGTTTTAAAGTGCAAATGTTCTTTTCACAAAAAAAACAAGTTTGAAAAGTGTCTTCTTTATCAGCTTTGAGTCATGGCAGTTGTTTGGTCAACTTTAAGTAACCTATCTTGTAATCGAATATCTATCAAAAATTTAAATTTGCAATCGACAATTGCTGTTTCCATTCGAAAATTAAGACTCTTTTGCACTTTTACATTTCAATGGAAACCTACAAAAAACACCCAAGAACACCAAAGAAAGTGCTGGTAAACTTACAGTTACGTTCCATTTGTGTATTTCGTGATACAAATGTGGCCATTTGATGGAAACAAATCGCACGGCTGCAAACCAAAAAATGTGACATCCGGTCACAACAGATGTGCCAAATGATGAGCAGAAAAACCCAATCTGCAACAAAATTATAGTTGATGTACAATTACGGTTACAAAGTCACACTAATCCGAATTGTAAGAAAACATGATCCAAATGAACACTGCACAGCTTTGTAGGTGTCCAGTTTGCCGCGAAATTCTTTCATGAGGGCCAAGATGCCTTTCAAAATTTTACAATTTGAAAGAATTTAACTGAAAAGTTTCTTGAAAATTATCAGATTTTCCATTTATTTGATATCACCATGTCTAATGGGCATACAAAAGTTCCCATTAACGGAAAGTTGCATCCGCTGTTATTGGTGTGTTTCTTTCTCACATCTCAATTTTTTTGTGGTTTACCGCAATATCTCGTAACGGGTCACACAAAATGTTGTCAATACAATTGGTTCACAAGCTGAAAAAGGTTGAGAAACACTGCTTTAGTTCATCCGTGGGTGCTTCACCATGCCTATGTAACATTGTCTTGAAGTTTGTACATTTTTCATCACCGTGCATTTCTCATTATTTTTCACTTCTCCTAGCCTTGCAAACAACCACTTTACAGTATGAGGCGCATCAGTGTATTTTGGAATACTGTTCGGAAACTACACGTTTATTATAACGTACGCGAAGAACTTTACAATTATGTCTATTTTTGTTATCATAACAAAAAATTGTCCCATGCACTCCCCCGTCGAATCGTTAGAAGATGCTGTTTAAAGATTTCAACACTTCGTTTTCCCAAGCCATTTTCATCGAGCCGTTCTTGTCCAGCTGTGAAGTTCATCATGTTAAAAAATGTAACATAAACGTCAGCGGAAGCCTCTTTGCTGATCACCGTTTTGAGTTGCGATTTTCTTTGCTTGAAGATTTTTTTTAGAAAAACTTATTGTGGTTACCTTTACTCTATTTCTAAGAATAAAACAGTTCTTACGTAATAAATCAGTATTGCTTCGTGTTTCCTTCCCACGTGTCCAGAAAATGTACCATAAATCACAAAAACACTTAAAAGAGATGATGTGAAATCTGCAGCACTTAAACTCAGCAGTATGCGGTATATCGGAGATCTGTAAAAAGGATAATTCTCAATTGGAAAAATTCCATTTTCAAACGCTTTGGTTGCAAACATAACAACAAAAAGTAAAGCGTTAAAGCAAATTATTTTAATCCTATGAAATTCATATAGGAAGATTTCCAAAGTTACAGTCTGTTAATACACAATCCTGAGAAGTACCGAGTGCCCGGAGTTCTTCTCTTACAAAAATTTTTTAAATCCAAACCAAGGTTTCTTCAGAGATGTTCAGAGTAAGTGTTTTATAGCTCTATTCTCGGTAAAGTTATATTTATAGTCTACAATTTTTTTTCGATTTTGTTAGGCAATCGTGTCTCCTACAGATTTTTATCATCATCGAAAACATAATTCCAATTGGTATTTGTCAAGCTGGTTACTTTTGCTTTTATGCACATTTGCTAGATAATTTCACCACAGCAACGAAAATTCCACGCAATTTTAAATTTCATCATTCATGAAGGCTTCGTGACGTAAGTGATAATGATGTTAGTTCTGATGCAACCCGGACGAAAGTAAAGACCTGCCAATGTAAAATGCTATAATAGCCTGGGTTGCAACATCTGTAATTTAAATTAGTTTTCTTTCATTGCCGAAATAAAGATCATTCACATAAAACACGTTTTTTTTAATTCAATTAAGTGCAAACAGAATTTACTTTTTTTCTCTAAGCGCCTATATAACTTTTGATTGCTTTATCTCGAATTTAAATTTTTTACTAGAATCTACTGTATACTGCCAAAAACTAAATCAAATGCTTTAATTTATTACCAACTGCGTGTTAGAAGTACCAACACCCTAAATGTGAGAACAGTTTACTTCTATTAAATCTGTAGGTTAAGATTTCCTGTTGCTAGCGCATGTTTTATGGAACTTTTTGGATGTAAGATCAAACAACTATCTTTATCTAGAGAGAGATTTTTCCTAAGGTAGAAGTCAGCGTCCGTACATACATAGCACTAAGCACTAGGACTGAATTCTGGTCTTTTTCTATTCAACAGCGTTCATTCTATAAAATTCATAAATAAAAAACGTCCATCCCTGAAAATATTTCTTGGAAAAACGAACTAGCTTCGAAAAGGTTGGTTAAACACCGATGGACGTGAAACAGAAAGCTAAAGGTATTTGGAATCTACTTCAAGCTTTTGCGTGACGAGCTGTCAGCTACTTACGTAAGCTTCTTCGACTTCGCAATTACAATGATGGATAGAAGATTTGCACAAAGGCCAAACATAGCCAGAGGAATAAGAAAATATGCCACTATGTCAATCTCTTTGATGCATATTCTTCTCCAGTGTATAGGTTCTTTCGGAAGGGTAGGACAGAGCGTGACCAACGCGCTGGAATGTGATAACCAACAGCACAAATTAAAGAACTTTGTCGATAAAATGTTCATGAAATTGTGTGTTCAGCACAACCTGTTAAAATTTAAAATCAGAAGCGATAAAGAGCAGACATTTGTTGTAGTTCTAATCAGGAGTGAAAATTTTGCAAGCATGGTGAAAGCAATGTTTAGCAAGTATTTGAAAAAATTCCAATTGCAGGAAATAAAACATTTAGCTTTTCTGTAAGGTCACTACACTTGCCCACTCAACAACAATTCAGTTGTCGCAAAATCGAGTTCGTTCTTTCAAGACAGCAAAACTTTTTTTGTTTGGACTCAAGGCATTTGCTGTTTCGGGACGAATTGTTGGACGTCAACACTGCTGTTGTTGATAAATGCTCTTCCAGACTTTCATGGCGTTTACAAAAGTCCTTTGCACCGCGTTTGGCAACATGCAAGTGCGTCAAGGAAATCGGAAGCGCCGCCTGGCAATCCTGCGCTTTCATGTTATGATGTCTACAATTCTGAAACTTGTAGCAGGAAATACAACCTCATAAAGCTGTTTATTGATTTTTTGTTATGTGTTTGTTATTTTCAAGTTGATTTCAAGATATCGAATGGTTGCGGATGCTGTAAATTATAACGACAAGGAAGCATTTCTAAGGTACACCTTCTTTCCAGATTAAAATCACAGTAGACGTATTTGAAGCGTTTGTTTTACGAGTTTGAAATTCATTATCTACTGTTGTGCAAGGTGTACCTTTCAGCAGAGCCAAACAATTTTCCCCTCGCTTCGACAACACAGCTGCGGACATTTAAGTAAAGGGTGGAAAACACAACTGTTTTAAGCGCAGTTTGAGACGAGCGTGAACTTTTTTGTTTGTAAGGCCACTGGCCTCAGCTATAGCAACGTTGCTGCGGTGCGATCGATGAGACGCTTTAACAAACAAAAATAAATTCAAAAATTTGGAAGGAATTTTAGTAATTGAAGGATATTTTATCAAATGTGTTTTTGTGGCTCATCACAAAGTCGTTTTCTTTTGATCTTCTTTGCATACGTTTTCCTTTAGTGAAGCACTAGAGTTAGATGCTGACGTATGTTAAGATGTCGTTACTTTTAACACTGTGACGTGATGTTCCAGCTTGGCTAAATGAAGCATGATGGTTTTGTAATAATGCTGGAAGATAACAATGGATTTTCATGTCTCGGCTTAACTTACAATCACGTGACAGGGTTCACCGACCATTAAATCATCAAAGAAATCTGGTTCTAATGTCAACTGCGACAGTTGGACGTTTGTACTTGGCTGAGCTCCTTGTGGATTAGATCTAACATGCTCGACATTTGCTAAGGCCAATTACGCAATGGTCTGTTTAATTCCCAAATGGCCAAAGTCTTGTTTTTGGATATGATAGTCAGTAGGGCGCGCCACGGTAGAGCCGCATACGTTGGCAACAAATTGTTCCAGATTTTACTCAATGTTTTACAGAAGGAACCAGTGGAACAATACCCTTTACACAGTTTTTTTATCCTCAAGGATGAAGCTGGCGACGTATTGCCTGCCTGAACACCATCTCTAAAAGATTTTTTTCTTTGAACATCTGCGCACTCACGTGCGCGACAAACACCACTAGCTCTGCGAAGGTTTAAATGACTACCAAGACAACCATTTTCCTGTCACAACTTGGAAGTTTCTATGTCTCGGGCAAACCTAAGAATACAATTTGTTTGTGCTTTATGCTACGTCTTCAACCCACCACCTTCCGCTGTTTACCGCAAACCTAAGAAAGTTATTCTTGGCATCGCCTGTGACGCAACCCTGCGGGTGGTTGTAAATAACTATTGTAATAACACAACAACAAGAGCATTGAATTGTAGACATCAGTCATTCATCATGAAGCAAACTACGTTGGCTCCACGGGGGCAACCATTAGAATTGTTAAAAAATAAAGCAAATTAGTTTAGCAAAAAAGCAGTAGGCATTAGCCTGCTTAGATATACAGCAGATAGTAAACCAATTTTAGTCAAAGAATCGTGGCGTGACAGCTATTTTCTTTGTTTGGTGATGGAAGCTAATTCGCGGTGCTTTCATAATCGCGGGAGAAAGTGTACTTATCAGAAAAACACTCCAGACAGATCACCTGAAGTTGGACTTTGTTGAACCTATATTTGAAGATTGGCTTGACGGAATCATTTCAAAGAAATCCAGATCCTCCTCCCAACAAACAGTTGCGTGTTTCAATTGTGTTTATCAATTTAGGTAATGTACACACAAAAAAGTAACGTTTATTTTTAATAATAAAACAGAATTGATTTTGCCAGAAGTACAAAGATTAAAAGCTATTTATCAGAGGGTTGTTCAACACCAAACACTCGTGAACTTATATTTTTTGAAAAAAAATGCCAGTTGCTCTCCCCAAACAATATTTGAATTTGTCAAGATTTATCACTTGCCAACATAAATAGCAATTCTTTCAAATATGTCTTCAACAACTTTCCTGCTCATTTTAACAAGCAGTGAAGGAAAGATTCATGCGATCATGACGAAAACACATGTCCAAGCACATTCTGAAACACTATTAGTATTAATGAAAACTAGAACAGCATATTTCACGCACGAACACAACTAATCGTATTACTCTTCAAGAATCACAGTTTTTTTAAATAAAAATTATCTGTTTGGAAGGTACTAACAAAGACTTTCATTATAATGTACAGTTTTTCGAGATCAGCTTAACATCGTTCTTTAAATTTACGGTAGAGTTGGTTGTAATTAATTAATTCATCCATTTTAATACCCGCTCGTCCTCTCGAGAAGGTCGCGGTGTCAGCAGCCCCAGGAGGGCTCGAACCACCTCTCTGTCAACAACAATCTCAGATAGCTCTGCTTGATCCACACCAAGACGGGAATAGGCAAGGTCGGAGATTTAAATACGCCCCCTTGTCCTTGGTCGACCACTGGGCTGATTTCCCATGCGTGTAGCCAGCAGGACGTGCCTCGCCCGTGTTTCCAGGGACAGCTTAGTCACATGTCCGCACCAACGTAGCTGGGATTTCTTGATTCGGAGTAGACCTTGCTCGACATTCAGGGTTTCACGAATTGCGCACTTTATCGTGAAGCGTGACGTGAGACCGTGAACTCTTCGCAAAAATCTCATCTCTGCCGCTTGTATTTGAGATAGCATTCTTTCAGTCATTATCCAAGATTTGTCATCACAGATGATGATCGGAGCGACGATTAAATTAAAACTGAAAACTCTGCGAATGCGATGTTTGAAAGCTCCTGTTTTGTGACCACAGAGCGATAAAACTCAGGCAGAACTGCGTTAGCTGTACCAATCCGTGTATCAATCTCCTTGTTGCGTTTTCCGTCACCTGTGAAAACCACACCAAGGTACTTCAACTTCTCGAGCTGCAGTGCACTGCCGCTCATTGCATCACCTGGGCTTTGTGGAGAGGCAAAATACCTGGAGTCCTGATATTCACAAATCGAGTGCATGTTGATGACCCTGTTGAGAAGATACAAGCAGCACCAGATCGCCGCAATAAGCAAACGGTTGATCCTGCACCAACCAACAGTGACAACCACGTCAACATGGCTGTGTCGGTCTGTCTAATTCATATAGAATGGTGATAGCACCTACCCTTGTCGGAGTCCAACATCAACGGTGAGCGGTTGTGATTTAACTCCCCCGCGACACGGACACAAACGTCTGAATAGGAATGCAATGACTTGATGGCCAGGAACAGGTGGCG
>JGI24022J15233_10008073_pt1 | contig 11704 bp, 5 predicted proteins | sample Ectturendosymbi2_FD_15233 | JGI IMG/M metagenome (IMG submission 15233)
GTTAAGAATGTGTCTGTAACCCTATGGTTCTGTCTTCAATGCAGTTGCAAAAAGTGTCTGTAACCCTGTGATTCCGCCGGCTTCAATGCCTTACTACGTGTTGTTTTGTCTGTTTTTATCGACCAGCGTTCTGCAGTGTGTGCGTTCATACTATGGACTTCGTGTCTGGTCATAAACAAATAAATTAAAATAAAATTATGTGGCCCGCAAAGCTTAAATTGTAAGTCTCAGCCTGCTTATTTTTTTGGAACTGTAGTGGTTTTATACCTGTTTACAAACAAAGGCGAACGACGTTCTTTGCCATTTTGTAACTTTGCTATTTTAGTCATATTGCTGACCTAAAATCTCTCGTTAAAAACGTAATTCAGTTTTAAGGCTCCAACATGAAAGGAGCCCTGAAGCTGAATAAGTAACATGAAAGGATCCTTTGAACTGAATAACCATTATTACATCACAGACAGGGTTGCGGAGTCAGAGTCGTAAGGAGTCGGAGGTTTTTGGGTGGAGTCGTATTCCTAACAACGTTGGGAGCCGGAGTCGGATTTTTCTCTCCGACTCCGGGTGTCCAATTAGATCATTTTTTACATCACACTCCAAATCAGGGATTCCTGTTGAAATGGTATAATTTCTTTTGAAACAGAGGTTTCTTGCTGCGTACCACGATTTCCATTGATTTTAACAGCCAAATTTCATTCTCTGTGGAGTCGGGAGCCTGAAATTTTTGAAAGGTCGTAGCCGGGAGTCGGACATTTTGCAAAGTTGGAGTCGGAAATTTTGGAAAGTCGGAGTCGGATATTTTACCTCCGACTCCGCAACCCTGGTCACAGAGACGCTGTTTAAGCATTAGTGTAGCGTAGATGACTGTGGCAAATTCTGTTGCAACTGGCTCTTTGAGGGCAACCATAATGCTGATATGACCCTCAGTGAGAATGAGTTTGACACCCCTGTTATTAGCGAAATGAAATGCATGTATAAGATGCCATCGGGACCGAACAAAATGTAACGTTTATAGGCGAATCGACGTTACAGACGAAGCCGTTATAAACCAATTCAACTGTATAGAACAGATTTACAAGAGGTTTCAGGTCCTGTTCGGATTAAACAAAAAATGTTCGTTTCAGGGCATAGTGTTTTATTAGGGCAAATTTCACGCTTAACTCCAGATAAACATGAATGCATTGCATACACTTTGTACAGCTCCACGCAGCGTGGAACGCGGCTATGGCTTTCTATAATTCGACGAGCTTTCTGCAATGTGGCCGTACACCCGCATGATACTAATTTTCTACAGTACTCCAAACGTGTTCTTCTGTGATGCGACGATGTATATTTATGACGATTCAACTGCACTTGAGCCACACTCGTGTTGAATGTGAGACTAAGTTTTCAAATGCGGCTTGACAGCAACAGGGCACCATATGATGTCGACTTCCCGGCCAAAGAAATATAGAGTAGAGCTCGCCTAATTCGTCATCGTTTGATTCGTCAATTCGCTTTTTCGTCACTTTTTCGTTGGTCCCGGCAGAATTCCTATCTTTTGTGTACATTTCTGTTCGTCTAATTCGTGAATTTGCTCAATTCCTGACCTCTTTCTATCCCTTAGAAGTGGTTTGTTCGGCTAATTCGTCATTTGCAGTTTTGCTTTTGATGTTTAAGCAGCTAGTTTATAAATTCAAACAAATTAAGGATCTTTATCTGAGAACTGTTGCACCTCGCAATTTGTATATCGAATTTGTACACGAGCTGCGAAGCGCGACCCGACTCCCCATTGAGAGAACGTGGGAAGCTTTTGCAGTTTGTTAAAGATTTAAAAGGTGCTAGATTAAATGGAGGAGTCCAGATAGAGCAGAGAAATTAATTGTTGTATTCAAACATAACGTCATAAATTTGTATTTTACTGCAAATAAGAGCATTGTGTATATGAGTTACTGTGATAAAGTATACGACCTTCTATGATAGAGTTTTCTCCTGTTTGCATAATTCGTCACTTTTTTCTAATCCCCTTGAGGTGACGAATTAGGCAAATTCTACTGTAGTAACTTTGCTCTATGGCCATCCCGATTGCGAGAGTCAGTTGCTTAAAGTCGGAACCGTGTCTTTCACCCACACCAAGCGGCGCGGAGTAAGTGTTTAAGTCGGTAAATAAAAATACAGTCACATTTCTATTTGAATAAACGGTTTATGCGATTAACCGTACTATACGTTTTTCATGCATTAATGGTTTTGGTTTGAGACTCAGGAATCTTACGCGAAAACGCGGTTATAGCGTTTAACCGATATGCAATTAGTCGGAGTAATCTGTATTCACTCTGCGAAGTAGTGTGCGGTCGCAAAGCTATGCAGAGTGAATAAAACAAGGAATTTGTCAAAAGTCCGTATAAATCTGAAACAAGCAACTGCAATACATTAAGCATGGGGGCTCGAGTGGGAACATGCATATCTGTGAGTACCAGTAAATCTTGCGCAATGTCGCTTAAAATAAAGCGTTTTCCATGCAATGCTGCTAAATAATGTTGCACCAAATATTGGCCAAAAATTGTCAAGTAATCAGTGGTCTACAATTTTTGGTGCAGGGCTTTTATACAACCTGCTGTGGCGAGTGAGTGTTAGTAATTATCAAACGCAACATTCCTACCTTTGAGGCCTTGTTGTGAAAAAATATGTAGCGTACCTCGTTCCTGAACGATGCAGAAAGTCTCACAACGTGTGGTTGCGCGCTTTGGAGTCAGTTCTCTTTTTATTCATCTTTGTTCTATGAACATCACAACCACATTTTTCTTTGCGACTGAGTGTTCGGACGTTAGTATTTGTTTGAGGGAGTGTGCATGCCACAATACTTTCGTGCTTTACCTGGCCTTGATCAGGGTTGGACTCAGTGTCCTACTCTGGATGTAGTCTTGTAACAAGTGTTACCGGGTTAGCGAACAATAGTGTTAAGGAAGTGTCTGTAACTCTGTTGTGTCTGTTTTTATCAATCTGCATTTTGCACACTGTTTGTGTTTGTGCGCTATGGACTTCGTGTCTGTTACAAAAACCTTGAAATTAAAAACAAAATAAAGTTAACAAAAAATACATCTGCTTTTACAACATATTTAAAGTCAGGGGGGCGTGAAACTAAAAAGTTACTAAGGGGACATGATGGAGAAAAGGTTAAGAACCACTGGCCTAAGCAATGCAGCTGGGATGTCACGATTCGGAGAATTGGCTCGACATTCAGGGCTTGGCGAATTTCACAGCTGCGCCCTTCGTCGCCAAGCGTCACAACGTGAACTCATCGCAAAAATTCCATCTCTGCCCCTTGCACTTGGGATAGCATTCTCTGCCATTACCCAAGATTGATGACCATAGGTGAGGATCGGAAAAAGACCGATTTTAAAGACTGACAGCTTTCCGGTGTTCGAAAATTTCTCTTAGAGGCCCTGGCTACGATCCTTTGAAACGCCTGCCCAAACTTTTACTATTTGGCGGGCCGTAGCTGGGCAGCCTTGCTTAAAAACAACGCAATTTCTATGAACCGACTCGCAAACAGCCACACACAACTAGCCTACTTCCGTCTTGCATGGTCATGCTGTATAAATTCAGTTCTTATGAAAATTGGCGAGTGCATTGATTACAAAAAGGTTATTTGCTAGTCACGAAATACTTCATTCATAGCGTCTCAACCTTGTCTGCTTTAAAATTTTTTGTCCTTCTAATCCTCTGGGAAACGCACGTTTGTATGAGCGTTGGTTGTCCAGTTGCAGCAGCAAGACCAGAAATGACAAAACAATTAAAATATATATTTTCTCTCAATGCCATTGAAATCTGGTGTGGCATGAGAACAAAGAGCACATCTATGCTTTGATCGTGGACGTTAACAAAGGTAAAGACTGAAAGCAAGGACTGCGCTCAAGATTTAAGCTCATCACGAACCAAAGTTTAACAGATAGAAAACAAAAATTGACATCAGAAATATAGAAACTACTGTAGTGCAACAGTAACTAAGAGCCCGAGCTTCTACGTTCGGTTGTAAGAGAAATTGTGATTTTCAACAGCACAAACCTCAACCGTGACTTTGGATAAAGAATGTCAGGTAACAACTAGGGTTGTCAGATGCCGGTATTTCACCGGCCTGGCCGGTATTTTGAATATCAGTGCCTGAAGCCGGTATTTTGAAAATATATATTTTGCCGTAACTTTAGAAAGAACTTAACGCAGAATTTCTCAAAATATAAATGACTCTAGTAATGAATCTTGTCAGGACAGTTCCTTCAGCAAAGTTTACTTGCTCCTGTTGAACGCAATCCTTGATGCGATTGTTACGTCATACACACACCGAATCGTAATGAGCCAGCCAAAATAACGCCAAATTGTGGCTTAACAATACTCATTGTCTCTGTTTTCCCTGTGCTGCTTACGAATTACGAGAAAGCTTAGATCTGGCGCTGATGACAAAATGACCGGTATTTTTACAAAACGCATCTGGAAACCCTGTAACAAAGGAAAAAAACGGTAAACATAAACAAGCATAATCTACAGAAATTACATTTTTAAAAGCCCGTGGCATGACGCTGTGGGGCTGTTGCGAATTACGATCGGCAAGCCCGAGCGGCATGTGCGCTAAGCTTCGCAATGTGGCAGCAAGCAACAATAGAGATCACACGCCGCGATCACTCTATTATTGCTTGTTCGCGCCACATATATATCGGTGTTGCTCTTCGCGTACATCCCGTTCGTGGTGAACCACACATTCAACGCAACGCCACCGGAGAGGTTGCAGTAGGGCGAAGAGCGTTGCAATAAAATTGGGTAGTTCTTGACTCATCTCGCTGCGACAGTGGTCACAAGAAGTTAATGGCTCTGGAAAGCTTATAAAGTGAGTCTGGTTATCTGCATCACTAAGAATCCGCTTGTGACAGCAGAACACCACTGGTTACGCTTAGTGCAGAACCACTACAATCTTCCACGGCTGCTGTCAGTTCATATAGAAAATATTTTTCAGACATTCTGTACCTATTGCAAAAAGCAGGCCATTCATCAGTGAGCTTTTTGGGGGTCAGCATTCGAACAGTATCGATAACAGAAGGGATTTGGAAGCAGTGTTCCCTCTAAGAAAACGTTACACTGAGCCAATGTTTGTTTTAGTGCGACTGAATTGTGCAATCATGCAGACACAAACAGAACCGTTGCCAGAAAGACTTCAATAGGGGTGCTCTACGTTTGTGCAGCGGGGCTTGATATTGGAAATTTGATAACAATTTCACTGATTTATAGTGTTTCATTCTTCAATTTGGGGGGCTAAGCTCACCAAGCCTCCCCATGGCGACGGGACTGCACACAAACAGCATGTCATGTTTCAAGTGCTATGCAGTATATATACTGTATTCATACAGCATATGTATAAAAACAATAATGTAAAAGAATGCCATCACCAGTCACATTTAACGTGTTATCAAATTCTGAATTGCACTTATTCAGGGATGAAAAACATCTATTTTCAAGGAAAACATTTAGTCCCTTACTGGAAGAAAATATAGCAATATGCACATGATTTTCTAAACATTTGCAAAACACCAACGCAATGTAAAACAAGCCACTTACCCCATTTTGAAGATACATAACAAACACTTAAAACCCAAGAATTGGTGAAACAATCCTAAAGATTGCAGAGACACCTTCCCGCTGTCATTTGATTTCAACATATGCTCTGACATTGCTTCCAAAGCATTTATTGTTGATAAGATGCCAAAAGGCACTAGTTCAGTAAGCAATGTGTGGCTAACCCTACGTTTTCAAACTATTTCACACTGAACAAACACTCAAATGAAAATAAGTATTGAAGAAAGTCGAACTGGCTGGTTGCTTACACACAAACGCCAGAAATTAGAAAATGTTAACAACTAAATTCTTGAGACACAAAGCAAGGCCAATAGGGCACCTGATGCAAACATAGCAGAAAGTAGTAATTACACTGAAGAATATATAACATGAATATAATGCTTAGCTTTCCCACTTTTAATAAGTTTGCACTGATCCATGAGATGATCTGATTCCAATTCACTTCAAAATAAATTGTTTAAGTCCTTCCAATGCCTTTCACTAGATTTGAAAGTCGTTTCACTTCTTTTTGAAGTTCTTCATACTCAACATTGCAGGTTTCCAAAGATGAGAAAGCATTTGACGTAAGCTGAACCAAACGAGAGGATTCATTTTCAGACAAAAAACCAGCTTTGTAAAATAAATCATTCAACAGCTTTTTGTAACCTTTTTCTGTTAGCAGCTTGTCATGATAATCTTGTTCAATCAAGTCCCACTCTTTCTGCAGAGTTGTATTGATGACTGGATAGACCAGCATTGAGTCCTTATGACAGACAAGGGGTGTTTCAAATGTTAAGTTATAATGGCACCTAGTTGGTTCTGTTACTGAAGTAACATTATGCTTTGATGCACAAGCAAAATATATTTCAACTTGACGATCAGAATTTCCACAACTATCACCATTCTTCATCACCATACTAACAAAGGAATTGTTCTCTATTTTCCACTCATTCCATACACCTAAAATTCCACTGTATGGACTCCATCGCATGGATTGCTCATGCTGTGTGACATTATGGAAAGGACAAAAATCATACTTATAGTTATTCGCAGTGTAAGAAAAACACTTATTTGCTAAAACTGCCAGGTGTGCTGGGCCACTCATTGGTGATGGATCAACTTTTGCTTTGATATTGGCTGAATGACTGTCCGGACCAGATAATGCATTCCAACCATAGTTTGATACTTCATCAACAATTCTCATATTCACAATGGCAGAGTCAATGGTTGCCACATGAATGTATAACAAGGTATATAATTTTAACAGCATGTTAGAAGATAACTGCAAAAAACATAAACATAATGCAATGACTCTACTGAAGGAATATCACTGAAAACAGTGCTTTAATGGTAATATTAACAGTATTCCCAATATGAATTATTTGTGATGTTTTATGGCACTTTTTAATGACAGCTGATATTGAATACTGAAAATGTTTTATCAAGTCAAATCATGATAGAATAGCAGGATCTACATAAAGGCACAACAGAGCATACAGACTGCAGTTAATTTTTAACTGAATGCCAGTATCACAAGAACTTACATTTCTGCAACTGGTCCTAGGCTTTTAACCACTTGCTCTGAATCTTGAATTTATTTCTTTTTGGGGTTTAAGGAAACAGTGTAATCACCAAAAGTTTTGAAATTAGCTAACCCTCATGTAAGTCTTATCTGAACTGCTATCTTATCAATGCCTGAAAACGGAGAATGAGAAGTGTAAGCAAAGTTGAGTCGTCTAGTCACTTGTGTACAATTCACCCCACTCACCTTCAAGGGCAATGACATCATCATTTATAGTCGTTGCTACTGTAAGGTAATTTGAGAGACCATTTCGGTTTCAGCAGAACCTCCTTTACCACCACTGCCAAAATACACTAAAACTTTGCTTTGTGATGATGTCGGTATTTGGATAAAATAGTTGTAGTCTCTCAAAGTGTTTCAGTGGTCACCAAGATCACAAATAAAACCCTGTTGAAACCAGTAAGAGAAGGTCATATTACAGATTTGGTGATGTACCACTACTGCATCATGAAATGCAGCTTGCCAAATTTCACAATTCTTATGTGTTGAATGCTACTCATTACATTACTGTCTTACATGGGGTACCACAATTATTAGTGAGCAAAATATTTATAAGCAAATACAACTGCATTTGCACTTTATAATCCCTGAAACAATCCAAAACTGGAAACTTTGGTAAGTGCGTGAAAAAAGTTGACCTAAGAAAAATCACTACAAAATGAAAATTATTTATGAAGTGTGAACTATTCTTTGCTGAAAAGTGTTCATCGTTATTGAAACAACACATTATTTAAAAACATTGCAAATTATCTGTTTGTTGTTTCATGCTTGGATGCTTTTTTGTTAGCCCTTTCAGTCCCACATGCACCACTTTTCCTATTGAACTTTGCACAACTATAACCAGCCAGCCGTTTAACTAGAAAGCTGTTCAAACCTTCTAAAGATTCGGAAAGTCTTGTAGTTTATATTTTTTAAAATCAGAAAAGTTTGGGTTTTGAATTTTTTGTGGATGACTTCATAATGGGAAAGGTTTACTCATTTTAGCCGAGGTCATTGGGCCCTGGGCGCCAACCCAATAAGCCAATTTTTTGACTTAAGGTTTTATTGGAAACTAGACTATGATTCAAGTTTTTAGAGCCCTTGATCGGCTTTCTAGCATTCCCAGATCCAAAATTATGGTTCAAAAATCCAAATTTTGATAAAAAATCACGTCCAGCAAACGATCTAAACACTATAACTCATCAGCCGATTGATCTAGGGAGCTGTTCAAACACTCTGAAGATGCAGAAGTCTTGTCAATTTTTTTGAAATTGGTAAGTTTTAGATTTTTTGTTGATGACATCATAATGGGAATATGTTTATGCATATTTAGATAACATTATCAGGCCCTGGGCGCTAATCCCAAGATCTAATTTTTTGACTTGAAATTTTATTGGAAACCAGGCTGTCTTTTAAGGGTTTGATTAGCTTTCCAGCATTTCTGGTTCAAAAGTTACGGCCAAAAACTGCAAAAAATTAGGGAAATCCCCATAATCACTTTGGCAATAATTAATTAAATACAGAAAGAGGATATTTTAAGACCACAATCTCCTCAGTGAGAGGTTTCAGATGATGCACTGCATGTGCCAATAGCAGGTGTGCTTGTCGAGATATTAGCATTTAAAATTTATGTCATACATGAGTGATTTTGATGACATTCCCCAAAAATTTTCTTTTCTTTACCCAAAATTATGGTAAGCGCATGTATTTTTTGAAATTTTTCTTCACAAGTGAAGACCAGATACTTGAGACAAGCTCCTTTCAAGTTTTTGCGACAAATTTTATATGGTCCATAACTTTGTGAAACCTTAATCAATTCTTTAAAAATTTAGTTTGTTGGAATCAGCATGAAAAGTTCTGTCTGCTTATTAAATTTGAGGAAAATCTGAGACAGTTGACATGGAATGGCCCCTAGAAGTTATTATATAAAATAAATTTCCTAACAGAAATCACACTATTCATATTGAAATTTAGCAGAGTCAGGCAGTTCCTTTTTGAAAATGAATCCAGAATCTCTAATACAACATCAGGAAACAAAGGCATTTATCATCAAAAGACAATCCTAAGCACAGGTCTATACCTGTATTGACTATTACCTATTGCCTGCATAGACAACAAGAAAGCAAACCCAATTACACCAAAAATAGGGTTGCCATGCGACCAGAATATCCCAGACATGTCCAGAATTTCGTTGTTAAAATTTGTGTCCAGTAAAAAATTTTTTGAATGCCTTAATGTCCAGAAATTTCAGTTTCATAGGATCTGATCTTTCGATCCTCTGAAAAATATGAAATGTCATTCAGGATTGGGAGAGAAAAATATGCTCTTTTTGTGTTTTATCACTTGTAGCCTATTGTGCAATAATTATATGTGATAGTGATGTTGCTTTGCAGTGGATTGGTAGTTGCAAGAACATACCAGGAAATGGCATATAGTGCTTGTATGTTGTCACAAAAAATAAGATCTGGGGAGGCGATTGGGGATATCGTCCCCCCCCTGAAACCTACGACAGAAACTTTTTCACCATGATTTTGAACAATTCGGAAAACAGCATTCACAATATACGGCCATTTTGCTATCCATTGTTTTGTCACAGCAGTGTTGCAGAGTATACTTCATCTCTCTTACAGTAGTAAACCCATAATAATGAGACTTCACTCCCAAACATCACTGAGTCAACCGCCTTAAACTTACTGGCTGGATCCGACCCTGATTGAGATTGTCAGGAATTTTGCCTCTTCAGATATGGTAACCCTAACCAAAAAGCCATCTGGAAATGTGGGTGTTATCAGCAAAATGTGTACTGTATGGACCCAAGCAGACTACATACGATTTGGCAAGCCTAATTTTTACATACAACAGTAGTAGACACGGAACCATGGACATCTGATGATTTTTTCCTTCTAACCATAACACATTTTTGAAATTTAAGGCATCTTCGAATCAAAATCTTCTGCGATGCATTTGCAGTCAAGGTATCGTGGCATGCTCACAAATGAAATTTTTGATTAGCTCATGTCCTAGTGCAATAGTCTTCAACCTTTTTTGTAAAATCGCCCCCTTACAGAAACTTTACTTGGAAATCACCCCTACTGGTAGTTTTTGCGCTGTCTGAAAATATTATTTAGTTTTAGAAATAATTCACTGCCAATTAAATATAAATGGGCAATCTAGTTAACACAAAACGAATGCAAATGCATTTGTAGAACAAACGTTATCATTTCCAAAATGACCGCGGTTCCAGCTAATGCAAACCTTACGGTTGGTGTTTATCTGCAAGCTTTTTGAAAGCAGTTTGCAACTTGCTTAATTTAAAACGTATGGCGTTTCCCTGGTCTTGTTCATGCCAAGTTGATTGCTGTATTTGTTACGCATGTGCAGTAGGTTGATTGACAGAAACCTTGCTCAGCAAAATCATCATAGGAAATGCTAGTAATAATAGCTTCACTTATTCCCAAAGCTCTGGATAACTCTCACTGCACTTGATCCCAAAAATTTACCATCCAGTGTATGAAATACAACAAGTTTCATCGTCACTTTGAAAGTCAATGAGACATTCCTGGATGGTGGAATCCATTTGCTTATGCTGGCTAGCTGGCCAAAAAGTCTTTCACCCATTGACGTTCTTTTCAATTTAACTTACGGAGTGATCTCCACAACAGAATCATTGCATAGCAAGCTTCAAACAACAGGTGGTGAAAAGGATTTTTTGACTCCTTTGTTTATCCAAGATAGGGTGTTTGGATTTGCTCGCTGGACTAAGTTAGTCCTTTCCTAGTATGCTGTTCTGTTATACTTTGTCATAAGTCAGACGAAGATAGTACAGTTGTATCCACAGTATTACAGCAAAACACTTGAACTGAAAAACACGATAAGCACATTTTACAACTTCCGGCTAGCCGTAATCAGTTTCACTAGCCATTAATTGCTATAGAAATCGTCTCACAACAGTCATACTTCCAATATCGTTACAACAAAACACACTTAGGTACATTCTTGTATTACTCAAGGTATTCTTCAAAGATTATAAAACACATGATAACGGAATGTGATATTTTTGCCTACAAAACAATGGTTTGGCAATGCTCTACCATAAAACATGAAGACTTGTATCAAGGAAATTGTGCAAATAACACATAGGGTCGGAGGGATTTGTGAAAACTCACGAAGAAAAGTAATTAGGCTAAATATGACGGCAACTTGCAATTAATATTAGCTATTGCCGCAAAAGTCGATGCGATCATTTAGTCTAGTGGTAGCTGTGTTGTGATTTTTGGGCAATTTTCATGATTTCAAAGAAGCTGAGATTTTTTCTCTTCAAAAATTTGAGTTTGGTGGATTGGGAATTTTCCGATAGCTATATCAGTATTGGTTGCTTTCAACCAATAACAATACAATAACAGTATAATTAGGCTAATTAGAGCCACATCAGGCATACTTTAAACTGTCTCTCAATCCCCAAACTCATATATCTACCGCGAAGTGCACCATGCTTCAAGTGCAAAGAGGAACTGGAGGTGTTTGACACAGCCATAAAAACCAACATGGAAAAAATATGCAATGTGT
>JGI24022J15233_10008079_pt1 | contig 11700 bp, 10 predicted proteins | sample Ectturendosymbi2_FD_15233 | JGI IMG/M metagenome (IMG submission 15233)
GTTTTACACAGCATTCACCAGCTTGGAAGTGTGTTTACGTACAGCTGAGTTCTGAAGAGTGACATGAATCCGGCGCTGCGGGACGGCTTGTTGGTGTTCGGCTTCCCTTTCCAGTGAAAAGCAGAGTGTACTTCAATATCGCATGTCTTTATATCGTTCCATGTGACATCGCTCTGTGGGTGTTACAGCAGAACTGTTAAAGTCCAAATTGGGGCACATGCACTGCTCTTGCAGGAGGCCGCTGGTACATCACAAAAAAAAGGTTTAGGATCTTTGCGTTCGTAGATAACCTACTGGGCTCGTCCATGCATCAAAGAAAGTTGTAAGAGCAGTATATATAACAAAAGAGATTGTTGATCTTTTTATTGAATTAAAGGTTGAGCGAAGGTGAGTCAGGATATAAATAGTAAGAATACGCAACTCAAGAATAAACTTGGAAACAGCAACGTTTGTGGAGTCAAACTGTTCGTTTGTCTGGTCAAACCACTGGGCAGCAGGTACGCCTTCTTTGCGATTTTCCACAGCGTTGTTTTTCTGAAATGTGGTTTCCGTTCATCTTTCTGCGTATTGTTATCGCGCAGAACGTGGTAGCGTCCGATTAACCCACGGTGGAGCAGGTCCGCGGGCGGTATACCGCCGACGGCAATTCACCATCAAACGACAGTTTGCGATCAGCGAAGTGGAACAGTCGTATGGTATCCTACGCCTGCGAACATTAGTTGTAGCCATAAGCGGCTTATTGTGTTTTCAAAGCACGCTGTTTTTGTAACACACAGCGATAACCGCCATGAAAGGCTTTGATCGTTAATTTGTACGGCTGGGAATGCATTCGACAGGTTCAGGGCAATAACTTCTAAGCAGAGGATTGTGTAGCTGTGGTAGGAGGTAAGCGTTAAGGCTGAGATAAGAAACAGCATCGAGCATGGGTCTTCCGTGATGATAAAATCGCCTTAGTCAAATTTGTTTTAAGTACCAAGTTGTTTGTTTGATGAATAAACTTTCAATGGGTGTGGTGAAACTCACGTAACTTGGATTTTTCAAAAAATTCGAATTCCTTTTCGACACCTACAGAAACGAACAAACGAATAGCATCATTAAAAAAAGCAAGTTGTCAGTGTTCGTGTTTTAGTACTGCAGTCGTTCATTGATTAAAGTCACCTTTCAGGGTTCAGTGCGATCTAGTGCAGATTTTAGAAGAGATTTTTTGGTGATTCTGCTGCTCTTTCCCAAATGTGTTGTGAAAGTCTGGTGGGATTGGTCATAGGTTGGGTACGTCTTTTTTCTTAGATTACGTAGACCTTATCAACATTTTTTGCTCAGGGCTTAACCTTCATTTGTTCTTCTCCGCGCATTATCTGCTTTCATTCCTAATTCATATTATTAGTGACGAATTGGAATAAAAGTTAATTGGGTTGCAGCTCTGCTTTTTGCGCCGAGGTTGCAAGCCAAATAAATGAGCTCAAAGCCATAGGCGGAGGGCTGTGGGGGCTTGGGCTCCATGAGGGCTGTGGGGGCTTGGGCTCCATGAGGGCTGTGGGGCTCAAGTCCCTGTAAATGTTCGGTTACATTTAAATCGATAATTCCCGGCGCACACGTATGCATTGAGATGCCTTTTTGGGCTTGTCGAAATAAATCCTTTTCTGCACATTAGGAATTGACGAAAATATTAATACAAAGCATATGTTACTGATTTTTGGCAGTGCGAATGTGTATATTTCACTGGAAATCATGCAATGTTTTCAGCAAAAAATACCATTTCACTGTCTCATAAATCTTATGCAAGCATTAAAACTCTTGTTTCGTTTCGATAAGATTGGGTTGTTTAATGGACAAAAGTTAAATAAGCAGCACGTTTGTCCCTTAGGCTAACGCAGACTATATCAATTTTCCTACAATCTTTCTTGGATGTGGTAGCTCATTTCGTTAGTTAAAGGAAGACAGCAAAATACGTTACGTCTAACTTACACTACATACAAATTGTCATTACAGAGCGCTCAGTGGCAGCGGAAACACCAAACAGCAAATCTAACGGTAAAACGTAACCTGCATGTCAGGTAGGCTAAAGCTGAATTACGTTAAATTAGCTGCTGACTAAAAACGCATACGGATATTATCTCCAGGCCAGCTAGCAACAGCTTTTGGACAAAAGTTCAGTCAGTACGAAATCAGCTACTTTTTTATCGACGGTGTTCTGCTGTCTCTTGCAAATTGTTTTTTTTCAACCTGTTTCGAAAACTGCTTTAGCGCGAGTTAGTAGCGCTTCGTACACACAAAAAGAATGGGAAAGCAGGGGACGTTTATCGTTGATTCACTGCAAACCTTGCATTTGCCGCTGTGATCTGGTAAATGCTGATACGACTGTCTTTTTCAAAACACTGTCATATAAACAAACAAGTACTGTGACTGTAAACTGAGTTTCGTGGATTTTTTCTCATCACATTGACGTTTACATGAGTAAAAATTGCACATTAATCAAGTCTGCTTGAAACTACAGGAGCAAACTTTCAATCAGTAATAATAAGTAATTGTCAGTGGCCATGTTTTTACCTGATAAAAAGTTTGAAAGTTTGCAAGCGACTACCTTANATTTTGGGTTCCAGTGTATGTGCTATGGATTCAAAATATTGCATAACTAGGCTTGTTACCAAGTCCAAAAGGCTGATTGAGCTCAGNATCAAAGTTTTCAAAATTATTCCTGGATCGTGATTAGAAATTTGTGGATTGTAGTTATTCTGAGTGTAAGTCGGTCAGATTCAGTGGTCGTGNTGCTTTAAAGAAGTTGAAACATGNTCATCTGAATAAAATATCCACAGGATTGTTTTGTTCATATGGTTTGTTACCAGTTTTCAGGCTGTGAATTGAACTAGTTCTCTGCATTGTCTGTAGTTGCAGTACTATGATTAAAGTGTTAGATTTCCATGATTCTGATTTATACAACCTAGTCTCGACAACACTATTATAGCTCGGAAGAAATGTTTTTGATTGAGTTTGAATTTCAGTGGAAAGCTTATTTTAGCAGTGATTCATTGCATTGCAATATTGCGGCTTTCAGCACTTGCTGTTGTTTGAATAATGACATGTAATGACCTTCGCATTTTTGTGCTCCATCTTTCTATTCTTCTTTATAAAAAATCACTGTTCCCTAACAGGGGTGCGACGGCACTAATGGGACGAAGGTTGCGACCATTGTTTAACAGAGAAAACGCGAGACCTTAAACTAGAGAAACAAACCAAATAAACACTCAAAACTTTTTGAAGTCTTGCGGAAGTTCGTCAGCGTCTTATTCAGACAAAAAAGTTGTTGCAAGCTTTTGAACATGCAATAATGGTGTCGATTATATAACGTTGATAACATTTGAACTACATCAGCAAAAGTCCTTTCAATGGGACCAAAAAAAGTCCTTGCAATCATCACAGTAGGGTGAAATTGTTTGCTTTGTACCTAATGAATGAAGCGACGTTGGTGGTTGACATTCATTCATTGTTTTTTTCGGTTATTCCACTTTCAATCTATTGCAAATGCACGGCTTTTATCTTTTGTCCAAACCTCGTGATTCACAGTCAAAAGATACAACTGCACTTTCGTCTCCATACAAATGCAGTGCAAGCAAAATGGCCTTTATCTTTCGGATGAGGTGAGCTGCAGCCGTCTTTCGTCAGTGAGCCATTCCGAGACCGTCTGTGCGGCCGTAAATCGCCTGATGCCGCATTTCACGCCGTATTAGCTCCTGAATATTTGATGAACTGAGAAGAATTCGGGAAAATTTTGTTTGGCGTACTTGCCGAAGATAAGCTTTTTATTGTTTCTGCACATTTGCTTACTGATCAAAACAGCTGTATTTTGGTTGAGTCTGAATGGATAGTAATGCCTGTGCCGTTACACGTGCGCTTATTTTTCCAATGCTTCTCAAATTTGTCGCTAGTCACTCAGTTAGCCTTACTTGCTTTACCTCGATTCTAGCACTAAATATCATCTTGATTAATTGTTGACTGTAGTTAAAGGCACCAAATGGATACCCCCTCCCTGCTGTCAGTTATAGTAAAAGTGGGTGAATTTTCGCTTTCGGTCGTATGGGGCCAGATTTAATTGATCATGTAAAATTTGTATTGCCACATCTGTTAGGATTTACTGACTGGTAGATGTATTCCGAAATGCCCTGATGATGTTTCCCTGCATTGACGAATCCATTACATTATGGGTTAAAACACTTTCTGTCAGCTTGCTCATTTCGTCAGACAGGTTAGTAACGAATCTGGTCTCTTGCCGTTTCTCCTTTCAAGCGAATGTCTTTCGGGTGCGTTCAGTTTCAAATGTCTTCGTATTGTCATTTTTTCGGTTGTACCGACTTGACGTTTTTCGACGCAAAAGAACGAACATTTACTGTAGTATACCAGAGCAGTTGAAGCGGGATATGATGATTAGATGTCTACTGCACAGCAACTGCAAGAAACATTGAACACTGCCGTTAAATGATTTTAGAGGAGATTGTGTCCAAAGTAAAAGTTGTAAAAATCTTCAAGAAATACATCCTTACAGGACCAAATGTGTTCTTTTGGCCGAGGTCTTTTGACTTCATAACCGATACCAGATTTCTGATGTAAGCCTACAAGCTTGATGTTAAGTGTTAACCATGCATGTTAGTAGTCAGTTATTGGTCGCATTCAGAAAGACAACGCAGCCTGATATTTTCAACTCTCTGTTGTTCTGTTGGTATCGTTCAAAGAGATGGTGTCGAACAGTCCTGCATGACACATAGTTTGATTAAAGAAAAATGCTATGTGAGACTTTTTGCTGTTGCAACAGAAAGCAGCTGCAGCTGCTTGTTATTCGTTGCCGTAAGGATAGTAAACACAAAATGCAGCACGGAAGCAACGTTAAGGGGTTAAGCCAGGTGAGGCGATTTGGTCTGACAAGAAAAGAATGCGACTTTAGCCATCGACGTACTATCATCAAATCTATTTCTGATTTTAGGTTTTCTGGGTGAGTTTATGTGCAAGAACTAGACGGACACGTTGCAAAATTTTTAAGCGGTTGATATCTTGTTTGTGGAGTGTTCACTAATGATTGAGGGAGCACAAACTTTGATTGAAGTTTGCTTTTTCAATTTAGTAAACATTTATGCTCGCTTATCTCTCCAGAAATTGTATTGAAGATACACTTCAAGGCAAAGACAATACCCTGGGCAACGTCAACAGTAAGTTCACCAAAGATTGTTGGAAAATATGTCCGACCAAACTCATAAGATCCTGATCCTGTAAAACGTCAATGGCGTTAGGACATTGCTGACAGGACTTCGAAGCAGGGAAGATTTGGAATTTGCCAACTGTTAGCATACACATGCGTGCACTCGTTTCCAATAGCTTGAATAAAGACAGTGGTCGGTAACAATTAAGCAGCGGCACCTGTCTAACGTTTTTGTCACCTAGCAAAACTTTGGCAGTATAACCACTGTAACACACCAAACAGAAAGCTGGCAAAGCCATCCTCGGCTTGGTTTTGAATGCTCTTACCGTTGTGTCTTGAAATATCGAGTGCCACTCGGTCCGACGAAAAGCCCTCAACTGCTCTTTGTAAACTACGCTTTTGTGTATCACGTGGCAATCATTTGTTTGACTCATGGCGTTTTACCCGGCAGATATCAACCTGGGGTCGTTCAAGCTGTCAATAAAATTTAATACGTTCTATCAAAATGTAGATTTCACGAAACAGGTCTGCAGTTGTAGATTTCAAGAAACAATCCAGTAGTTACATTTCTAGGCAATGCAGCGGTCAACACTCAGAAGAGAAAAAGGAAATCATACATCTGAACCGTAAAGTCAGATTGCAAAACGAATGCTTTAGCCATCAATATGCATGGGTAGTGACGAGCTGAAAAAGCAGTTATGTTTAAGTTGCTATCTTTGTCAGGTACCATAAATTTCATTGCTTGTGTTGAAATGTAGTGATGGGATTTAAGCTCGCCAGTCGTATGAAAATTGTGAAGAGATCAAAATAAAGACCATACACATTTTATCAACTTCAAAACCCGTGCATAGCGATAAACAACATAGCTTTCCGTAGTCACGACTGTATACCAATCCTGCAGATACATTGTCAGTCCACTTTACGCCACTGAAAATAAGCCAATTGTGATGTACTCGCTTTACTTACAAGCAAAGGTATAGAGACTAAAGCATTGTAGAAAATTTGCAATAGAGTTGTTCGAAACAGTTGCCTATATTTAAAATATTATACGGTCGTCGTTGGAAATGGCCGTCGGTTTTGTGTCGATACTGCTGATTTGAAATTTAACATGTTTTAGGTTTAGGAAATTTTAATTTAACCTGCCAATCAGCGCGATTTCTACGCATATGAAAATCTTAGCCGTTGAGAACGATCCTTGTAGTGATTCTACTTATCATCTTTCACAAACGCCCCAGGGCTGGATTTTGAAGTCCAAGGTAGTTCAGTTCAGTTCAGTTTATTTCCGCATCCTGACTAAGCACAGAATACTCAATCAGGAATGCAGGGACAGGAAGCAACGGCCTTAGCTGTCATTAAGTCACTGCCCCCACAACTTCATGCAAAACAACAAAATACAAATGAAACACCATAGTGAAAAACGAATAAATTCAAATGTCACTAGAGACGTTGCACTAAGTTGATAAGACCACATATTGAACAAATCAAAAAAAACACTTTGATTCCAATCAAATTAATCCAGTTTATAACAGCAGCAATCCATATCCCTCAGCCTACGTATCTGCCATCCCACAGCAGGGCCACCGCTCAAAAACACCTGGCAGCTCTCAGTAAAATCAATATCGTGGCCCAAGGCCACTTATGAAGAATGACAGCAGCAGCTCATAGCCGACATCGTTACCGCACATCAAATACTTGACATGTTAAAGGCAGTTATTAGACTATCAACAATCGTCGCATTCAATATATTTTGGAAACCCTTAGCATGTAACAAGCGCAGTATTCGCAATTGTAGCCGAAGACACAGACAGCCTAATCCGCATGACTTCGTTTCCTCTAGCAGGGCGCGCAGTGGCGTCAAGAGCAGGGCAATGGCTGGACACGAGTCCTTGGTGCAGCATCCTAGAGGCGCCAAAATGCAAAAATAAACAGAACAGCAAGCGTTGCTGTCTTTTGTGATCTTCATTGTGATAAGCAAGCAAAAGCGTAATAACGACTATAAAAATGAGAAGGTTATCAATCAAAGTTTTGCCTAACTTTGCGAAAATGCATATTTTTACAGCATTTCGGGAATTTCGTGAAAGACTTGATCACGTTTTTGTAACTCACGTTTGACCCAACCCCACACAGAGAGTCATATGCACCGGGCGCATCATATGGGGCTGCCAAAGTTATCCCGGGTCCCACACACTTTTGTGACGCCACATCAGGGAGACCACTCAAAAATAGAAACGGAGTGCTAACAAGTTTTTGCAATGCCATGTCTCCCTTTTTGATTTTGATAGTGCAGGTGATAAGCTATGGTGAAGATCATTTTTTATTTCCTTATACGAGTCGTAGTCGTTACTGTACACCAACTGTGTTCATTTTGCTGTTGTATGGGCTGAAAGTAATAAGCTCTTGTTCCATTTTAATTAACTGTGTTAACTTCAGCTGTGGATGAAATCGTCTCAATTTAATAAAAACTTTCCTCATGTTCTAGCGATGAAGACGTATTATTTTTTACCGATGACACATTTGAAAATGTAGTTAAACTTTTGTATTCCTGCAACGTAAGTTTTTTTTACAATTGATCTATCCCTTGTACTCAAATCATAAATATCTCTTGATCACGGGGAAGAAGATTACTTGCATTTAGGAGCTTTTCAAATGAAAAGATCCTGTTCGTTTTGACATATTTCATTATTTCAGACAATATTGTCGCACCCGTTTAAAAAATAGCATGATTTTTCCTGGCAAAGCAATTCACCATGAAAGAAATGAATCTGCTTGCAGAAAGTTTGTCCTGAAAAAAAATCTAAATCTATGTGACGCGCAATAAAATAATTGATGTTAGTTACTATTTTAGTTTAGCACTTCTGCCTTGACGCATATCGGGCGTTTCGTGCCGGATTTACAGTTTAGTGTAACATGTTCTGGGGTGCTGCTCACCGTTGTTTTTCATGGGTGCTGTTCTATTCGGGCAGCCCTGTGTGTCAGATCAATCAATTTAGCCCATGAGATCCCGGCAACAGATCAGATTTCGCCGTTGAAGGATATTGCGTTTCAGCAATAATAAGGTTTTTGAGAAGAGGTAAACTGATTTTCACTGCTCCGATCTTGTTGTTCACCGCAGACTGATATTGAGGGACCAAACAAAGTGCTAGTGAAGTTAATCAACATTGAGCCAAAAGAGAAAGCCTTCATCAACAACTTTGTATGATGCTAGAAAATCTTGCGGTACTCTTGCACTGGTTAGAAAATATGTGATGAACTATACGTGTCCTTAACGCCTTTGTAATGCTTTAACTGAAGAAATTTCAGCTAGCAGCATATCCATTATTCAAACTATATTGCTTGCAAAAAACATTGGCTTAAGTCAGTCAACCAGTTTGCATTGAAGTAACTTAAGTTAATGTATAAGCGACCTGTGAACGTTTGTTGCTGTTGGGGCTCAGTTATGCTATCTTGGTCTCTCATACATTTGCTTATAAACACCAAAGGCAAGTGCTGAAGGATATCACAACAGGACTCAATAGAAACCAGTGAGGTGCAAACAGGCCATTTAGAAATACAGACAGGGGGGTTTTGTTTGTTTTGCCCACAACCCTTTACCTTCCGGACCTAGTTTCCTTTTTGCAATGATGATGATCTTTTCAGTAGGCCACTTGTGAGTACTGACCTCATATAGAAAATTACCAATTTTCTACTTTCTATTTAACATGTTGGAGATATGAACATGTGCCCATGTGGAAACGTTAGGAGGATTGCATTAATAAATTTCATCAATTACTCTGTGGATTGCATCACTGAATTTCCACAAATCCGAATGGGCAGTAATGTTACATTCAGTATATGAAAGATAACGCGATATAATCAAAATAAAAATTGTGGTGAGTGCATAAACAGAAGTTAAGACGATCAAAATCTCGCAAATGACAGAGCATTAGGAAAACAGCCTGTTGAGTTTGTCGATATGCTGCTGCACGTTGCTGTGGTACAAATCCCAGCAAATTTTCGCTTGTCTCTGTGCAGACGAACACTACATTTACTGCACATCAACCTGGTGTTTCTTGAGCAAATTTTGAACCTTCCTTGTTTGAATGAAGCAGGCAAATGTTCTACCCTATCGAACTTCACATCTTGCGGTGGATCAGCTACTGTTCCAACACTAAGCTGTGAGGTGCTTACATTTGCTGATTTCAGCGAACACAGAGTTATCTCACGGTGAAAGTCTAGGTGATAAATTTCTCTTTCGTGGATATTTCAGTATATGAGCCAGATTGCTACAACCGTTGTGTTGAGTGCATTGATTACCAAAGGGAAATGCCATTTTTTACCCCTGTTGCTGGGTCTGTATGGTCCCAATAGTTGATCGCATAAATCTACACCATCCATGCCTTTATTGCAGGTATGAATAACATGCTGATACGGTACACTGCAGTTTGGTATAATCCGTATTCTACGAGTCACTATGTGCAATGGCTCATGTGTGTGAGAATTACTTCCTACACCAACAACAGAGTTGTCATTCTATTTGCATATCAAAATCTTGCCATCGCAACTGTAGTCGAAAGTACCACGCTCCTTGAGGCTCTTTGAGTCAATAATTGCATTTGCTGCTTCCGCAGTTCGGTTACCTGGAATTGTTCCTGTTGCTACCATTTCGCGGTCCCTCAAGTCTGATAAAAGTGCATAGCTGGTGAAAACGTTGTCGAAACATTCGTGCTCTGAAGNAATAAAGGCCTGAACCACCACATTTACAAGGTCATTGNCCACCCGTTGTCCTAGAGCTGGGGTACCCAACCTAGGGTACATGTANCATTAGGGGTAAATTTGCCTATCTGAAGGGGTACATTTAAGATTAGCCATAGAAGGGAAAAATATATTTNTACATTATTTATTTTCAAATATTTTAAAATACATGAAAAGTTCTACTAAATTCAAAATANGTATAAAAGTTCTATTAAAAATTCAATGGATTTTTGTTATTTTGCTCAGCCTTTTTGTCATAAGAAATTTTAGGGGTTCACGCTCATCTGTCGAAATCCTGAAGGGGTACACGGTCAAAGAAAGGTTTGGAACCCCTGTCCTAGAGGCTGTTTCGTGGCATCCACCTACTTCCTTTGTATATATCTGTAAATGATAGGGATATCGGTCAATTCCGCACAATGCCCATATTTTGGAACCATAACGAATTGGCTAGCAATGAGCATCTTCGCGCTGTGGTGGCCATAGTATGGTACCATGGACTGATCTATGCTCAACGTTTAGTGAAAAATTATAAATTGTACCAAACTTTCATTCAAACATTTGTAGAAAGGAGCAACTTTTGCCACTTTGTTGCATTGTTCGAGGTTGTCACTATATCAGCAACATGGAAATAACTTCTTATTGAAGGAAATCTATCCCAGCACATTGCTTCATATACAGTGTAGGCTCCAAGATTTTCTGGATTTGACCAGTGATGCCTCTCTTCTGGAAAGGCATTGCATCCTGAGAGGAGAATTCCCGAAAAGCTGTACCATCTCCTTTTCCGAAACACTCCATTCAGGCTTGTTCTTGCCACGGTTTGCATACAAATTTGTTTGTTCTGTGATATATCGACGCATGTCTTGGGTAAACAGTGTTGTAGGAGCTGGAGGTGAAGGGGTGCAATCGCACCACCAGAACTTTTGGTTTGTCAAAATTTTGGGCAAAATCTCAAGAAATGTGGGCACAAATTTCGACATTTTTAACATTATTAATGAAATCATATTTCATTTTTATTGAGTGTATAAATAAAAGTTTATTATGTCACAGAAAACACATTAAAGATATATAAAATCAACAAATTGTTTTTAGTAACTTTGTGTTTCAGTTTGTTAGAGTTGATGAGAAACTGACCGACTTGAAAGTTTGGGCAAAAGACGGCATTTCATTTACGTGCTTTATTAATTGTACACTGAGTTAATGGAGTATGCTGCAGAGCACCTATTTCATATTAGCAGAGTCCATGCCAAGCAAGTAAAGAAAAGCTTTTGTTTTTCATTTTAACTACAGTATTTGAAAGAACACATTTTGCCATACAGTTTGTTTCATATATGTGCAGTTGAACAGAGAATGTTGTGAGACTCAAGGCATTTTCATAATATATATAATATCAGACATGCCACATATTTCACTTATTCGCAGGGCGACCACACCGTCCTTATTTCTACGATTTGTCCTTATTTTGAAGTACTGTACTATGTCTTAAAAAATATTACTGTCCTTNTTTCTAAGAAATGTCCTTATTTGTTACTTGCGNCCTTCTTTTTTCTTATTTTCTGTAGCATAACNATTTTACTAAGCAATATCTGATTGACCTAGAGACCATTCCTATCTCATTGTAAATGTTTTGTAATCAAATTTTGTGACGACATAAAAGTAATATAATNTTGCAGCGCAGAGACGTAACTNACTATCAGGCGTTGTTAACACTGTACGCCCATGGTTCACAAAGTATGCGTCGCAAAGCCCTGATGCGTCGTTTTAATTTTCCAAGGGCGTCTCACAAA